>OFFK01000233.1_pt1 | contig 48906 bp, 47 predicted proteins | sample 1521361 | NCBI WGS metagenome assembly OFFK01 (sample SAMEA3504096, study PRJEB24116) | mouse gut metagenome | biome: mouse gut; feature: mouse-associated habitat; material: faeces | place: Denmark | collected 2011 | reverse complement strand
CTCCTTGCACCTGGAAGTTTGCCGCTAAAGCGGCGCACGGGCCGCAGGCTTTTTTACCATGCCGGATGACCGCGTATAGTGAAGTTGACGGAAAAGAGGTGGAAAAATACCAATGTCTGAAAAAGGTTCCGACAGAAGGAGGTTTGGGCCGTATGAGTCCGTTTGGGGAATAAAAAGTTCGCCTTATTTGTATCTAAGGCGAACTTTTTTTAATAACTTTAATTATTCTATACCTTTTAAAGTAATATTGCAAGCGAAATTTTCTTTTTTGCTTTTTTTGTCAAAAATGACTTTTTTTGGCTGATGCAGCAGGAAAAATATGACACAATGCTATTTCGGGGCAAAAACAGGAACAAACAGGCTTAGGGCGGCGGTGTTTTGGCAGAAACAGGAGAGGCAGGACCGCGGGAATATAGAAATGTCCGGCGTTTGCAGAAAAGGAAATGCTTCCGGCGTTTTCTACAATTTGATAATTTATTCACATGGTATCGAAAAAAGTTCGCCTTAGATACAAATAAGACGAACTTTTCATAGGCAGAAAAATGCATAGTCATGCATATTTATGTATTTTCCCGTAAAAGGAGACGGATGGAACAGGAGGCTGCGCTTGATTGATTACAAACCCTTTTGGGAGACACTGAGACAGTCGAATGAGACTACATACACTCTGATTACAAGACACAAGGTGTCCGGAGCAACCATAGATAAATTGAGAAAGAACAAGCCCATGAACACTTCTACGCTGGACGGGCTGTGCGGTATATTTGCGTGCGCCCTGCAGGATATCGTACGCTATGTGCCGGATGCGGGAGAAAAGGCGCCGGGTAAGGAGATTTGAGAAGCTTGAGAGGCTGTCGGTTTCGGCAGACGTTATCGGCAGGCGCCGGGAGTCCTGTACAGAGATAGCGGTGAACGGGACCCCAATATGTGTCAAGGCAGTTCTGCAGGAAGGCAGTTCTGGTAAAGATGTCCTGAAACGCAGAGGCGGTAGAAAACGGTGAAAACGGAGCAGCTTAGCCTGACTGGGAGGAGGAAATTCAGACAGAATGAATAAGGAAAGAGAGAGTATGGCGGAGAAAAAAAGCACATGGGGATGGAAAGCGGCGGGAATCCTATTCCTGGCAGGCTCAATTGTGTGTACGGCGGTAGCCTGCGGGGAAAAGGAGAACCAGTCCCGGGCGGAGGAAGAATACGATAAGCTGGCAGAGCTGACCACCGGGGAAAATGCTGCATCAGGGCCTGCGGAACAGCCCGCGGAAGAGCCGGAGCCGGCAGTGACGGAAGAACCAGCGGAAAAGGACGCAGCGACGGTTCTGCAGGAGATGGGCGTGCCTGTTCCAGAGAAGGCAGTGGACTTCGGGGATTTGCAGGAGAATACCAGCGGGGATATCTACGCCTGGATATACATACCGGACACGAAGATAGACTATCCGGTGCTGCAGCACCCAACGGACAATGCCTACTACCTGGATTACAACCTGGACGGAAGTAAAGGATATCCCGGATGCATTTATACGGAGAATTACAATCAGAAAGATTTTACCGACCCGGTGACGGTACTTTACGGCCATAACATGAAGAACGGAACCATGTTTGCCGGGCTGCACAGGTACAGCGACGCGGAATACATGGAAGAACATCCCTACGTGTATGTGTACACGGAGGAAGGGCTTCTGGTATATGAGATTTTTGCGGCCCATGAGTACAGTGACGCGCATATCCTTTATAACCATGACTATACGGAGGAGATAGGGTTCGAAGGGTATCTGGAAGAGATTCGGAGTATACGGAACATGGGAAACGTGGTGAAGGAGGAGGTGGAGGTTACGGCACAGGACAGGATACTCACACTGTCCACCTGCATCTCCAGCAAGCCCAATAACCGGTTCCTGGTACAGGGGGTGCTGCTGAATGGGAAATAGGGCAGGAAGGACCGAGCCGCCGGTGTCACGAGTGAGGACAGGCCGTGGCAGCCCCGGAAGAGAGGGGGAAGCGGGACCTGGATACACCGGCTGCGGGACATACGGAAGGCGCAGAGGGTACGGCATGCCGGCGGCGGGGCAGGGGGAGAGAAGAGGCGGGAAAGGACGGAAAGCCCGCAGTGCGGGAGCCAGGGTGGGCCATGCGCTTGTGACCGTGCTGCTGGCGGCAGCGGTGCTTGTTTCTGCCGGGGCCGTGGGCTTCCTGGTCCTTCAGATAGCCGGAAAAAACAGCCTCTACAGTAGGGCGGACAGCAGCTCGCTGGTGATGACCCTCTCGGGAATGGCGGTGGAACTGGGAGATGCCGTCCAGGACGACGGGGCGGAAGACTGGCAGGAGGGGGACATCCGGTACAACGGAATCCATTACCGCTATAATGCGGATGTCCTGACCTTTCTGTTTATGGGGATTGACGAGATGGGGGAGGTAAAACCTGCGGAAGACAGCATGAGCGGCGGGCAGGCAGATGCCGTTTTCCTGCTGGTGCTGGACCCGCATGAGAAGGAAATATCCGTCATTGGGATTCCCCGGGATACCATGGCGGAAGTGGAAGTATACAGCAGGGAAGGCGTGTACCAGGGAAAACGGAAGGTGCAGATTGCCCTGCAGCATGCCTACGGGGACGGCGGGGCACTCAGCTGCGAAAGGAGCATGGCGGCGGTGTCGAACTTGTTTTACGGCCTGCCCATCCACGGCTACTGCGCGGTGAACATGGGCGCGGTGCCGCTGCTGAACGACGCGGTGGGGGGAGTCAGCCTGAAAGCCCTGGAGACCCTGGATTTTGGAAGCTATCACATGGAAGCGGGAGAGGAGATACACCTGGAGGGGATGCAGGCCTATTACTATTTGCATGACCGTGATACCACCAGTTTTAACAGTGCCGGAAGGCGGCTGGAGCGGCAGAAGCAGTACCTGGCCGCATATGCTGCCGCGGCGCTGGAGGCAGTAAAGGCTGATATCACGTTCCCCATTACGCTATACAATACGCTGAGTAAATACATGGTGACAGACGTCACGGTGGATGAGGTAAGCTTCCTGGCGCCCCAGGTATCGGGTTACCGTTTCGGCGGAGAAAATATGTACGTTCTGTCAGGAAGCACGATAATGGGGGAGCGATTTGAGGAATTCCATGTAGATGAGGAGGCGCTGTACAGGCTGATCCTGGAAGTATTCTATGAGGAGGTAATATAGGAAGTACGATAGAGTCCGGAGGGAGCCTGCACAGGAAGGCAGGCATCCGGAACCGGTGCAACTGGAAGAGGTATTTTGCCGTAAGGCTTAATATAACCACATGATTCTAAGGAAAGGAGGAAAAAACCCAATGAAGAAATTTAGTAAGATGCTGGCTCTCGGGCTGGCAGCAGCAATGGTTTTCGGTATGACCGTAAATGCGGCGGGAAGCCCTACTCCTGATCAGAAGGAGGAGATGAACAATGCGGCCAACGGTGTCTATGGTGGATTTACCGCGGAAGGCCCTGTTACGACAGCTCCCATTGAGGACTATGAAGTGTTTACCGGGGCAGTGGACGCTGCTACAAGCAAGGAAAGGGACACGGAGATTTTGGATGTTCTTGGTATGACCAGTGAGACGGCAACCGTTGCAGGCATCGAAATGGTACAGACATTTGAATTAAACAAGCCTGAAAACTGGAGCGGAAAACCGGTTACTGTGACACTTCAGTTTGACCGCAATCTGATTGACTTTACCAGCAAGTATGTACTTGTACACATTACTGAGAACGGCGCTGTAGAGGTACTTCCGGTAACGGTATCCGCATTCGGCGAGGTAACGGCAACATTTACCAGCTTTTCTCCCGTAGTATTGGCTAAGGTTACGCTGGCAGGTCCGCAGGGCGAGCAGGGTCCTCAGGGTCCTCAGGGTGACAAAGGCGACCAGGGCGAGCAGGGTCCTCAGGGTGACAAAGGCGACCAGGGTGACAAGGGCGACAAGGGTGACACCGGCGCAACTGCACCCGCAGCAAATCCTGCAACCGCACCCAAGACCGGTGAGACGGCACCCGTGGCAGGCATCATGGCGCTTATCCTGATGGCAGGCGCTGTAATCTGCGCAGGAAAGGTACGCTACAACAGATAAAGGACGGGGTGAGACGGGAGAATTCCTGTTTGCTTTGGCCTGTGTACAATTTGGCTGCGGGAGCGCAAAATACCTCCTGCAGCTGCAAATTAATCATGCATGATTAATTGTGCGGGGGATCCCCGTTCAAAAGAAATGAAACGTTACAAAAATAATTTATGTATCCTTAAAACATGTGGTTGTCCCGCTTTCCCGGTTCTGCCGGGGGCGGGATATGAAAATGGATAGGGACGGTTTCCGGGAAAGCGCGGAGAGCAGTTGGCGCAGGAAGAATATCGGAAAGGAAACGACAGCTCGAATAGGAAGGAAAGGTGCCTGCAGGAAGGAAACGGCAGCCTGAACAGAGAGAAGGGCAGCCCTGGTAAGGAAAGGCAGTCTATACAGGAAAGAAACGGCATCTTGAATAGGAAGGAAGCGGCATTCTGCACAGAAAAGAAACGGCAGTTAAAGAGGTTGGGAATGCAGGGAAAGATATTGGAGACAGAAGAATGACGGCTTTACATCCGGCGCAGTGAGACAGGCGTACAGGGGGACAAGGAGATTTTCACAGCGCGGGATGTGCAGCCGAGATTGACACGGCGGTACGACAAATTTGAAGCATGCAGATGGCCATGGAGGCTGGCAGCAGGCAGGGGGAAGGTTTATGTACAGAAAGAGGGCCGGCGGATGGCTGAAGCACCTGGATTTCATAGTGCTGGATTTGATATGCCTGCAGACGGCCTTCATGCTGGCCTATGCAGTGCGGATGGGTCCGTCCAGCCCTTACAGGGACGAAGCCTACCGCAGCATCGGCCTGGTACTCCTGCTGGCAGACCTGGTAGCCATGCTCCTGCCGGAGGCCTTCAGCGGCGTACTCAGGCGCGGGAGGTATGAGGAATTCGTGTCCATGCTGCGCCACACCCTCCTGGTGGAGGCAATGGCGGTGATGTACCTGTTCACGGCACAGAAAACGGTTTATTATTCCAGGTTTGTGATCTACCTGACAGGCGTGCTTTACCTGTGTGCAGGCTATTTTGCCAGGAGCCTCTGGAAGGCCTGGCTGCGGCGGCACAGGGAGATGGCGGCACAGCAGCGCTCCCTGCTCATTGTGACGGAGTCCGCACTGGCGGAGGAAGTGCTGGAAAGCGCCCTGGCAAGGGACTATGACAGGTTCCGGGTGACGGGGATTGCAGTTACGGACAGGGACATGCGTGGGAGTGAGATTTCCGTCAGGGGAGACCGGGACAGTGAGGAGGATGCGGGAAACCGTGTGGGTAACAGCCTGCATGATGAAGTACGCGGGTGGAACCAGGGTCAGGCAGGCGGGTATGGCAGGAGAAAGGGGAATACAGGCGGTGGACATGCTGAAAATCAGGGTGTGCCGGTGGTAGCCTGTAAGGATGACATTATAGACGCGGTCTGCCGCAGGTGGGTGGACGAGGTGCTTATCGTACAGTCTCAGGGGGCGCCCCACCCGGGGAAGCTGGTGGCGGACCTGGCAGGCATGGGGGTGGTGGTACACACGGGGCTGTTCCGTTCCGGGGAGGAAAGCGGGATGAAGCAGTTTGTGGGGCATCTGGGTGACTATACGGTGCTGACCGCCAGTATCGGTTATGCCACGCCCCTGCAGCAGTTTGCAAAGCGGGCCATGGACATCGCCGGAGGGCTTGCGGGGTGCATGGCCACGGGCATCCTGTTCCTTGTGCTGGCGCCTGCCATGCTGGCGGTGTCGCCGGGACCTGTGTTCTTCATGCAGGAGAGAATCGGCAGGAACGGGAAGCGCTTTAAGATATACAAGTTCCGTAGCATGTATATGGACGCGGAGGAACGCAAGAAGGAACTGATGGAGAAAAACCGCGTGGGCGGCGGGCTGATGTTTAAGATGGAGGCGGACCCACGCATTATCGGGTGCAGGGTGCTGCCGGACGGGACGGTGAAAAAAGGCTTCGGGAACTTTATCAGGGACCACAGCCTGGACGAGTTCCCCCAGTTTTTTAATGTATTGAAGGGGGATATGAGCCTGGTGGGGACCAGGCCGCCCACGCCGGACGAGTGGGAGAGGTATGAACCCCACCACCGTGCAAGGATGGCGGTACGCCCTGGGATAACGGGGCTGTGGCAGGTCAGCGGCAGGAGCAGCATCACGGACTTCGAGGAAGTGGTGAGGCTGGACACGAAGTACATCACGGAGTGGAGCATGGGGCTGGACTTGCGGATTCTGCTGAAGACCGTGAAGGTGGTGCTGGGGAAGGACGGGGCCATGTGAAATACCGTGAACAGCATGGCAGCCATGAACCAGGGCAGAATCGGTAAGAGCAGGCCGCAGCAAAGCAGGGAATGAGGATACCCGGCCGGACGGCGCAGGGGGCAAGCATAGAAAAGCGGCGTTACGGGATACCGGAGGGCTCCGGTGAAGAATAAGCGTTTGCCGTCAGGATACAGGCGGCAGGGAAAACAGCGGGACAGGGGGAGGAAGGATGGGATACATCGATATACATTCACATATACTGCCGGGCATGGATGACGGCTCCAGGAGTATGAGACAGACGATGCGGATGCTGGAGACAGCTGTAAATGAGGGAATTGCCATCATGATAGCCACACCCCACAATATGCCCGGCAAGGGATGCCCGCCGGGAAGCGTGGTGCGCCGGAAGGCTGCGGAACTGCGCCGGACGGTGGAACAGGAAGGGATTCCGATTGAAATTATACCGGGGACGGAGTATTACTACCGTGAGGAAGTGCCTGACCTTCTGGACTCGGGGGATGCGGTAACGCTGGGGGATTCTCACTGCGTGCTGGTGGAATTTGAACCGCTGGCGGAGCGGAACTATATCCGGAACGCCCTGCGGAATATCCTGGGACTGGGATATACGCCGGTGATAGCCCATGCGGAACGGTATGTGAAGCTGATGGAAGACATTGCTATCTTATATGATATGAGAAAAAACGGCATACTGGTGCAGGTGAACGCTATGTCTGTCACCGGGGACAACGGGAGGCAGGCGAAGAAGGATGTGAGGAACCTGCTGAAAAAGGGGCTGGTGGATTTTGTGGCCACAGACGCCCACAGCGACGGCAGGAGGGCACCTTATATACAGAAATGCGCAGATATTCTGTACAGGAAATATGGTGCAGCGTATGCGGATGCACTGCTTTTTGATAATGCAAGGGAGCTTCTGCTGTAGCGGTGCAGGGAAGCAGTGAAGTGAGGGAGAAAACCGGAATGGGAAATGTTCCGGGAGGTAAGCGGTAACAGGAAGGAACGCCGGGAGGCCCGGTACCCCTTCTGTAGAACAAATACGGGAGAGGAGTTATAAGGAAAGTGGAAAACAATGATGTAGTAGAAATTGATTTAATGGAGATATTGGGCCTGATGCTGCACCGGCTTTGGCTGATTGCCTTGTGTGCCGCAGCGGTTGGGGCGGCCGCCTTTGCAGTCAGCCGGTATATTCTGACGGAGGAATTTCAGTCCACAACAAGGATTTATGTGCTGAACCGTCAAAATGACGACACTTTGACCTACAGCGACGTACAGCTTGGTACCCAGCTGACAAAGGATTTTCGGGAGATTATCAAGAGCCGCTATGTGTTGGAGCAGGTAATAGAGAAATGCGGGCTGCGGGAAAGCAGCGGCTCCCTGGCCTCGCGGATCAGCGTGGATACCCAGTCAGATACCCGTATTATCGCGATTACAGTGACAGACACGAACCCTGCTATGGCCCAGTATATTGCCAATGAACTGCGGGAGACGGCTGCCGAAAGAATTAAGATAGTTATGGACATACAGGCGGTGAATGTGGTGGATGAGGCAAACCTGCCGGCAGTGCCCTCTGCGCCCAGGGTGGGAAGGTGGACGGTTATTGGTTTCCTGCTGGGGGCGTTCCTGTGCATGACGGTAATCTTGGTGCATTTTCTCCTGGACGATACTATTAAGACTTCCGACGACATAGAGAAGTACCTGGGGCTGAGTACGCTGGGGATGATTCCTGTCAGGGAGACTGAGGACACAAAGAACCATGGGAAAAAGTCCCGGGGCAGCGGAGACAGAAGCCGGGGAAGGGAACGGAGACAGGATGAGGGAGAATCCGCATATATACAGGGAAACCGAGGGAAGGCCGTGAGGAAGCATTTGGAAGAGGAAACGGTGCCGGATGTAGAGGTCGAGGAAATCTACAGAGAAAATGATGCTTACGGAGAAAACGGTGAAGAAAACAGCGGGGAGGACAGCTATGCAGAAGATTGAACTGAGCCATGAAGAACTGGATTTCCGGTCAAGGGAGGCCTTTCGGACATTGAGAACAAACATAGAGTTTTCAGGGGATGACGTGAAGGTAATCTGCCTGACAAGCTGTACCCCCAATGAAGGGAAATCGGACACCTCCTTTGAACTGGGAAGAGTGTTTGCCCAGAATGGAAAGAAAGTGCTGCTGATCGATGCGGACCTGAGGAAATCGGTTATGCGGCACAGACATAAGAAGGGAAAAGTACGCCTGGGACTGGTGAATTATCTGGTGGGCAGGGCAACCATGGATGATGTACTCTGCAGTACGGATATCCGGAATTTTACCATGGTTTTCTGCGGGCCGGTACCGCCTAATCCCAGTGAACTGTTGGGGAATGAACGGTTTAAAGCATTGATAAAGCGTGCGAGGGAAACATTTGACATGGTGATTATTGACACGCCGCCGCTGGGGAGTGTAATTGATACGGCTGTCGTATCGAAGGTGTGCGATGGTGTGGTACTTGTTGTTGCGGCCGGAACGATTAGTTATCGGTTTGTCAGGAGCGTGAAGGAGCAGCTGGAGGTTACGGGGTGCCGGATCCTGGGTGCTGTACTGAATAAGGTGGATATGAGCGGAAAGGGATACTATGGGAAGTATTACGGAAAGTATTACGGGAAATACTACGGGAAATACTACGGGAAATACGGTGAGGAATAGAAAGCGAAAAAAGACGGACGGTGCAGGAAGATGAAGGTATGCATGGTTGGTTCCAGCGGAGGGCATTTGACCCATTTATACATGCTGAAGCCCTTTTGGGGAGACAAAGAGAGATTCTGGGTAACATTTGATAAGGAAGATGCCCGTAGCCTGCTGGAAGGGGAAAACTTTTATCCCTGTTATTATCCTACGAACAGAAGCCTGAAAGCATTGATACATAATACGGCAATTGCCTGGAAGACACTGCGGAAAGAAAAGCCGGACCTTATCATCTCATCCGGTGCAGCAGTGGCTGTCCCTTTTTTCTATCTGGGAAAGCTGTTTGGAGCCAGGCTGATTTATATAGAAGTGTTTGATCGAGTTGATAAGCCTACTTTGACAGGGAAAATGGTATACCCCATTGCAGACAGGTTTATTGTGCAGTGGGAGGAGCAGAGAAAGGTGTATCCAAAATCAGTCAACCTGGGGAGCATTTTCTGAGGAATGATATGGGGAAGGGAAGGCGCAGGAGCAGTAGATGATATTTGTTACGGTAGGAACACACGAACAGCCTTTTGACCGCCTGATCTCGTATGTGGATCGGTTGAAGGGAAAAGGGGTGATTACGGAAGAAGTCATTGTGCAGACAGGGTTCAGTACATATATACCAGGGCATTGTATTTGGGGCAGGTTGTTTCCATATGAAGAAATGATTGAAAAGGTTGAGAATGCGGATATTGTCATCACTCATGGAGGGCCAGCAAGTTTTATTATGCCGCTCCAGAAGGGAAAAACGCCGATAGTGGTTCCAAGGCAGCATCAATTCGGAGAACATGTGAATGATCATCAGGTGGATTTTGTCAGGCTGGTTGCGGAGCGGACGGGGACAATTCTTCCGGTTTATGAGATAGAGATGTTAGAGGATATGATTGTCAATTTTAACAGGTATGAAAAAGAAATAAAAGGTACGGTGACAGAACATAATAAAGAATTTAACGAGGCATTTGAGAAGATTGTGGATGAAATGATGTCATGAAATGCAGACGATTATGGTGGAGGATAAAGCCGGAAACACAAAGATACGAGGTGTAAATAAAGTGATTAGGAATGTATTTTTAAAGAAAATTATGAAAAATACAATTTTTCCGTTTTTAACTTTGGTGAATAAGATTATTCCTAAAAAAGACATGCAGATTTTACTGTATTCTGCAAACGGGGGAATCTGCCATAGCTTAGTACCTATAAGGGAATATCTTTTAGAAAATGGATATGATAGAAAATACAGAATAATATGTGGAATTGAAAAGCTGGAATATGCTGAAAAAGACAAGCTGGAATATTGCCGGCAGATAAAGGCACTGTTTTATTTTCTATGCACAAAGCATGTTTTTTATACAGCCGGGCAGATTCCTGTTAAGCCTTCCAAACAGCAGATTGTGATTCACCTCGGGCATGGAAATGCTAATTTTAAAGCATGCGGTTCGTTGACGGATATATCCAATGGGGATGAATTCTTTTTTACATATATGGCGGCATCATCAGAATTGTTTATCCCAAGCATGGTAAGGGAGTACCGTTGTAAAAGAGACAATATTGCGGTGATAGGTGATCCGCTGCTTGACAAGTTATTGACGGTTAAGGAGAAATACGATCTGGGCCAATATAAGAAAGTATTGTTGTGGGTGCCTACTTTCAGACAGTCTGATTATCTTGGGTATGATGATTCTGACATGGAGGAAATGATACCGCTTTTTACGGAGGATGATTATGATGACTTAAATCGTGAGTTGGGAGAGCGGCAGATCAGGCTGATAGTGAAACTGCATCCTATGCAAAATATAAAGAAGAAATGTCTGCATAATGATTCTTATCTGAATCTGTATAGTGACAGTGAATTTAGAAAAGAAGGATTTGAGTTATACAACTTAATGGCACAAGTAGATGGTTTGATTGGAGATTATTCATCCACCTCGCTGCAGTATCTGCTTGCGGATAAGCCGCAGGCATATGTAGTGCCGGATATTGCAGAATATAAGGAGAAACGGGGGTTTATTTTTTCTGATCCCGAGACCTATATGGCAGGTCATATTATCAAAGAAAAAAAGGAATTCTGGAGCTTTTTGGATGACATAATATGTGAGCGTGACATCTATGCCGAAAAAAGAGCCTGGGTCAGGGGACAAGCGTTTCAATATACGGATAATCAAAATTGTAAGAGGGCAATCAGGCTCAGCCGGATCCATCTATAAGCAGAAAAGGCAAAATGGTATAAGGCTGGGAGATAACCGGAACATTAGGGGGCAGGAGGCTTTTATGAAAAAGGTTTTAACGGTAGGTGTCTTTGATTATTTTCATCTTGGACACCTTAGGCTATTTGAGAAGGCTAAAAAGAATGGGGACTATTTGATTGTTGCAGTACAAGACGGAGACTGTATATTAAAGACAAAGCAGGATGCGGATGTCCTGTATACAACAGAGCAGAGAATTGAACTTATAAAAGCGCTGAAAATCGTTGATGAAGTGGTTGTGTATCAGGATGTAGACAAGCTGGTGCCGAAAATAGAGTTTGATGTCCTTGCGCTTGGTGAAGACCAGACACACGCCGGCTTTCAGCAGGCTGTACTCTGGAGCAAGGAAAACGGGAAAGCGGTGGTCAGATTGTCAAGAACACCGGGGATCTGTTCTTCTTTGATTAAAGATAATTTGAGAGCATTAAAATAGAAATCAGGCATGAAATTGTTGGTTTTGCAATCCCGGTTAACTGATAAGGGAAGAGCAGAGGTAGGATATGCGAAAGATTTCCTGGGATAACCATATAAAAAATGAATATGTGATGTCGTTGACTGTAGAAAAAGGATATCGGGAAGAAAACAGAAATCATCTGGTGTACAGACCGATAGACAAAGATAATGTGGCGGAATTCAGCAAACAGGATTTTATTCATCCGTCACTGTTTCGTAAGGGGCGATATATAGGCGTATCAATAGGGGGGGCACAGGTTGCTTTTCTTAAAGTGGTCTTAAACGGGGAGCGGGGGGCTTTTTTTGAGGTGAAGCAAAGCGATATGTGCCTAGAGAAGCTGTATGTTTTTCCGGAATGGCGCGGCAGGGGAATTATAAGGGATGCAATGTCGCATTGTATCTGTTCTTTCTTTCCCAGGGGAAAAGAGAAAATGACGATTTCGTTATATGTACGGACGGACAATGCACCTGCAATAAAATGTTATACGAAAATGGGGTTTAGACGTGAAGGTGAAATCAAGATTATCAGGCTGTTCAGAGACTATACGCTTCCCAGGACTATAATTTAGACAGCCAGCGGCAGTTTTTGCAGGAAATTTGAAAACGGGGATGGGTGTTACAGAGAAGATGCGAAAGATATTGGTAGTCATTACAACAGCGTTTGTTCCATGGGGCGGACTCACAACAGTTGCCATGAATTATTATAGAGCGATGGATAAAAGGGATCTGCAGATAGACTTTGCATCAGACAGTGAGACGGTCCCGGCGCTGGCCGGCGAACTGGAAGAAAACGGAAGCCGATATATACAACTTCCTGATAGGAAGAGGCACCCGGTAAAGTATGCGGGAAGCTTATTTAGAGTATTGAGATCCGGAAGGTATGGGCTGATTCATGTACACGGAAACAGTGCAACCATGTTAACAGAATTGATTCCGGCCTGGATATTACGGGTTCGTAAAAGAATTGTACATGTACATACGACACAAAGCAGTCATTTGGTAACGCATACAATTATGAAATTACCCATGAACATGCTTGCAACCGAGAGGATAGCGGTATCGAAGGCGGCAGGATGTTATTTATATGGTAAGAGAAAATTTATTTTGCTTAATAATGCAATTGATGTTAACCGCTATCGGTACAATGCGGAGTACCGGAAAGAATACAGAAAACGTCTGGGATTATCAGAGAAGGAATATGTACTGGGTACCGTGGGGAAATTGCATGCCTCTAAGAACACCCTATTTTTAGTTGATGTTTTTTATAAAATTCGGTTAAAGTGCCGGACTGCAAAACTTTTAATTGTAGGAGACGGGGAGCTGCGGACAGAAATAGAAAAAAGGATTGCGCAATTAGGGATAGAATCGCATTGCATGTTGGTGGGAATGCAGATGGATACATCCCCATTTTTATCTGTCATGGATGTGTTTGTTTTTCCCTCCCAATATGAAGGGCTTGGTTTGGCACTGGTGGAAGCGCAGGCAGCGGGGCTGCCCTGTTATGCTTCGGATCGGGTACCACAGGAAGCGGCTGTAACAGAAAGTGTTGAATTTATGGCATTGGAGCAAGGGGCAGAAGAATGGGCTGCCCTGATTTATGAAAGGGGGATCTGCGGAGATCGCACAGCGGCAAGCCAATATGCGGAAAAACAGATTTGCAGAAGCGGATATCATATTTTGACAGAAGCTGAAAGGTTAAGAAAAATATACAGTGAAAAGCAAAAGGGAAAATAGTTTGGAGACAACGAAATGAGTGTTACAATAGCCGGATTGGTTTGGATGTTGGCATTGGTGATTGCTTTTTTTTCAAAGAGACCTATTATGATGTTGGCATTGCTGATTTTGAGCATGGTATTTCAGGCGACATCATTAATTATTTTCAGGGGTGAGGGAATCGGGCCACAGAGCATAGTGTCCATGACATTCAGCATTTGGATAATACTGAGGAAGCTCATGGCCTTTAAGGGTAAAATAGGTATCCTCAGAAGGGATAAGATCGGACGTATCAGCCGCATATCGGTGATATTATTTACAGTGACATTGGCGCTTGGGCTGCAAAAAGCCGCCACAGATGAGATTCATGTGGAAAACGCTTATTTGCGGCTTGCCCAGCTGAGTATTTATATGCTGTGTTTTGCCTTATTATGGAGCAGGACTGTCCGATTCAGGCAGAAAGAAATAGATTATGTAATCGTGCTGACAACAGTTGTTGTGGTGGTTATTGGTGCATTGCAGTTTTTGACAACTACAAATATATTATCCCGTAATGCCTTTTGGGATATGCTGATTTATGCTGGCGAAACGGAAAATGTAGCGTATTATCTTCCATATTATAAAAGGATTTTTTCTACGTTTATGGAACCAAGTTATTGTGCTGCATTTCTGGTTGGCGCTTTTTATTATCTGATTTCAAAGGAAAAGATAAATAGAAATATGCTGATTTTGTCCCTTGTCGTTTTGGCGGAAATAATACTGACGTTTTCATCGACAGCTTATGGGGCGTTTTTTGTAACAGGTGTTATATATGTGCTATGCAGTCATAATAAGCGAGTACTGAAGCTCCTGGTGCCAGTGGGTATCATCATCGTTTTCTGGCTGGGAATAACGGGTGCTTTGCAGGATATATTGTCGGAAGTTATATTTAACAAGATGGATTCAGGTTCTGCACATACGCGGGGTGTTTGGGACAGGAGGGCAATTGCCGCATTTATGGAGAATCCGTGGACAGGTCAAGGATATAAGCTAGTTAGAGGGTCTCATTTATATACATCATTGTTGGGACAAATTGGCGTGGTCGGAACATTGATGTATGGTTTAATGGTTGTACCGTTGGCAGTCACTGCGTTGAGAATGAAGAAACTGAATTCGGCAGTATTATTTTTGGCTGGAGTATTGGCAGCACAGATGATAGCAATTCCGGATATTGATTTTTGTATCTTCTGGCAGGGAATGTATATTCTTGTTTTATGTATCAGGGCAAATAATGAAGAGGATAACGCAATTAAATTAGAAGGTAATTGAATGGGAGGAGACATAAAAAGTGGGTCTGTTATCAATTATTGTACCGGTTTATAATGCGGAAAGATATCTGAAACGATGTATTGAAAGTATTATTAACCAACTGGATGGAACAGATGAATTAATCCTTGTGGAAGATGGATCGCCGGATAAGAGTGGAGAAATATGCGATTATTATGCAGAGAGATATTCTTATGTAAAAGTGATACATCAAGCAAACGGTGGTGTTGGGAAAGCCCGAAATGCAGGGTTAAAAGCGGCTTGCGGAGAGTACATTATATTTGTTGATGCAGATGACTATGTGACTGCGGACATGGTTCAAACGGTAAAAGGGTATCTTGACAGAAAATTAGACCTTATCATGTTTGGGCAGAATCCTGATTCCGGCAGAACAGTATGTAAAGCGGCGTTTGATATCAGCATACATGATGCGCGTATGCGCCGCTCTTTTATAAAAGCTGTGTTTTCCGGCAAAATAGCCTCCTTGGAAACGCATCATTTTTATCTGCGCAGTTCAGTAGCAAAGGCTTTTTGCAGAAGGTTTTTGCTGGAGAATCAGATATTTTTTGAGGAAGGTGTGAAAATCGGGGAAGACATGTTGTATATGCTGAAAGTATGTGGTTTATTTCAAAGGGCAGGATGTGTAAACCAAAAAATATATTATTATTATAAAAATGAGAACTCAATTACAAATCGATATAAACCGGATTTACAAGACATTATAGCCTCTTATGTAAGAGCCATAGAACCATGGTTAAACATGCATCCGGAATATATCCCTTATCATGCGAATTATCGTTTAAATGACATTATATTGTTTATAAAATATGATTTTTTTCACAGAGAAAATAGGGAAAAGAAATCGGAGTTAAAGCAGAGAATGGAGGCAATATTGAGGAAAGGCAATTATTTCGAATATTATTTGTCATCGAAACAAAATGATTTGCTGAAATCATATGGCATTTTGAAGAGGATCACAATTTGGCTGGCAATACATGGGCGATTTTTTGAACTGAGATGTATAGCTAAAATAAAGTATGGGCATCATTCACTGCAATGTGCAGGAGGTAAAATATGCAGAAAATAGGGCTGCTGAGTTTAGATTCTCATAACTTCAACTATGGCGGTATGTTGCAGGAGTATGCTTTGCAATTTGCCATTGAGGCACAGGGAAATTACTGTGAGGTGATTGATTACAGACATAATACAGAACTGCGGACCTTTAGTCCCCGAAGAAACATTCGATATCTGACATGGGAAAAAGTCTATGGAAAATTAGCACAGCTGAGGCAAAACAGAGGAAAAAAGAAACAGATTGAAGATCTTATTATCAGAAGAAAAGTAAAATTTAATGAGTTTTGTAATACATATATAAAATTTTCGAAAGTATGTAAGCATGACGAGCTGAAAGAAGTTGTGCAGGGCTATGATTCGGTTGTGTGCGGCAGTGACCAGATATGGAATCCGGCATTTAACAGGCCGTCTTTTTTTCTGGACTTTGTACCGGATACCATAGGTAAAGTAATCTATGCGGCAAGTATCGCCAGAGATACATTAACAAAAAGCGAAAGTAAGGTGTACCAGGAATATATCAAACCGCTGGAGTGGATTTCAGTCAGAGAGAGTGGGGCTGTAGAACTTTTACGACAGATAGCAGGCGAGAAAGAAATACGGTTGGTACTGGATCCCAGCTTACTGCTTACACCTGTTCATTGGAAAAATGTAGCGGGCGAAGGCCGGCTGATAAATGATAAGTATTTATTCTGTTACTTTTTAGGCATAGATGAGGAAAAAAGAAAAGCGGCGCAAAGATTTGCATCCGGAAACGGGATGAGATTAATATCGCTTCCTTATTTACTTGGAAAATATAATGTCTGGGATGAAGGCTTTTCAGAGGCGGTAATTGATGCGGGACCTGTTGAATTTTTAAACCTGATTTTGCACGCGGAATGTGTATTGACAGATTCCTTTCACGCATCGGTTTTTTCCATTCTTTTTCAAAAAAAGTTTCGGGTATTCGGAAGAAAATTCGGGAAGGGAGATATGAATACAAGGCTCCATACTTTGCTGAGTTATATCGGTCATAATGAATATTTGATTCATCCTGAACAGCTGGAAGAATGCACCATAAACGATAAAACAGATTGGAGCCTGAATCGCATTGAGGAATGCAGGAAGGAATCGCTGGAGTGGTTAACCCGGGCTTTGACAAAAGGATAGCGATTTTTGCAGGGAGGATTGAAGTAAGTGAATCAAAAGAAGGCAGGCGTTTTATTGTCATATATTTCTGAAGCAATAAAAATATTGACGTCATTAATTTATACGCCAATTATGCTCCGGCTCCTTGGAAAGAGCGAATATGGCTTATATCAGCTTGTATATTCGGTGGTTTCATACTTGGGCCTGCTGAGTCTGGGATTTACGTCTTCCTACATCAGATATTATTCCCGGTTCAAATCGGAGGATAATCGTGATGAGATCAGCAGGCTTAACGGGATGTTTATGGTTATTTTTCTTGTCATTGCAGGAATAACGGTTATCTGCGGGTTCATACTTCTTGGCAACATACGTTCTGTCCTGGGCAGGGGCTTAACGGAAACAGAATACGAAACCGCAAGGGTTTTGATGGTTTTGATGGTTTTTAACCTTGCAGTAACCTTTCCGAATAGTGTATTTGATTGCATTACCTCTGCACATGAAAAATTTTTCTTTCAAAGGCTGCTGACTGTTCTGCAAAATCTGTTAAATCCGTTTTTAACCTTGCCGTTACTTTTGATGGGCTATGGTTCCATTGGAATGGTTGTGGCAGCAACAGGTCTTACCGTGGCAAAGTGTACGGCAAATATCTGGTATGTTTTTTGGAAATTACATGAAAAGTTTGTCTTTCATAAATTTAAATTTTCGATGCTGAAGGATATAGGGCATTTTACTTTTTTTATTTTTCTCAATCAGGTAGTTGATCAGATAAACTGGAGTATTGATAAATTCCTGTTGGGAAGATTGTTGGGGACGGCAGCGGTTGCGGTATATGGTCTTGGAGGGCAGATTAATACAATGTATATGCAGCTTTCTTCATCTGTTTCAAGTGTATTTATTCCGCGGGTAAATGCGCTTGCGGCAAAGGGAAACCGCAATCATGAAATATCAGATTTATTTATTAGAATTGGAAGAATTCAGTTTCTGATTTTAAGCCTGGTTCTGACAGGCTTTCTATTTCTTGGTCAGCCATTTATGAAGATTTGGGGTGGAAGCGGATATGAAAGTTCATATTATATTGTTCTCTGGTTGATAATCCCGGTAACCATACCTTTAATCCAGAATCTTGGCATAGAAATACAAAGGGCAATGAATATGCATAAGGCAAGATCGATAGTTTACTTTTTGATAGCAATCTTTAACATTTTGTTGAGTATACCGCTTATAAAGGTTATGGGGAGCATAGGCGCGGCTATGGGAACGGCAATTTCCCTGCTGCTTGGGAACGGCCTTTTCATGAATTGGTATTATAGGCGAAAAATCGGATTAGATATTAAAAAATTTTGGAAAAATATCATTTCTTTTTTTCCGGCACTGGCAGTTCCGATTATGTTCGGGATATGCATTATAAATTTTATAAGTATTGATAATATAGGAAAGTTATTTCTTTGGGGAATCATATATACGATTATATTTTGTATTTCAGCATGGTTTCTGGGAATGAACCATTCCGAAAAGGTATTGATTAAAAGTATTATGGACAGGATAAGGAGGAAATAGCGGACTGCGTTTTGAAAGGATGGTTTGAGGGCTATGGCAGTGAATGGGAGCAGTGTGAAAACGGTTAATAATGTGTTGGCTGTTTATGCGGGATATTCCGGGAAGGCAGAAGTGAGGGCCAAAAGCTCGTCGGGAGCAATATTTCATTTACTGGCTGAGTTTACGCTTTCACAGTCAGGAGTAGTATATGGAGTCGCCATGTCAGAGGGGTGTAGAAGTGCGGAATTCATACGAGTATGTGAGATAAGCCGCCTGCCTGAGCTTTTCGGATCAAAATACCTGCAGGCAAAAACGGGAAATGTTTTCAAATCGGTCAAGGCAGATTTGGAAGACAATATTGTAGTGCTTTTTTCGGGGACAGGCTGTCAGATTAATGGGTTAAAGGGATATCTTGGGAAAGAATATCATAACTTATTTACAGTAGATGTGATCTGTCACGGGGTTCCGTCTCCTGCTTTATGGCAAAAATACGTGGAATATGTTGAGAGAAGAAATGGTGCAAAGCTTGTCAATGTGAATTTCAGATGTAAGGACAGGAGCTGGTCTGACTTTGGCATGAAGGAGATTGATGATACATATAAAGCGAGGTACGTGTCAAAAAATAAAGATCCTTATATGCAGATGTTTTTAAGAAATTATTCTTTAAGGCCATCCTGCTATCACTGTGCTGCAAAAAGTGTTAAGCTATCGGATTTAACCATTGGAGATTTCTGGGGAATCAACGATGTTGCGCCGGACATGAATGATGACAAAGGCGTTTCTCTGATTATAGTAAGGACGGATCAGGGCAGGGAGCTGTTTGAAAAGATAAAACATAATATAAAATATAAAGAAGTCCTATATGAAGACGCTGTTAAACATAATACTCCGGAATATGCTTCGGTCCATAAGCCGGAAATGAGGGATACGTTTTATATGGATATGAATACGGTGTCTTTTGAGGAATTGAAAAGAAAATACATTGATTCCCGACAGATTCCATTTCTGAAAAGGCTTAAAAATATGATAAGGGGTTTCATCAAACGGGTGCTTCGGAATCTCGGGGGGGTAAACATAATGGCTGGATAAATGGCACAGACTATGGCGTGTTGTATATATTCGAGGATTGTAAATGAAAACGAAAAGGTAGTTGCTGCCGGGGAGTTGAGGGTGGGATATTGAAGGGGTGGTTAAAATGGTGGGTACAATGAAAGAATTGCCGATACTGTATAGGGAAAAAGAAGAATGCTGTGGCTGTACGGCCTGCTTTGCCATTTGTCCGAAGGGAGCAATAAGCATGGCAGCAGATGAAGAAGGATTTGAATATCCACAGGTGGATGGGCAAAAATGTGTGAGATGCCATGCATGTCTAAAGGTTTGCCCATTTAGGCGTGTAAAATGAACTCCTCCGGGCAGATGTACCGTCACTTCGGATTTCTGCACCGGCTGCGCAAAATTCCCCCTTGACAAACCCTGCCGGATACCCTATAGTATCCATAGAAACAAAACCGACAGAAAAGGCCACGACGAAGAGGAGTATGCGTCACCCCTTGTCAGAGAGGACAGCCGTTTCCGGGGAAGCGTTCCGGGGAAGCTGCGAGGTTGTCCGAAGGAAGGAATGCAGAAGGTAGCTTCCGAGCCGGGAATCCGAAAGCCGGGTTTTATGACAGAGGTGTCATCCAAAGCGACCGTCATGTATGATACGGTATACAGCCGTACACTTCATGGCTTATATACAGGGAGCAGCGGTATGGCAGCAGGCATGAAAGCGGGAACAGATAGGGTTTCACGAATTATCCCCGTTACAGGATAGGACTTTAACAGAAGTCGCTGAAGGCAGCAGGCTCTCCCGGAGTCGGCTGTGAACAAAGGTGGTACCGCGTTTATGACGCCCTTTGCTGACGAGAGTCGGCAGAGGGTTTTTTTCACCGGAGAAAATGGAACCGGGAACGGGTTTTTTAAGGAGCAAGGTCCTGCAAGTAGTGCGTGGCCTGTAAAGGCGCATGGGCCTGCTGACAGTTCCCGGGAAGGTGTCTGCCGGAACAGGGCATGCGGAATACGGAAGCGGTACGGAACAGGAAAGGAGCAGAGATGAAAAAGGAACTGGCAAAGACCTACGAACCCAGGGGTCTGGAAGACAGATTGTATGAGAAATGGATGGAGAAGAAATATTTCCACGCGGAGGTGGATCACAGTAAAACCCCTTTCACCATCGTGATTCCGCCTCCCAATATCACAGGGCAGCTGCACATGGGCCATGCCCTTGACAATACCATGCAGGACATTCTGATCCGTTTCAAGCGGATGCAGGGCTACAATGCGCTGTGGCAGCCCGGTACGGACCACGCATCCATTGCAACGGAAGTAAAGATTATCGAGACGCTGAAAAAAGAGGGCATCGACAAGCATGACCTGGGGCGTGAGAAATTTCTGGAGCGTGCATGGGACTGGAAGAAGGAATACGGCGGCCGCATCGTTTCCCAATTGAAGAAGCTGGGTTCTTCCTGCGACTGGGACAGGGAGCGCTTTACCATGGACGAGGGCTGCAACCGGGCGGTTACGGAAGTCTTCGTGAAGATGCATAAGAAGGGCTATATTTATAAAGGTGCCAGGATGATTAACTGGTGCCCTGTGTGCAATACCTCCATCTCCGACGCGGAGGTGGAATACCAGGAGCAGGCCGGGCATCTCTGGCATATCAGGTATCCGGTGATGAATGATGACGGCACGCCCAGCACCACGGAGTTTCTGACCTTTGCCACCACCCGTCCGGAAACCATGCTGGGTGATACCGCGGTTGCCATACATCCCGAGGATGAGCGGTACAGCCACCTGATCGGGAAGAGCGTGATGCTGCCCATCATGAACCGGGTGATTCCGGTGGTGACGGATACTTACGTGGACAGGGAATTCGGCACCGGCGTGGTGAAGATTACCCCCGCCCATGACCCCAACGACTTTGAAGTGGGAAAACGTCACGGCCTGCCGGTGATCAATGTGATGAACGACGACGCCACCATCAACGAGAACGGCGGCGCGTACTGCGGAATGGACCGGTATGCGGCCAGAAAGGCCATTGTGGAGGAGCTTTCGCGGCAGGGACTCCTGGTGAAGATCGAGGAATATTCCCACAATGTAGGCACCCATGACCGCTGCAAGACAACCGTGGAACCGTTGGTAAAGGAGCAGTGGTTCGTAAAGATGGAAGAACTCATCAAGCCCGCGGTGGAAGCGGTGAAAAACGGTGAGGTGGAACTGGTTCCCAAACGTCTGGAGAAGATCTATTTCAACTGGACGGACAATATCCGCGACTGGTGCATCAGCCGCCAGCTGTGGTGGGGACACCGGATTCCGGCCTACTACTGCGACCAGTGCGGGGAGACCGTGGTTGCGGCCCAGGTGCCCACAGCCTGTCCCAAGTGCGGATGCACGCATTTTACCCAGGATCCCGATACCCTGGACACCTGGTTTTCCTCTGCACTGTGGCCCTTTGAGACCCTGGGCTGGCCGGATCAGACCGAGGATTTGCAATATTTCTATCCCACGGATGTGCTGGTGACGGGCTATGACATTATTTTCTTCTGGGTTATCCGGATGATTTTTTCCGGCTATGAACACATGGGTGAGCGGCCGTTTAAGACGGTTCTCTTTCACGGGCTTGTCAGGGACAGCCAGGGGCGCAAGATGTCGAAATCCCTGGGCAACGGTATCGACCCCCTGGAGATTATCGAGCAGTACGGTGCGGATGCGCTGAGGCTGACGCTGATCACCGGAAATGCGCCCGGAAACGATATGCGCTTTTATTACGAGCGTGTGGAAAACAGCCGTAATTTCGCCAATAAGGTGTGGAACGCTTCCCGGTTCATCATGATGAATATGGACGGCAATGAGGTGGAAGAGGTGCCGGCTTCCCGGCTTCAGCCAGTGGACAAATGGATACTGTCCAGGCTGAACGACCTGGTCAGGGAAGCCACTGACAATATGGAGAACTTCGAGCTGGGAATTGCCGTACAGAAGGTGTACGACTTTATCTGGGATGAGTTCTGTGACTGGTATATTGAGATGGTGAAGCCCCGTCTGTACCAGGCAAAGGACGGGGAGGACGCGGAAGCGAAGCGTGAGAGCCGGAATGCGGCGCTCTGGACGCTGAAGACCGTGTTGATTGACGCCTTAAAGCTTCTCCATCCCTATATGCCTTTTATCACGGAGGAAATTTTCTGCACACTGCAGAGCAGGGAAGAATCCATTATGGTCAGCAGATGGCCCGTGTACGCCGAGGACAGGCATTTTGAAAAAGAGGAAAAGGATATTGCTGTCATCAAAGAGGCTGTGAGAGGCATCCGCAATGTCCGCAGCGAGATGAATGTGGCGCCCGGCAAGAAGACTGCCGTATTTGTGGCCAGCGAGAGGGCGGATATCCTGGATACCTTCACGGAAGGAAAGCTGTTCTTTGCATCGCTTGCCGGCGCCAGTGAAGTCACCATGATTCACAGGCAGGGAGGAAGCGCGGAGCCTGCAGGACAGACACAGACGGAAGCCGCGGGAGCCGCCGTACAGGGCGAAGAGGAGATGAAAGCCGTGGGAGCCGCCGTGCAGGGTGAAGCGGTGATTGCGAAGGACTCCGTATCCGTAGTAATCCCCGGGGCGACGCTGTACATCCCCCTGTCAGACCTGGTGGATATCGCACAGGAGATAGAACGCCTGGAGAAGGAGCAGAGGCGCCTGGAGGGAGAGCTTGCCAGGGTGAACGGTATGCTTTCCAACGAGAGGTTTATCTCCAGGGCGCCTGAGGCGAAGATTGCCCAAGAGCGCGAGAAGCTTGTGAAATATACGCAGATGATGGAACAGGTGACACAGCGCCTGGGACAGCTGCAGCAGGTATAAACGGCGGGGACGCCTGCAGACAGGCCGCGGTATAAGCGAAAACGAGGTGTATAATTGTGAAAAAGGAAGCCATTGCCACATTTGCGGAAGCGGAAAATTATATCAATGACACGCCCCGTTTTACCTCCAAAAACACCATGGAGGACACAAAGGCATTTCTGCACCGCCTGGGGGACCCGGATAGGGAGATGCGGATTATCCATGTGGCCGGGACAAACGGAAAGGGTTCTGTCTGCGCTTACCTGCGCAGCATCCTGGAGGCTGCAGGGTACAGGACGGCCCTGTTCAGCTCCCCCCACCTGGTATGCATCCGGGAGCGGTTTACAGTGGGGGGAGAAATGATTTCCGAGGAGGAATTTCTGGAGGCGTTTCTTCATATATATAGTATGTTGGACCAAAGTGCGCCGGAACGGGAGGGGCGGAGCTATCATCCGACTTATTTTGAGTACCTCTTTTTCATTGCAATGCTGGTATTCAGGAAAAGGAAGCCGGATTTCTGCATTCTTGAGACCGGGGTAGGCGGCAGGCTGGATGCCACAAATTCGGTTTCACGCAAGGAATTATCTATTATTACGCATATCGGGCTGGACCATGTGGAATATTTGGGAGACACTGTGGAAAAGATTGCTTTTGAGAAAGCGGGCATTATGCAGGAAGGGGTTCCTGCCGTTTTCTGGGACACCTGCCCGGAGACAACTGCCGTATTCAGGGAGTGTGCAAAGAAGCTTGGAATTTCCGCGTATTCCGTGTCGGAAAAGGACTATTCTTTTTCAAATTTTAAGAGAAAAACCATTGATTTTTGCGTACATAGCCGCTATTATGAAAAGAGCATTTCTTTTACCCTGCCTACCATAGCCGCGTATCAGAGGGAGAACTGTACCCTGGCCGTCCGGGGGGCGGAGATACTGGACGAAGGGAAGACAATCACCGTGGGGCAGATGCAGGATGGGGTCTCCCGGTGCTTCTGGGCAGGTCGCATGGAGGAGGTGCTGCCCGGGGTCTATGCGGACGGTGCGCACAATGAGGACGGGATTCGGGCTTTTCTGGAGACTGTGGCGGCGGACGGGTATGACGGCAGGCGCAGCCTGCTGTTCAGCGTGGTGAAGGACAAGGATTACAGGCATATGGCGGAGAAACTGGAGAACTCCCGGCTGTTTGGGCGGGTGGCGGTTGCGCGTATGCGCGGGTACAGGGCATTGGACGAAGCATGTCTGAAGGGATTATTTACAGAAGGCGCCGGATGCTGTGAGCCGCAGGCCTATGACAGTGTGGAGGATGCTTTTCTGGCATTGCTGGAGGCGCGTCGGGCGGAGGAGCGTATTTATATTGCGGGAAGCCTGTATTTGGTTGGCGAGATAAAGGAGCTGTTGGAGCATGATAAATTTCGAAGAAGAATTGAAAAAATTTCATCCCAGCCTTGAGGTGGAAGATGCGGAGGAATCCATTTATCATCAGGATCTGACAGATTTTGCTGATATGCTGGTAAAAAAGATTATTGGGTCAGGGCAGGAAGTCACACGGGAGACCCCGAAGGAGTAGCCATGTTATGTTATAATTGCGGATGCCGTTTATCGGAGCATGACTTTTGTACCGCCTGCGGGGCGGACGTCTCCCTGTATAAAAAAGTGATACATGTCTCCAATATGTTTTATAACGAGGGCTTGGAGAAGGCGGGAGTCAGAGATTTGACCGGTGCGGTCACCAGCCTGCGCCAGAGCCTGAAATTTAATAAAAATAATGTCAGAGCGCGGAATCTGCTGGGACTTGTTTATTTTGAGATGGGGGAAAGCGTAAGCGCACTCCAGGAGTGGGTGATCAGCAAGAACATACGCCCCAGGAAAAATATCGCGGGCGAATACATTCAAAAGGTACAGGCCAACGCCGGAAAGCTGGAGGCCATCAACCAGACCATCAGAAAGTATAACAGGGCGTTGTTATTATGCCGGCAGGACAGCAAGGATCTGGCCGTGATACAGCTGAAAAAGGTGCTGTCCATGAATCCCAGGTTTGTGCGCGCCCATCAGCTGCTGGCGCTGCTGTATATGGACGGGCAGGATTGGGAGAAGGCGGAGCGGGAGCTGCGCAGATGCAGGGAAATCGACAGGAATAACCTGCAGACCTCGGCGTACTTAAAAGAGGTGGAGCAGATGCTGATGCCGGAGGAAGGGGCACGGCCGTCTGTAAGGCGTAGGAAGGATGAGTCGGTAAGGTACCAGAGTGATAACGAGATTATCATTCAGCCGCTGAATGTGAAGGAGCCGAAAAGCGGCGGTGTATCCTCCCTGCTGAATATCGTGATTGGTTTGGCAATCGGTGTGGGGGTCACGTATTTTATGGTGGTTCCGGCTGCGGAACTTAAGGTCAGAAATGAGGAACAGCAGGTAATTACCAGAATCAGCAGCGAATCGGACGCGAAGACCGCCCGTTTACAGGAACTGGAGAGCCAGATTGAAGGCATGAATGAGAATGTGACGGCAATGCAGGCACAGCTGGAGAGCTATGTGGGTGTGGACGGTACGCTGCAGAATACGGAGACACTGCTGAATGCCCTTGCGGCTTACATGGAGGCGGAGGATAAGGCGGCGGGTGCTGCGGCTGCGGCTGCGGAATTGGACGCCATCAGCCAAAGAGTGAACATGGAAGAGATGACGGAGGGATTTCGCAGGCTGTATGAGGCTGCCCGGGGAGAGATCCTGCCGGAGGTGGCGGCTGCTTATCTTGCGGAGGGCAACAGCCAGTTTGATTCCAGGAATTATGCGGAGGCGGCCGCGGCTTTTGAACTGGCATATGCCTATGACGCCGGCAATGAGGAGGCGCTTTATCAGATGGCCCAGTCCTATCGTTTTATCGGTGAGGACGAGAAGGCCATCGCCGCCTACGACAAGGTAATCGAGCTGTTCCCGGATTCCTGGCGGGCAGAGCGTTCCCGGAATTACAGGGCGCAGCTGGCGGGTGGCTGACCGATGAAATCAGAATATTAAGGTGAAAATACGAAAGAAAAGAACCTGTGGAGGATCGGGTTCTTTTTTCGTTTTTATGAGAATCCTGCAGCCGGCAGGAAATGTGAAGAAACAGGAAAGGATGTGGACATGTATGGAACAGATCAGGGTGGGGGATTTCCGGGTAATCGATAACTGCCTTATGATTCGGCTTCCGGAGGAGATAGACCATCATGGGGCAGGGATTATCTGTGAAAACGCGGACAGGTATCTGGTCAGGGAGGAGGTACAGAATGTGGTGTTTGATTTTGAGAAAACGAGATTTATGGATTCTTCGGGTATCGGCATTATTATGGGGCGTTACCGGAAGATATCCTGTTTCGGCGGCAGGGTTTACGCCATTCATCTGGACAGGCAGATTGAACGGATTTTTCGGCTGTCAGGGCTAAATAAAATTGTGGAGGTACTGGAATCATGAAAAACGAAATGGAGATTATCTTTGACGCTGTTTCCGACAATGAAAGCTTTGCCAGGGTGGCGGTGGCGGCCTTCATTACGCATTTAAACCCTACCGTGGAGGAGATGGCTGACATCAAGACGGCGGTGTCCGAGGCGGTGACTAATTCCATTATCCATGGCTACGGAAACCTGCAGGGCTGCGGTAAGCCCGGCAGGGATTTTCCCTCCGGGACAGAGAGGGAGGTCCGCCCGGGAAAGGTGCGGATACACTGTATATTGGAAAACGGGATTCTACATATCGAGATTGCGGATACCGGCACGGGGATTGAGGATGTGGAAAAGGCCATGGAACCGCTGTATACCTCCAGGCCGGATCTTGAGCGCTCGGGGATGGGGTTTGCTTTTATGGAAGCGTTCATGGATGACCTGGAGGTGGAGAGCAGGCCGGGAGACGGGACAAAGGTCCGTATGGTGAAAAAAATAGGAATCGGGGAATGGATCGCATGAGGGTTTGCCGGGAAACAGGGGCAGGCCTTCCGGCGTCGGAGGTCGGTGTATGGAAGAGATGTCAGTACTGATTGCAAGGTCACAGGCGGGAGAAAGGAATGCGAGAGAAGTACTGATAGAGAATAATCTGGGGCTGGTACGCCATATTGTAAAGCGTTTTGCCGGGAGGGGGCATGAGCTGGAGGACTTGTTCCAGATCGGCACGATAGGGCTGATGAAGGCGATTGATAAATTTGACCTGTCGCTTGGGCTGAAGTTTTCAACCTATGCGGTGCCCATGATTACGGGGGAAATCAAGAGATTTTTAAGGGACGACGGGCCGGTGAAGGTATCCAGGACCATCAAGGAGAACGGAATCAAGGTAAAAATGGCAAGGCAGCGCATCCAGGCGTCCGCAGGCAGGGAACCGCTGGTTCAGGAACTGGCGGAGGAGACAGGGCTTTCCGTGGAAGATGTGGTGCTGGCCATGGAGGCTTCCGTAGAGGTGGAGTCCATATATTCCGCCGTCTATCAGGACGACGGAAACGAGGTATACCTGGTGGACAAGGTGGTCCGGGGAGGCAGCGCTTCCCTGGGAAGCAGCACCGTGGGAGGCTGCGATGGGGAGGATGCGGAAAAAGAGAAACTTCTAAACCATATGTTGTTAAAACAGCTTCTGGACAGCCTGGAACCCAGGGACAGGGAGTTAATCTGCATGCGCTATTTTCAGAATAAAACCCAGACGGAGATTGCCGCGGGGCTTGGGGTCAGCCAGGTGCAGGTCAGCCGTATGGAGAAGAAAATCCTGAGGCATCTGCGGGAGATGGTTACATAGCTTTTTTCCTGTATTTGCCTGGATTGCTTAACTTTTTATAAATTGCATAAATAGTCTTTCCTTATACGGATAATTCGTTTACTATTAAGGAAGGAGGTTCGGTGCCGCCAAAGAACCGGGGCGCCGGGCGGACAGAGATGCAGGTGAGGTATTTGACAGGATATGATCCGGTGGGCATACCGGGTTGACCACACACAGGAGAGGATTATGAGATCAATGGCAGAGGATGAAATAAAGAAGACAGAAGAGGGAAAGACACCCATTAGGCGCAGCAGGCGCAAAAGGCGCGGATGGCGGAGGACCCTTGCCATGCTGGCCTGCCTTACCGTGATGGTGGCGGTGATGTTTTTCACGGTCAACGTCTGTGTATGGGTGGCGGACAGGATAAAGAAGGATGCGGCTCCGGCATTGGGAGAAGCGGAAGGAACTTCGGGAAATATTATAAATTACGTGGATATTGACCAGGAAGGCAATGTGCTGGATGCATCCGGCAATGTGATTGGCGTATTGTCTGGCTCGCCCGGTTATTCACAGGCGGAGATGGATGAACAGGTGCTGAACGCAAGGCAGGCGGCTTCCGCAGAGGTGCTGGACAATATCCGCAGCGGCCTGGATGCGGGGGACAGCGTGCTGGAGACGCTGCGCCCTTTTTATCCCGATGACCTGATTGTATACAGCGGGGGAAAATATAATTTTGTTCCCATCAACCGGAACCTGAAAATGCATTCCTTTGAGGCGGCAAATCTGAATGTGCTGGAATCCGGAGAGTATCAGTATCTGCAGGACGGGGCGGTGGTTTCCCATAAGGGGATTGACGTGTCCAGGCATCAGGGGGAAATTGACTGGAAGCTTGTGGCGCAGGACGGCGTGGAATTTGCCTTTATCAGAGTGGGATACCGTGGGTACGGCAGCGGCAAGATGGTGGAGGACGAGTATTTCGAGGCGAATATCAAGGGCGCCTCTGAGGCCGGCATCAAGGTGGGCGTATATTTTTACAGTCAGGCGGTCAGCGCGGAGGAAGTCCAGGAGGAAGCCGCGTTTGTGCTGGAAAAAATAGCCCCCTACAAAATAGACTGTCCTGTAGTCTTTGACGTGGAGCGGGTGTCTGAGTCCGACGGAAGGATGAACGGCATCTCCGTGGAGGACAGAACCGCCTTTACGCTGCAATTCTGCCAGATCATCGAAAATGCCGGATATAAGCCCATGATTTATCACAATACGGAGATGGGCGTTATGCTGCTGGGGCTGGAGGCGCTGGAGAAATATGACAAGTGGTTTGCCGCCTACAGCGATGTGTTTTATTATCCCTATGACTACAAGGTGTGGCAGTATTCCCAGACAGGAAGCGTTCAGGGAATCCAGGGGGCGGTTGATCTGAATATCAGTTTTGCGCCGCTGTGGGAGGAATGAAGAAGCTCATAAGTGAGGGGCATACGGAAGAGAGACGGAGGAGAACGGATGGAACAGATGAGGACGAAACATAATCCAGGGGAACGGGAGAGGCTGGTCAGGGAAATACTGCAGCCGGGTACGGAATATACGCCTGTTCCCTTCTGGTTCTTTAACGACGCGTTTAATGAGGAAAAGGTGCGCAGCCAGCTGGAAGATTATGTGGAAAAAGGGGTGAACGGCCTGGTGCTGCATCCCAGGATCGGGGTGCCGGAGGACATGCCGTATCTGTCGGACGCCTACTTTGAGGCGGTCAGGTACATTGTCCGGACCGCGGCGGAACTGGGAATGAAGATTGTACTCTACGATGAGGGAATGTACCCTTCCGGCTCCGCCCACGGCATGGTGGTGGCTGCCAACCCTGCGTATGCGTCCAGGGGAATCCTTCTGATGGAGGCGGAAGAGGCGGCGTCGGCAGTAGAAAAAGGAGGCCGGGTGATTGCGGCTTTTCCGGACGGCAGGCAGATTGTGTACGGCTTTACGGGCGGCACCATCAGGGGAATCCACTTCGGGGAGGATGACGGGGAGCCGGGTGCACCGAAGGCTGCGGATATCCTGAATCCCGATGCTGTGGACCTGTTTATCCGACTGACCCATGACAGATATTATGAGGAACTGAAGGAATATTTCGGCAGTACCGTGATTGCCTTTTTTACGGACGAACCCAGCGCCCTGGGGAGAAATGCGGAGCATTACAGGCCATGGGTTCCCGGCATGGAGAAGGAGCTGGAAGCCGCGGGCGGCAAGGCGGAGGATTTGGCCCTACTGTTTTCCGACAGCGGGAAAAGGGTGGCGGGCAGAGAGGACATCGTGGAACCGGAAGAAAATCTTACCGTGCAGATTTACCGGCGCTTAATCAAGGAGAAGCTGCGGGAGATTTTCTATGCAAGGCTTTCGGGATGGTGTGAGCGGCACGGCATATCCCTGATGGGGCATCCGGCGGAAAGCAATGATATAGAGGAGGAGCTGTACTTCCATATTCCGGGACAGGATCTGATTATGAGGAGGGTAGCGCCCGAGACGGGAGGCCTGCGGGAATTTGACTCCGTCCAGGCGAAGCTGTCGGCGGACATTGCAAGGCATCTGGGCAGGCGCAGAAACGCAAACGAGTGTTTCGGCGTATGCTGCCGTGACCGGATACCGTGGTACATGACTGCCGGAGATATGAAATGGTATATTGACTGGCTTGGTCTGAGGGGAGTAAACCTGTTTGTGCCCCATGCTTTCTATTACAGTGTGGAAGGCCCGCGTAAAGGGGAGCGCCCGCCCGATGTGGGTCCGAACAATATCTGGTGGAAGCATTACCGAAGATTTTCGGATTATATGAAGCGGCTTTCCTTCCTGATGACGGATTCCGTAAACGGAGCGGAGATTGCCGTACTCTGCGACAACAATCAGGTGCCCTATGAGGAGGTTGCCTGCCTGTATGAAAATCAGACGGAGTTTAATTATCTTCCGGCAGCGCTTCTGGACGAGGCGAAAGTACAGGGGGGACGGGTCCTGGTTGGGGATTATGCCTACAGGGGCGTAGTAAATGTGCTGGGAGAGGCTTACGAGGAGCGCTTCGGAGATAAGCTGGGACATTTGCTGTGGAACGTTCCTGTAAAAAGCACGGATTCCGTCATGGAGGCTGTGGCGGAACGATACGGCAGGGCCGGAGAAGCCGGTGCGGATGAAAACGGTTCCGGAGAAGCGGAATGCGGTGCGGAAACGGATAAACAGCCCCGCGAAACTGCAGCCGCATATGTTGTCCGAATGAGTCAACCCTGCAGGACACTCCGCAAGGTGCTGCTGCGGAAATGCGGGGTGGATATGCTGCTGTTCGGAAATGAGGGAAATGAAGAGATCCGTGCGGACATTACGGTTTCCGGTCTGAAGGAGCCGCTGTTTCTGGATTTGTGGAGAGGAAAGTGCTATCGGGTGGAAGGCGCGGCCGGGACCTTTACGCTGTCGCTCCAGCCCAGCGAGACGATACTGGTGACGGAAGGGGAAGGATTCGATACTGTGGAATGCCGTAAACCGGACCGGCATCCTGCGGAATATCCTGACTGGACAGACAGGTTTTCCCTTTTGGAAAAGGGAGATAATACGGCTGTCTACGGCATGGATTATCTGGCGGAGGAGGTTACGGAACCGCTGCGCTTTTCCGTCAGGGCGGAAGAGATGGTGGAATGCTGGTGTAACGGCAGCTTTGTGGATGTAAGCTTCTGGGGACGGCATCGCTTTGCGCTGGAGACATTGCGGAAGGGTACAAACGAGATACGCCTGGTAGTCACAGGAAATGCCGCGAATATCTATGAAAACGCGGGAATTGCGTTCGGACTGGAGGGGAATGGGGGCTGACAATTACGGGCAGCTTAAAATTGCCGATGCACAGGCGGCGGGGAATGCCGCTTGTGCGCCGGCAATTTTCATACAATCAGAGAAGCTTTATTCATATTCCGCAATCTCATAAATCAATCGTTCGGAATCCTCCCATCCGAGGCAGGGGTCCGTGATGGACTTGCCATAGATGCCGCCGCCTACTTTCTGGCAGCCTTCTTCGATATAACTCTCAATCATGACGCCCTTTACCAGCTTATGGATGTCGCCGTTCAGCTTGCGGCTGTGCATCACTTCCTTGGTGATGCGGATTTGCTGCTCGAACTGCTTGCCGGAATTGGAATGGTTGGCATCGATGACGCAGGCGGGATTCAGAAGATCCATTTTAAGGTACATTTCCAGCAGCCGGTTCAGATCCTCATAATGATAGTTGGGCACGTTGTTGCCGTGCTTGTTTACGGCACCCCGCAGAACAGTGTGCGTCAAAGCGTTCCCGGTGGTGGTCACTTCCCAGCCTCTGTAGATAAAGGAGTGGGGATGCTGGGCCGCGTAGACGGAATTCAGCATGACGGACATATCACCGCTCATGGGATTCTTCATGCCGGCAGCCACATCAAAGCCGCTGGCGGTCAGGCGGTGCTGCTGGTCCTCCACGGAACGCGCACCGATGGCTACGTAGGACAAAATATCGGATATATATCTCCAGTTTTCCGGATAAAGCATTTCGTCCGCAGCGGTGAGTCCGGACTCTTCCACCGCACGGATATGCATTTTCCGCATGGCGATCAGCCCGGCAAGGAAATCAGGCTGTTTTTCCGGATTCGGCTGATGGACGATACCCTTGTAACCTTCGCCGGTTGTGCGGGGCTTGTTGGTGTAGATTCTGGGGATCAGTATCAGTTTGTCCTTCACTCTTTCGTTTACTTTTGCCAGCCTGTTGATATAATCGCAGACGGAATCCTCATTATCCGCGGAGCAGGGTCCGATGATTACAAGGAATTTATTGCTTTTTCCTGTAATGACGTCGCCGATTTCCCGGTCACGCTGCTGTTTCAGGGCCGCAAGTTTTTCGGGAAACGGATAAGACTCCCGGATTTCCGCAGGTGTGGGCAGTCTCTTTATAAATTCAAAACTCATATGTTTTTTTCGCCGAAGCGCTCCTTTCCATAGGTATCCCGGAGGAAACAGCCAGGGGGCACATGTTTCCGACCAATGACATTATAATATATCGGAGCGATTCCCGCAAGGAATTTGCAAATTTGTCTTTCACAAAAAGAGGGAATATGTTATACTAAAGGCTGAAAGTTTTAAAATAGATGTAAGGAGAGCATATGTCACCAAAAAACATGTCAGAAGATATTACATCAGAAGACAAGGCATCCGGGGAGGATGAGAGGGGGTATGACATAGCGAAAGAGGAAGGAAGGCATGCTTCGGAACAAAGGAAGGTGCAGAGAATGAGAAAGTGTAATGTCAGAATGCTGGTTTTGTCCGTGTTCATCTTGATGGGGCTTTGCTTGCTTCTGATTGCCAGGGTAAGGACTCTGGACGGCACGGTTGCCAGGCTGACGGCTCAGGTAGAGAGCCTGCTCAGGCTTGCGTCGCAGCAGCGTGAGATGATGGATCAGCTGGCGCAGGAGTCGCAGTCTGCCATGAAGAATAATGCGGTGGTGGGAAGCCTGGAAAAGGAAACGGAGGATGGCACTGATACGAATGGCCCGGGAGCGTCGGTTATGGAACCGGAAGAAGAGGAACCCGATGCGGCCCACAAGGTTTACCTGACGTTTGATGACGGACCCAGCGCCAATACGGAGAAGATACTGAAGATATTGGAGAAATACGATGTAAAGGCGACCTTTTTCGTGGTTGGTACAGCCTGTGAGGACAATGAAGAAATGCTTGGCAAGATCGTGGAGGCGGGGCATACCCTTGGGATGCATTCCGGTACGCACAAGTATTCCGAACTCTATGCTTCGGTGGAGAATTTCGGGGAGGATTTAAAACGGCAGCAGGAGTATCTCTATGAAGTGACCGGAGTGGAGAGCAAAGTATACAGGTTTCCCGGAGGCAGCTCCAACAAGGTCAGCGACATTTCGATGAAGGAGTTTGCCAGGTATCTGGACAGCCAGGATGTGCGTTTTTTTGACTGGAATGTTTCGTCGGGAGACGGGGGCAGTTATCTGTTTCCGGCGGAGACGATTATAGAAAACTGTACGTCCAATATCAGCAAATACGGTACTTCGGTAATCCTTATGCATGATTCCGCAGGAAAGAGTACGACCCTGGAAGCGCTTCCCACCATCATCGAGAAGATACAGGCCATGGAGGACACCGTAATATTGCCGATTACAGGCGCAACGGAGCCGGTTCAGCATATCGAGTGGAGAGACGAGCCTTAAGCGGCGCAGGCGTATTTCTTTTTGTGCGGGCAAATGCCGGCGGACTGCGGGGAATTGGCCATGAAATGGGGGACGGCCGGATACCGAAGAACGGGAAGGAAGAAATTTCAGGAATACGAAAATAAATGAGAAAGGATGTGGTTACAACGCGGAGGATATTATTAAAACTGAGCGGAGAGGCGCTGGCAGGAGAGAAGAAGACAGGTTTTGACGAGGAAACGGTTCGGAAGGTCGCATTACAGGTGAAGCAGCTGACGGAGAAAGGGATTCAGGTCGGCATCGTCATCGGCGGCGGCAATTTCTGGAGAGGAAGGACAAGCGAACACATTGACAGGGTGAAGGCGGACCAGATCGGTATGCTGGCTACGGTTATGAACTGCATCTATGTGTCGGAGCAGTTCCGCTCCGTGGGGATGGAGACGGATATCCTGACGCCTTTTGCGTGCGGTTCTTTTACGAAACTCTTTTCCAAGGACAGGGCGGTGAAGTATTTATCGGAGGGAAAGGTAGTGTTTTTCGCAGGGGGCACGGGGCATCCCTATTTTTCCACCGATACGGGCGTGGTACTCCGCGCTGTCGAGGTGGAGGCGGATGTGATCCTGCTGGCGAAATCCATCGACGGTGTGTATGACGATGACCCCATGAAGAATCCGCAGGCAAAAAAATACGAGGAAGTAACCATTGACGAGGTGATTGAGAAGAATCTTCAGGTGGTGGATATGACAGCTTCCATTCTGGCCAGGGACAATAAGATGCCCATGTGGGTATTCGGCCTGAATGAAGAAAACAGTATCGTCAATACGGTGGACGGCAGGTTCAGGGGTACCAGGGTATCCGTGGACGGGCATTAACAGGCAGGTACAGCGAGAAAGTGAAAAGGAGAATAAAAGTATGGACGCCAGATTACAGCAGTACGAGGACAGAATGAAAAAGGCCATAGAATTTCTGGAGGGAGATTATAATACCATCCGTGCGGGACGTGCCAATCCCCATGTATTGGACAAGATCCGCGTGGATTATTACGGGACGCCGACGCCGATTCAGCAGGTTGGCAACGTGACGGTACCGGAGCCGCGCATCATTCAGATCGCACCGTGGGAAAAATCAATGCTGAAGGCTGTTGAAAAGGCAATTCAGACTTCGGATTTAGGTATCAATCCTTCCAATGACGGCAGTATCATACGGCTGGTATTTCCGGAGCTTACGGAGGAGCGCAGAAAGGATCTGGCCAAGGAGGTCAGGAAGAAGGCCGAAGAGGGTAAGGTAGCAATCCGCAATATTCGCCGCGACGGCAATGATTACCTGAAGAAACTGGGGAAGACAGAGGTTTCCGAGGACGAAATCAAGCAGATGGAGGAGCAGCTGCAGAAGACTACGGACAAGTATGTCAAGGAAGTCGAAGGCCTGATGGAAAAGAAGACAAAGGAACTTATGACTGTATAGGCTAAAGCAGGCAGAAGGAACGCGGGGGGCTGTCGCATTAAGGGTCATGGACACTGGATATAGATATGCCTGATTACCGGATATCCTGTATCTTGTGCGGAATTTCTTAATGCGACAGCCCTTCCGCGTTGGAGCGGCGGGAGCAGGCGGCGGGTGCTTTGACGCTGGCATGCGGTAGCCCTTTCCGCATTTGGAGCCGCGGGAGCGTTCAGGGTCACGGCACAGCGGTTTGGGTCTTCAGTACCACGGCGCAGCGACCGAAACGGGAGGAACTGAACATGGCAGAAGAATTGAAAATGCCCCGGCATGTGGCTATTATTCTGGATGGAAACGGGAGATGGGCCAGGGCAAAAGGCATGCCCCGGAATTACGGGCATGTGCAGGGGGCGAAGACGGTGGAAACCATCTGCGAGGTTGCCTATAAGATGGGTATTCAATATCTGACGGTATATGCTTTTTCTACGGAGAATTGGAGCCGGCCGAAGGATGAGGTGGACGCCCTGATGAAGCTTTTGCGCAATTATATGAAAACCTGCCTGAAGACTGCGGAGAAAAACCGCATGTGCGTCAGGGTGCTGGGGGAGAAGTCCGGGCTGGATGAGGACATCCGTACCAGAATTCAGGAACTGGAGGAAGCTACCAGGAATAACGACGGACTTCACTTCCAGATTGCCATCAATTACGGGGGCAGGGACGAGATTGTCAGGGCTTCCAGGAAGCTTGCGGCTGCTGCGGCGGCGGGGAAACTGAAACCGGATGACATAACGGAGGAGACTGTAAGTAATCTGTTGGATACGGCGGGAATACCGGAGCCGGACCTGTTGATCCGCACCTGCAATGAGCAGAGGATTTCCAATTTCCTGCTTTGGCAGCTGGCTTACACGGAATTTTATTTTACACCTGTTCCATGGCCTGATTTCACCAGGGAAGAATTGATAAAAGCTGTAGAAGCATATAATCATAGAGACAGAAAACTGGGCGGCCTGAAGGCGGAATGAGGCCGGAACGGGAATAGGAGGCATATCTTATGTTTTGGACCAGATTGGGCAGCGGTATTGTGCTGCTGGTAATCGCCATCGGCGCAATCAGCCTGGGCGGCATTCCGCTGGCGGCGCTTCTGTGGATTATTTCCATGATTGCATTCAGGGAATTGGCCAAGGCGCTCAGGTGCAATGGGGAAGGCGATAAGATAAACGGTTTGGAAACTGTGGGAATGGCGGGAATTATCTGCTATTATCTGCTGGTGTATTTGTCCGGAGATCACACATGGCTGCTGATGTGCATTGTGGGAGTGTTTCTGGCAATCATGTTTGTTTATGTTATCGCGTTTCCGAAATATCATGCATCTCAGGTTATGGCCGCGGTATTTTCCTGGCTGTACGCGCCGGTGCTTCTGGCGTTTGTGTACCAGACCCGAATGTGCGGACAGGGAATCTATACGGTCTGGATGATCCTGATCAGCTCATGGGGATGCGATACCTGTGCATATGCAGTGGGAAAGCTGATAGGCAGGAAGAAGATTTTCCCGGTTTTGAGTCCCAAGAAGTCGCTGGAGGGCTGTATCGGCGGTGTGGCGGGCGCTGCGCTGCTGGGAGGGCTGTACGGGCATTTTTTCGTGGAAAAAGCGTTTCCGGATCAGCGTGTTGCCGGGATCATCGCACTGATCTGTGCTGTGGGGGCGGTAATGAGCATGGTGGGAGACCTGGCGGCTTCCGCAGTCAAGCGGAATATGGGGATTAAGGATTACGGCAAGCTGATTCCGGGACATGGCGGCATCATGGACAGATTTGACAGTGTGATTGTCACCGCGCCCATGACCTATTTCCTGACGGTTCTGATGCTGCTGTAAAGGTGTATAAGGGCTTGTAGAGAAAGGGAAGTGTCGTATGAAGAAGATAGCCGTTTTGGGTTCCACCGGCTCCATAGGTACCCAGACCTTGGAAATTGTAAGGAACAATCCCGATTTACAGGTGGTGGCCCTGGCTGCCGGAAGTAATGTGGACAAAATGGAGGAGCAGGTTCGGGAATTTCACCCGCTTGTTGCGTGTATGTGGTCTGAGAAGGCGGCTGCCGAGTTGCGGGTCAAAGTTTGTGACACGGATGTCAGAATATTGTCCGGCATGGAGGGATTGTTGGAAATTGCTGTTTTTCCCCAGAGCCAGGTATTGGTGACAGCGATTGTGGGAATGATTGGAATCAGGCCTACCATTGCCGCCATCCAGGCAGGGAAGGACATCGCACTGGCCAATAAGGAGACGCTGGTGACGGCAGGGCACATTATCATGCCGCTGGCGGAAAAGCACGGGGCGGCCATTCTGCCTGTGGACAGCGAGCATAGTGCCATTTTTCAGTCGTTAAACGGAGAGACAGGGGCGGACGGCAGGAAATTCCGGCCCGGGGTATCGGGGGGCACGGGAGCCTGCGGCATAGAGAAGATACTGTTGACCGCGTCGGGCGGTCCCTTCCGGGGCATGAACAGGCAGCAGCTTGCACATATGCAGCCGGAGGACGCCCTGAAGCATCCGAATTGGAGCATGGGGCGGAAGATTACCGTAGACTCTTCCACACTGGTGAATAAGGGGCTGGAAGTGATGGAGGCAAAATGGCTTTTCGATGTAGAACCCGATAAAATCCAGGTGGTGGTTCATCCCCAGAGCATTGTTCACTCGGCGGTGCAGTTTGTGGACGGCGCCATTATCGCACAGCTTGGTGTACCGGATATGAAGCTGCCCATACAATATGCGCTCTTTTATCCTGACAGAAGGCCCATGGGCGGTAAGCGGGTGGATTTGTTTGCATTGGGGCAGCTTACCTTTGAAAAGCCTGACACGGACACCTTTCCGGGGCTGGCGCTGGCGTATCAGGCTGCCGAAGCCGGCGGAAGCATGCCTACGGTCTACAATGCCGCGAATGAAATGGCGGTGAAATTGTTCCTGGAGCATAAGCTTTCATTTCCGGGGATTACGGAACTGATTGGAGAGTCCATGGCCCGGCACAGGACCGTGGAGTCGCCGACGGTGGATGAGATTCTGGAGACGGAGAGGCTGACCTACGACTTTATAACAGGAAGGACTGGAGCATAAGAGATGACCTTGATTTTGTTCATTATCATATTCGGAGCAGTGGTGATCGCCCATGAATTCGGACATTTTCTGCTGGCGAAGGCAAACGGCATTCATGTGGTGGAGTTCGCTGTGGGAATGGGACCTACGATTTGTTCGTTTCGGAAAAAGGGAACGAAGTATTCTCTGAAACTGTTTCCCATCGGCGGCGCCTGTATGTTTGAGGGCGAAGACGGCCTGATGACCAAAGAGGGGGAGAGCAGCGAAGGCTCCTTTTTGAACGCATCCGTCTGGGGAAGGATATCCACAGTGACGGCAGGGCCGATATTTAACTTTATCCTGGCCTTTTTCATAGCGCTGATTATGGTGAGCATGACGGATTATGTGGCGATCCGCGATCCCATCGCAACGGAGGTTGCGGAAGGCGGCGGAGCGGAAGCGGCAGGCTTACAGGACGGCGACAGGATCATTTCCATCAACGGGGAGAAGATTTGCCTGTATCAGGAAATTTCGCTCTTTATGCAGGCCAGCTATAAAGGCGGTACCCTGGAGGTGGTCTATGAGAGGGATGGCACAAGGTATACCACCAATCTGACACCACAGTATGATGAGGCTTCGGGAATCTACCTGCTGGGGGTGATGAATGCCGACTTTGTGGAGCCGAAGGGATTTGACACCCTGAAATATGCCTGGTATGAAATGCGCTTTTCCGTCAAGGCTACTTATAAGAGCCTCGGGATGATATTTAAGGGAAAGGTGAGCCGCCAGGATGTGGCCGGGCCTGTGGGCATCGCCGTCAATGTGGTGGGAAAAACCTATGAGGAAGCCAAAACATACGGCTGGCAGAGCGTTGTGCTGAGTATGCTGAATATTACATTGATGCTGTCGGTGAACCTGGGTATCCTGAACCTCCTTCCCGTTCCGGCACTGGACGGCGGCAGGCTGGTGTTTCTGCTGCTGGAGGTCATCCGGGGAAAACCGGTTCCCCCGGAGAAGGAGGGAATGGTTCATTTTGTGGGATTGATGTTTTTTATGGTTCTGATGGTATTTATCTTCTTTAACGATTTGTCGAATATTTTCATGAAATAGTGGGTTGCGGCGTTCTGTATTGTGTTGGTTTACAGAGCGGTTGCCTGGCGGAAAAGCAGTTCAGGACGCCGCAGCATATGCTTCTTTTGAATTCAATGGTTGTTCAATGCATTTCTGCAGAAATTCGGTTTCTTATATGGTGACGGACAGGGTCCGCAGGGCGCTTCCTGTAGGATGGGGAGGAGGTGTTGCAGAGAATGGGACAGGGAAAGGGGGTACAAAAGAGGAAAGAGGATTCCCTGGGAAGGCTGGTCCTGGGCAGACATGGGTATCGCTGCGGCAGGTTGCTGGGGAAAGGCGCCTTTTCCGGAGTTTACTATGTGGAAGGACAGACAGGGGGCAATGCCTGTGTCTGTAAAATCAGCGGGAATATCAGCGTGCTGGAACGGGAAGCCCAGGTGATGGCGCTGCTGGAACATCCGCTGTTTCCGAAGTATTTCGGATTTTGGCAGGAAGCCGGCCTGGGCTTTCTGCTCGGCGAGTACATACCCGGCTATACCCTGGAAGAAATGCTGATGCGGCGGGGACACTTTACGGCGGAACAGACCATCCGTGTGGGGATGGCGCTGGCGGAAGGGCTGCGGTATCTGCATGAAAGGCCGGAGCGATTTCTGTTCCGGGATGTGAAGCCGGCAAATATCATGATCCGGCAGGACGGGAGCGTGATGCTGATTGATTTCGGATGTGTTTGCTCCATGGAAGGGCGGATATCTTCCAGGGCGGGGACACCGGACTTTGCGGCGCCGGAGCAGCTGGAAAAGAACGGAAGGCTGCTGCCGGCGTGCGATGTGTACGGAGTGGGGCGCACGCTGAAGGCAATGCTGGGTCCGGAGCGGGAACCGATTGCCAAAAAACCGTTTATAGAAGGGCGAAAATCAATAGCAACACGGCATTATGTCCGGGAACTGGCCGGAAGAAGGAAAAGGAAGCGGCTTGACAGGATTCTGGATGCATGTACAAGGACAGAAGCCGCCCGGCGGATTCCCGACATGGCTCAGGTTGGGCATGCGCTGGGGCGTTTAAGTACTTGACGGCGTAACGTTCCCATTCCGTGATCCGGAATGGGTGTGAAACGTATCCGATTGTTTTCAAAATGGTTGAAAATGTGAGAAAAAGAACAGATTACAGTTGAAGAATACCGGTGAAAAGCTTATAATAAGACTGCCCGGACAGCCGGGGGCTTAAATACTGTTCAGGCGGACGGTGCTGAGCCGTGTCCGGCGCAGATGCTTATAAATATGGAAAAGTATGAGAGGAGATTCATCGATGCGTTTTTTTATTGACACAGCAAAGGTAGAGGATATCAGAAAAGCAAATGACATGGGTGTCATATGCGGCGTCACCACCAATCCTTCCCTGATTGCAAAGGAGGGGCGGGTATTCGAAGAGGTGATTGCCGAGATTGCTTCCATCGTGGACGGGCCTATCAGCGGAGAGGTGAAAGCCACCACCACGGACGCGGAAGGCATGATTCGGGAAGGCAGGGATATTGCGAAGATCCACCCCAATATGGTGGTAAAAATTCCCATGACGGCGGAAGGCTTAAAGGCCTGCAAGGTTCTGTCTGCCGAAGGCATCAAGGTGAATGTCACTCTGATTTTCACATCCAACCAGGCGCTGCTTGCGGCAAGGGCAGGTGCGGCATTTGTTTCGCCTTTCCTGGGACGCCTGGATGATATCAGCCAGAGAGGGGTTGACCTGATCCGTGAGATTTCCGACATCTTTGCCGTGACGGATCTGGACACCGAGATTATCGCTGCAAGTGTACGTAATCCCGTACATGTTACCGACTGTGCCCTGGCGGGAGCGGATATTGCCACAGTGCCCTATGGGGTTATCGAGCAGATGGTGAAGCATCCGCTGACAGATGCGGGCATTGCCAGGTTCCAGGAAGACTACAAAGCTGTATTCGGAGAATAAGCGAAGTCCAAAATGTTATGATACAAGCAGGCGGAGGGTTTGGTCGCGTTTTTTCCCGGGGGATGGATAAACGCAGACAATATCGTCCGCAGAAAGAAGAGCCGCCGCCCTCCTGTATGCAGGATTGGTGCGGCAGCCCTTATAATTCAGCTGCTATTTCCGTTAGCCGGAGAGCCTTATTTCATCTGCTCTTCCTGCTTCTTGATCATACGGCGAACCATCTCGCCGCCGATGGAACCGGCCTCGCGGGAAGTCAGGTCACCGTTGTAGCCCTCCTTCAGATTCACACCCAGCTCGGATGCCACCTCGGTCTTAAAACGATCCATTGCTGCCTTAGCTTCAGGCACTTCTACTTTGTTGCTTCTGTTTCCAGACATCTTTTTCACCTCCAATGTTTGTAAGTCCTTTTATCTATCTTCAAGATAAGTGCTGCATGTCACTTATCCTGAAGATTCAGTTTAAGTGTTTGCTGCAACTTATCTTGGTCTTAGTATGACCTGGCGGAAAGAAAATATGTTGGAAACTTTTGGGCAAAATCGAAAATTTTCCGCTGGCCTTTTGTGGGCCTTTGTCAGAGCCTGTAGAGGAGAAGCGCCTTTACAGAGGCCCGGAAATATGATATGGTATAGCTGTGCCCACAGGAGCGGGGAAAATGCTTTTTCATAATTCAATCATAATATAAGGAGAAAGAATATGCTGGAATTCAAATATGATACGCAATTGCTGATTGAAGGGCAGGGCCTTGACGAGGACGCCATCACGGATTATTTCGCGGAACATTTCCAGGGCGACTGTCTGCTGGCCGTGGGAGACGACGAGCTGATCAAGATTCATTATCATACGAATGAGCCCTGGAAGGTGCTGGAGTACTGCGCGTCCCTGGGAGAGATTTACGATATCGTGGTGGAGGACATGGACAGGCAGGCCAGAGGGCTGCAGGGCTGAGAGCGAGGAAGAATCGGGGGCTGTTTTCCGGCGTGCCTTCTTTTTTGGAGTCACGCCTTTTAGCTACTTTGCTGTAGTCAATCTTGTTTATGTGTAATTATGTGAGTAATTATATAAGGAACTGTCAGAAAATGATTGATACAGTTGTTAAGGGATTGTCTGCAAATAACGGATGCGGGTTTATAGCCGTTTTCCTTGTATTTCCGGGCTTTCTCCTAAACAAGCTGCATTGGTTATTTTCCGACAGTTACTAAGGAAGTGTCTACAAATAACTGCTGCAAGTTTATAGCAATTTTTATTGTATTTCCGGGCTTTTGCCTGAAGCAATTGCAGCAGTTATTTTCCGACAATTCCTAAGGAAAAAGTCCGGAAATACAATAGTTGCCATGAACTTGTATCAGTTATTTGGAGATATTTCTAAGACCATATATGACCATTTATAGCAATCTATGATTTTCTATCATTATCTATAATCTCAGCAGTAAATTTCATTTTCATAACAGGCATCTTCCGGCGCATATTTGTCAGTATGCGCAGATAGGCACCACTTGTCTGGGTGGAGCGCTTCTTTTCGTTCTCAAGAAACATTTTCCCGGAGGCGGTGCGTAACCAGCCCTCGTTGACGCTGAATTGGGAACAGATTGTTTTAAGTTGACTGCTTTCCGGAGCTCAGGATACGGGCATTCATCAGCATCACCTCCGCTCCGAACCTTCCGCCGTGGTGCCCCCGTAAGCGTAAGCCACAGGAAGGCAGACGAGAGGAGGCTTCACCTGCAGGCTTTCCTGAAGGAGCAGCTCCACACACATTTCGGCAATCTCCGCCACAGGCTGCACGATGGTGGAGCAGACGTAATCCTGCACGCCCAGCTGCCGGATGCCGTCGAAGCCGATGACCTGCACGTCCTCGGGCACCCGCTGGCCCAGCCTGCGCAATACCTTTATGATAAAGTAGGCGAGGCTGTCAGTCACGCAGAAGACGCCGTCAAAGGCCAGTTTCCCGTTCTGTATGTGCGCCGCCAGAAATTCCTCAAACGCTTCATAAGAATCTATGAGTAAGTGGAAGAAAGGCAATTACGGAAAAAGGCTTGTATCCTGTACGCTTGCCGCCGGCCTGGTGCTGTCGGCGATGGCGTGCGGGGACAAAGATTACGGCCATCATGAAAAGGGCGTGGCGAACCCGGACGTCACTCAGACGGAGTTCGCAATCATGGGAGGACAGGGCGCGCTGAGCCCGGGATATGACAATAATGTAGTCCTGAATCAGCTTCAGGAGGATGCGGGAATCAGCATTGACTGGACTACCATGAGCGAGTCTCTGGGCGAGCAGGTCAATATCCGCATCGCGGGGGAGGAGCTGCCGGACGCGTTCATGGGCGTGGGATTCAGCAACTATGACATCTCCCGGTATGGGGACGACGGCACTTTCATCGACCTGACGCCTTACCTGACGGAAGAATATATGCCTAACCTGAGCAGGATCCTGGAGGAGAACCCGGATATCCGCAGCGCCATTACCATAGACGCCGGCTATATCTACGGCCTCCCGGCGGGAGAGCGGATGGGGACAGCGGGCATCGGTGCGCCGGAGGACTACAGCATCTTCTCGATTCCGCAGTACTCCATGATCAACAAGGCGTGGCTGGACGATCTGGGGCTGGAAGTGCCGACCACGCTGGATGAGCTCCACGATGTGCTGAAGGCCTTTCAGGACAATGACATGAGCGCGAAGTATTACGGGAACGCGCCGGGCAGCACCATCCCCATGAGCACGGGGTTTGACGAGTGGTGCTGGGGCCAGAATATCTTCTATGCGGGGTTCGGCTTCACGAACTGGCCGGCGGATGTATGCAATGACCTGGTGCTCCATGGGGACGGCACAGTGGAATTCATCTGTGTGACAGATGCTTACAGGGACGCGGTCACTTATTTCCATGACTGGTATGCGGAAGGCCTGATGGACATCGAGATGTTCAGCCAGGATACCACGCAGCTGATCTCAAAGTGCTCCCAGGGCTATGTGGGCGTCTCTACCTGGTGGTACATCGAGGAGCTGATGGGCGACTATTCAGATGACTATGTGTTCCTACTGGTGTTGGACGGACCTGACGGCACCCACAATGTGACGGTGCGCACCGGCGGCGGGATTAACAGCGGTCAGCTGAACATCACGAAAAAGTGCAAGGGCCCGGCCAACCTGCTGAAGTTTTTTGACATGTGGTACGATCCGGAGGTGGTGATGCAGCTGCAGTACGGCCCCATCGGCACCTATTTTACGGAACAGGACGAGGACGGCGTGTGGCTGAGCATTTCGGACGAGGAGAGCCGCGAGAAGTACGGCAAGGGATCCGGTGAGCTGAAGGGCGTGTATGAGGTGAGCGGGCCGAAGCTCATCCTGAGCGATTACTATCTGACCACATTCAAGATGGAGGATCGTGCCATCGAGCGCCTGACGGATCTGTACGACTTCTGGATGCCTTATGTAAGCGACACGGCTTTCTACCCGGTGGACTGCGTGTATACAGGCAGAGAGCTGGATGACATCGACTGGTATAAGCCCGGCTTCGAGAGCGCCGTGGCGGAGCAGGAGGGCCTGTGGATCAAGAACGGCGGGCCTACGGATGCGGAGTGGGAGGCTTATATCAAGTACCTGAAAGATAAGTGCGGCATGGATAAGCTCCTGAAGGTATACCAGGACGCTTAGGAACTGCCGGAAAATAATCTACGCATTTTGTTTAGAGTAAACCTGATAAAATCTGTAAATTTTGCAACAGGCTTGCGTAGGTTATTTGGAGGCATTTCCTTATGACCCAAAAGGCAACAGAACCACCGCTTTCTACCATGGAGTCATCTGCCCAAAATAGCAGATCCATCCACAGCCCCGTCCAGCCTCTGAAGGTTCCGGGGCTGTGATATTTAATCTGCCTATCGAATCCTGAATCATTTGGATTCGTCCAGGTACAGCTGCACCCTCGTCTGTATCTTGCTGACTGTGGAGTCCAGGTCTGCGTCTCCCTTGAAGTACATCCCAGCCTCATCAGCCACGATATTCCAGAGTGGGCTCACGCTGCTCCCCCAGCTGTCATATTTGGCATTCGCCGCCATATCCTTCAGCAATTCAATCTCATGGGCGGTCACTTCCTTCGGATATCCATCTATCAGAATCTTGCCATTCTCGTCATATAATGGAAAGCTATACGCGCGGGTGGGGCAGACATAGATATCCGAAAGGCTCCTTTCAAAGACATCCTTCCGGGAAGGGAAACCCCAGCTTATCAGAGACTGCACCTCCTCCGACATCAGGAACTCCAGGAAATCCCATGCCCCGTCCTTATGCTCCGAGGCGCTGTTCATGGCAAAGACACTGTCCGGATAGAGCTTGTGCTCCGACCTCTCCATGCCAGGGTATCCCACGAATCTCTCCTCATGGACTCCCTTTTCGTCAATCATTAACGGCGTATCCGTCATTCTCCAGGGATTATCAATTAATACTCTGACAAAAGAGGAATGGTTGTTATTGTCCATTGTATCCCCCTCATAGGTCTGCACCCTCCCGCATGCCTCCAGAATACGCCGGAATTCCGGACTGTCAAAGCTGCATTCCTTATCCTCATAGTCGATGAAGCTCTCCCCACACTTAATCTCCATGCAGTACATCAGCGCCTCCATGGGCTCCTGGCCCGAAATCACCCATTCGTCCTCAGCCCTTTCAAGGAAGTCCCAGATGTCCCAGCCCTGTGACGTGACCTCTTCCTCCAGTGAAAACAATGTATGGATTCGGAAGGAAGGCATCACCAGCACGTTCTTCCCTGCCAGGACACAGGCCTCCCTGACTGAGTCCAGTATGTCCTCCTCCCCTACCACATCGCTGGCTTCATAATAGGATGTCAGATTCTCGAAGGCGCCGATCCCCGCCAGGTTCCCCGCGTAGATGTAGGAAAGGTCTATGATGTCTGTCCCTTCTCCCTTTATGAACTTCATCTGCATGGAGTCCTCGCTGCTTTCGTCCACGAACTCCACCGTGTATTCCCTGCTCTGCCGGTTGAACATCCTCACCACCAGGCCAAGCTTGCTGAACTTGCCCCCGCCTCTATCCGTATTCAGCGTCCCCAGGGTGATATGCTGCTTCGGGGAATGCTCCCCCCTGTCCTCTATCGAAATCTCAGCGAAGGTCTGCATTGGCCTCCTGTCCATGTTCCAACCTGAATACGCATCCCGGTACTCCGAGCACATGACCATGAAGTCCTCCCCATCCCGGAAAACGGCGTCCACATTGTCCTCGACGATCTGTATGTATTCGTCCTCCCATCCCCAGAGCCGCTCCAGCTCTCCGGTCTCCGGGTCGTAATCCCATGTACAGCCTCCCCTCCTCACCCAGGGGCTGCTCCCCCTTCCGTCATATACCTCCAGTATCCCGCTGGGGCAGGGGTATGCCTCCCCACTCCCCCCAAGCTCCACGAATGCAGGAGCTTCCCCGGTGAGGCAGTATCCGTACACCTTCCCGTCCTTCCCTGATACCACCCCTTCAAGGGACTCCAGCCCAGGAAAGGAATAGGCCTCCCCAAGGCTGCCGTCCGGCCCGAAGGAGAAGACCCTTCCCTCCTTGCCGGTGCTGTATAGGAAGACCCTTCCGTCCGCGGTCACTGTCCCCTGCTCCAGGGCATCCCCCATGTCCTGTAGCTCCTCCGGCATGTAGTCCGCTTTCCACAGCAGCTCCCCTTCGCTGTCGTACTTCTCCAGGGTGTAGAACATGTCCTCCTCTTCCGTTGCGCCGCTGGGCCCCCAATAAACATAGCAGTTCCCCTGCCCGTCCGCCAGCAGGGCATGCAGCCTGACATGAGCCATATTCTTCGTCTGTACGATATATTCTTCCTCCTGCCAGCCATCATGAATCCTTCCTCTGGAGATATAGACACACCAATTCAATGGAAAAATCCCTTCCGCCTGGGTATTGACCTCCCTGCTGTAATAGAGCCATTCCCCGTCTATTGTATAGAGGGGCTGCGTTATGGAGTCATTCAAATCATATGTATCAAGCAGCATGTAGCTGAAGTCCGCCACGCCTATGGGGCCGTCCTCCGCATCCGTCCCGAAAGGCGCGTCTGCTTCAGATTCTGGAGCTGCGCCAGATTCCGAATCCAGATTCGCGCTGGCTCCCTGCGCCTGCTCACCCCGTCCGGATTCCTGTGCGCCATCTTTTCCGCAGGCCGCCAACGACAGGGCTATTCCCACCAAAATAAGGCAGCCTGACAGCAGCCTTCTGCCTTTCAACCGAAATGATGGATTATACTTTGTCGCTTTTCCCATATGCCCTCCCCTATGCATGGCTTCCCTGCAATAAAGCTACAGGGAAGCGCATCGTGTTAAATCTTTTTCTTGCAATTATGGCCAAAATTCTAATTGTAACAGTGCTTTTGAGTTTAAACATTTCTCCCTCTACATTTTTCTCCCTCTACATTTTCATGAAACAATTGCCCGCCGGACCCCTGCGTCAAAACGTTCCAATTGAAAGTATGGGAAGGAAGGTTCTGTTGTAAGAATACCACTTTTCCCTGTCAAACGCAATTGAATTTTGTGCAAGTTTACTGGATTTTAAGGAAAGTTTTCTTGAATTGCACGAAAGTTACAAATAATCCTTGTCATTGAACGATAATTTGGTATAATTCATTTCTTTCCCACATAAACAAATGTAACTTTCTGCTGAGGATAAGTTGAAAACTATTATATCACTTATTTCAAAACAATAAAAGGCTTGAAATGAATACGAACATGTGGTAATTGAAGCTTCATAATATCTATGGAGGAGGAAACGATAATAGAATCAACGGATGATAACTGCTGCAACTTCCTTTTGATTACAGGGTTCGCGAAGCGGTTCCTGTAATATGTTTAGGCAAAAGCCCGGAAATACAAGGAAATTACGTGAGACCCGCAGCAGCTATTTGTAGACCCTTCCTTATGACCGGCTATACAGAAAACGGCGTTTATTATGAAATCTACGGTGAAAATACCTATATACAGCGAAGCGGCAATGGTCTCTATATCACCCGTGAGGTAGTTTACAGCGGCAGCTCCGCACCTCCTCGTGAAATCCAATGGCAGGAACGGATAAACAACCTCATATATACTGGAACCTTGCAATTGAAAAGCTTCGCTTAGGAACTGCCGGAAAATAATCTACGCATTTTGTTTAGAGTAAACCTGATA
>OFFK01000228.1_pt1 | contig 49519 bp, 30 predicted proteins | sample 1521361 | NCBI WGS metagenome assembly OFFK01 (sample SAMEA3504096, study PRJEB24116) | mouse gut metagenome | biome: mouse gut; feature: mouse-associated habitat; material: faeces | place: Denmark | collected 2011 | reverse complement strand
AACGTTTCATTCAAACTGGGAATTTGTCCGCCTGCCAATGCCTGCCGCATCCAGAAGCGGCGGCAAAAAAATGCAGACAGAAACATTTATCAGCAGAAAGGGCGAGTATTCTTTCATAGAATGCAGTCAAACACAAGTTGTGATTCAGTTTGATGCAGAGGAATTTTCCGCTGGCGCTTTCGTTGTCAGGGTTCAGACGGATCATGGTGAAAAAACGTATGATTTTGTTTACCATGCGGACAAAGACTGTTATCAGGTTATCCTAAATACGGAAGAATTTCATGGGGAAACTGTGATAGAAATTATTGAGGATGCAGATGGAAACTGACAGAAATGAATTCTTCCGTTGGCTTGATGCCACGGCAAAAGCAGAGCGGAAAGGAAACATAAAAAAAGCGTTCCGATGCTTAAAAAAAGCCAGACAAACGGCTTTTTTGGGTTCACAGGCGTATAAAGACTGGATTGTGGAATATAATACGTTAATTTTACATCTGCTATATGATAAAAAAGCGGATATGGATTTTCTCTGCAATGCGTTAAGCCGGCATTTGGCGCAGGCAAAAGAATCTGTGGAACTGCCATTTTCTCTTATAAAAGAGATGTATATCAGAGGTTTGGCACATATACTCCAAAAACAGTATGGGAGGCAGGAATCGTTTTCCGGTTATGAAGGTCTGGCGAACGAATTGGCGGAGTTTGTGGAACGGGAACGGCGGTATGAGTTAGACGGGGAAGATCTGTATGCTTTTGTATATGGGGCGCTTGGCGTTTTTTATGCAAAAACGGGAAAAACGTCACTTGCGGAAGCTAGCCTTGAAAAAGTATTTCTGCATTTGGATAGGCAAGAACCTCTGTCACAATATGCGTTTTGCGCGCTTGTCCATCTGGCGCATCAGTATGTGTTTTCCCGTAAAGCTGTTCAGGCAGAGACAGTTTGCCGTTTTCTGTTGGATAAGCTTGCCGCAAAAGAAGCAATACGTCCATTTATGCTGGATATACAAAGGCTTGTGGCGGATTATGCCGTTTTGTTGGAAACGATGCTTCGCTCTGACGAAGCATATGCGTTTATCCGGAAATGCGTGGAATCGGGGTTTGTCCGGCGCGTTTGCAAAGAGGATTATATGTTATATGTGTATGGCAGTTATTTATTGCAAATGGATCAAAAGAACCAAAAGATTCCTAAAAAGCAGATTAGGGAAATTGAAAAAGTAAAAAAGCAAATAAATCAGGACAGGGAGTTTTTGAGCTACGCGCCATGGGCGCGCAGCAGTTTTTATCAGTTTTGCTATTATTTTGAAAAGGCGCTTGGAGGCCGGTATCCGATGCATTATCTGGATAAAAGCATTCTTACGCTTATGAAAGCGGAGATTTTTGAGGTGGACAGGCAAGCATATTTTTCTATTATGGGAAGGGCTATATGCGAGTATAAGAAGAATGCGGACGAAAAAAAACTGCTTTGGTGCGCGGGCAGTTTATTGGAAAAGATGGCTGAGTTTTATTCCATGGCGGAGTATTACGAGGACAACGCGCAGATGGAACAGTATTTAACCATTTGCAAGGCGGCGTTTCATTTGGCGTATGCGGCTGTGATGGACGTCACGTCTTCTGAAAAAAGGCTGGAATATAGTATAAATTATAAAAATATCCTTTGTTCTGTACTGCGCGCCAGAAATCGATGCTCTGGCGCAGCCCGCAGGGTGAAACGAAAAGGGGAGATTCCGTATTATTCATACCAAAAGTTAGAAGAACAAATGCCAGAACATGCCGTTTTAGTAGAGTTTTTATATATGGATCGGGAGGCGGTTTGGTCTGGGAATGCCGTTTCGGCTACGAAAAAAGATGTATGTCTGGAAATATTTGTAAAAAGAAAAGGAAAAGCGCCTGTCTGCCGGAGAATCGAAAAAATCTTTGACTTGGAAGAAGGCATACAGAGGTTTCTTCAATGCGTCAGGGATGCGAAAGGGAACTGCAAAAAATTTGCAAGGGAACTATTTTGCCATATATTCGGAGAATTAGAGACGGAATTAAAAGATGCCGGGCAAATCTGGGCGTCTCCGGATCAATGTCTTTGCAATCTTCCGTTTGAAGTTTTGTTTGAAGCTGCGGATAGCGGATATTTTGGGATTCCAGTCGTTTATTTTCAATCTTTCCGGGATATTTTTGAAGTTTGGCAAGAAGGGAATCCTTCAATGAAGAAATCTTGTATCATAGGAAATCCTGCGTTTTGCCTGTCAGAAAATAGAAATCTGACAGGGCAGAATGCATCGCTCCGCTATATTCAGGAAATTTCGCCGCTTCCGTTCAGTGGTTATGAGGCAGAAAAAATAGCGGATTTTTTCGGTGGTGAATGCTATGTCGGGAGGGCAGTTTCCAAACGCCGGTTAAAACCCGGATACCGTTTTTTACATATTGCCACCCATGGGATACATATGCAGGAGAAGGAGAATCCATGGTATGAAAGTTCGCTCGCATTTTCCGGAATGCTAGATTATTTACAAACAGGAAAAGAATCTTTTGAATATGGGGACGGGATATTAACAGCGGAAGAAATAAGCAGAATGCAGTTGACGGGGACAAAGTTAGCGGTTTTGTCTGCCTGTCATTCCGGCAGCAGCCTGTTTACGAAATTTGAATGGCAGACAGGGCTTCATGTGGCGTTTGGCGCTGCGGGAGTTCATTATGTCGTCTCTGCTTTGTGGGAAGTAGATGATTTAGCGGCGGCGCTTTTTATGTTTTATTTTTATGAAAGATTAAATCAGGGGGATTTGATTCCGGCAGCGCTTCAGTCTGCGAGAAAAAAACTGAGGGACACAACAGTGGGACAGGTAAAAGAGAGGCTTACATCCGATCAAAAGTTTTTTGAGAACATACAAGAAGATGTTTTTTCTTACATGGAAGGGCTTTGGGACGACTTTTTACTTTACCGTTCGCCGAAACATTGGGGGAGTTTTATCTGTTATCAATATAGGGGCAGTTAGAAAGGAGAACTATGATGTCAGAATTGCAAAGAGAACGTGATTTAGTTTTAAATCCAAATGAATATGCGTATGTATTAGATAAAACAAAGGGGCTGATTTCGTGTGTAGTCGGGTCTTATAAAATGAGCCTGTCAACATCAGATGCATTAGTGATATTTAATGAAAAAACAAAGAGATTTGAGGAGGCAAGTTTTCAGGAAGCGATTACTACATTCGTTTCCGCGCCGGAAAATTGGTATGTCACATTAAAAAATCCTTCGAAAGAGGATAAGCATCCGATTGCCGGAACCGCAAACCCATTGCCGGAACTGCAAATTGGGAAAAAGGTCAATATTAAGGGCAATGTTTCCTTTGCATTGTATCCCGGTCAGATGGCAAAGGCGATTCAGGGGCACAGGCTGCATTCAAATCAGTATCTTTTGGCAAGGGTATACGATGCGGAGGCGTTGGAAAATCAGTATACCATCGGGCAGCTTTTAGTCATTAAAGGGACGGAAGTTTCATTTTATATTCCGCCTACGGGCATTGAGGTCATTCCGATCGATGAAAAAGGCGGGCGCTATATTCGGGATGCAGTCACGTTAGAACGGCTGGAATACTGCATTTTAAAAGATGAACAGGGAAATAAACAATATATTCATGGAGCGGCGGTTGTCTTTCCCGAGCCGGATGAGACGTTTGTGGAAAACCCGAACGGCGGTTATAAATTCCGGGCGATTGAGCTTTCTGAAATCAGCGGCATTTACGTTAAAGTAATTGCGGATTATGAGGAAGACAATAGACAGTATAAAACGGGCGAGGAGCTTTTTATTACTGGAAAGGAGCAGATGATCTATTATCCAAGGCCGGAACATGCCATTATTGACTATAATGGGCAGGTTTTGCATCATGCGATTGCAATTCCCGTTGGAGAAGGAAGGTATGTGTTAGACCGGAAAACAGGAAACATAAAGACCATACGCGGCGCGGCAATGTATCTGCCTGACCCTAGAAAAGAAGTGATTGTCAGAAGGAAACTGACTGAAAAGCAATGCCGGTTATGGTATCCGGGAAATGCTGAGGTTTTGCGGCATAATCTGGGAATGGAACAAACAATGTCGGCGGCAGTAGACGAAAATTCTAAGAGCAGCGGGAATGAGAAGAAATATAGGCAGGATCAGGGATTGCGGGGCGTGGGAAATATGGCGGTCGAGGATTCCGGATTTTCGCGTAATGCAGTATATCCGGAGTTAAATGCGGTTACGATTGACAATAAATATAATGGCGCAATCAGCGTTGACATATGGACAGGCTATGCGATAAATGTTGTTTCGAAAAATGGAGAGCGGAAAGTCATTCTTGGCGCCCAGACGTATCTGATGGAATATGATGAGACATTAGAATCCATGGAATTATCGACAGGACGCCCAAAGACGACAGATCATCTTTTATCCACGGTTTATTTAAGGGTGGAAAATAATAAAATCAGTGATGTGGTAAAGGTACAGACAAAAGATTTCGTTGATGTGCAGATTAAAGTTTCTTATTGTGTGGATTTTCTTCCGGAATACAAAGAAAAATGGTTTTCTGTGGAGAATTATGTCAAATATCTAACCGACCGGGAACGCTCTTTGATTAAGAGGGCTGCAAAGTTGTACACGATTGAAGCTTTTTATGAAAATGCTGCGGATATTGTGAGGAAAGTGGCGCTGAATCTTTCAGACGAGGAAGAAAAGCCGGATTCAAAGCCTGCAGGAAAAGGCAGGTTTTTCCCGGAAAATGGAATGCTGGCGCATGATGTAGAGATTCTATCCGTATCGGTTCAGGAAGATGTTAAAGATATTCTCCATGCGCATCAGAAAAAAATGATTAAAGAATCTTTAGAACTGTCCAATGCATCCAAAGAAATGGCGGCTGCCGGACGTCTGGCGGAAGTGGACAAAGCAATGGCGGAGTTTGAGTATCAAAAACAGATGTACCGTCTTGAATTAAGCAGCAGGCTGGAAAAAGAGGAGATGGAAAAGAAGGAAGAATTGAAACGTTTTGAGGAAGAAGCGCGCCTTGCCGCGCTGACAGCGGAGCAGAATCTTCAGTCAGTAAAAACGGCAATCCAAAACATGGAGATTGCGCGGCAGAAAGAAAAGATGGAAACTGAGTTTACGCATAAAAAGGAAATGGATGCTCTTGAAATGGAGCGGCAGAAAGCGTATACAGATTCGATACAAAGAGTAATCGAATCCGTCAGTCCCGAATTAATCGCTTCTATGACTTCCGTATCGAACGCGGAGCTTTTAAAAGCAGTGGCGGAATCTATCAGCCCATATGCTTTGGCAGGCGGGGAATCCGTTGCGGATGTAACGGATAAGTTGTTACGCGGGACATCGTTAGAAGGGATGCTTGGGAAGTTTTATCATGTTGATTCTTAGAAGGAGAGCATATTATGCGATTGGCATTGGAAAAAGCATCAGATTCTTTATTTAATCTCCTGTGTAAAAGAAGGGATAATGATTACAAGCGTTGGCAGAACAGAAAGGGGTACATTATGAAATTAAAAAAAACGTTTAGAAAGTTAATAACGGCATTATTAGCAATTACAATGGTTTTAACATTGTTACCGGCAAATACAGAAGCTGCAAAAAGGCGAAATGAGCCAAAAAAGATTGTATTAAATAAAAGTAAGCTGATGATGGTAAAAGGAGAATCCAGAACTTTAAAAGTAAAAAAAACAATTCCATCTAAGGCATCTAAAACTGTAACATGGAGCAGTTCAAACAAAAAAGTTGCGACTGTCACTCCAAAAGGGAAAGTGAAAGCGAAAAGGGCCGGAACTGTTAAAATTATTGCAAAGTCGAAACATAATTCGAAAATTAAAGCTGTATGTAAAATTACAATATATAATAAAACAAAAAAAATCAGCTTGCTTTGCAACAGTGTTTATCAGTTGAATGCAGGTCAGTCGGTAAATTTGAAAGCAAAAGTTACAAGTCCTGCAAAAAAAATACAGCCTATTACTTGGAAATCTAATAATTCTTCCATAGCGACAGTTACAAAATCAGGAAATGTCAGAGCTGTTAGGGAAGGCGCGGCTATCATGACAGGTACTTCCGGGGGAAAAAAGGTCACAGTCAAGATTATAGTCACAAAAGAGGCAAATCCTATTATGTATTATACAGTTACATTTGTTTCAAATGCTTCTGATGTGGGGAAAATGCCTCCTTCGCAAAAAATTCTTGCAGGCAGGCGTGTTTCAAAACCGGTTGATCCGATAAGAAACGGCTATGTGTTTGGAGGATGGCATACTGATAAAGCGCTTAAAAAGGTTTATAATTTTTCAAAAGCAGTTACAGGAAATCTAACGCTTTATGCAAAATGGATGAGGCAGACACAGATTTCTTCCGATTCGGATGCATGTTATCAGGTTACATTTGACTGTAACGACGGTTCAAAAAATGTATATGAGATACAGAAAGTTGCAGAAGGCAAGTCTGTGGCAGCGCCAGCTGACCCCGAAAGAGATATGTATGGGTTTACTGGCTGGTATATGGAGTCTGCGGCTGTAACAAAATATGATTTTGGTTCTCCAGTTAAAGGGGATATGGTGTTGTATGCCGGATGGGGTTCGCCGGACGGCAGTACAGATTCACTTTATTCTGCGACAAATAAGGAAGAAACGATTTACTCCATTTCAGGTGTAGAGATGAATGGAAATACCCTACAGGCAACGATCAATACAAATTCAGCCTGCGCATTGGTTGTAGAGTTTTATGAGGATACAATCGGTATAGATGGCAGCTGGGAACAAGAAGCCGTAAATGCCTGTCTCCAGAAAGAACCAATTACAAGAGTTGCCACGCAGACGCCAGATTATGGAGAGATGATTTGTGTTTCTATACCTGTGGAAACTGCTTTAACCGATTACTATCTGATTCGCGCAAGGCTCGTGGAATTAGATGGGGAAGGTATAGAAAAAAATCTGTGTGAATCATTTTTATGTATCGATTATTCTGCGAAATATGCCCGGTTTGAAGAAAAGACAGTATATGATTTTCCGGAAGAAAAGGTTGTGAATTTTGATGAAAGCACAGAAAACAATTTTGGCGTATTTAATGAAAATGTGAAGATAATTAATTCTGGCAACATGACAAATAGGTTAGTTGTAGAAGATATTTTCATTGAAGATGAATTTGAAAGCAATACGTTAGATCATACATATACGTTTTATAACCCTGACAATGATTTAAGGGGACTGCGATCCGGCGATCCGGTTTATGTTACAGGCACTGCGTATCTGTTTAAGATTAAGGAGGTTATTAATAATTCGGATGGGTCCATCACATTTACAACCGCATCAGATGTAATGCTAACTGATTTTTATGATGTTTTGAAAACAGATATGAAATCTGAGGACAGTGGCATTCAGCCAAAGATTGATATTATAGACGTCGAAACCAACTTTTCCAGTCCGACGATTGGCGGAGATTTTTCTCATGAGCTAATAGAAGACACTTTAAAAGTTTCTGGGACGCTTAGTGGATCTGTACAATTCAGCATACAAATATCTTATGATGCCAAACTTTTTGCGAAAGATTATTTTGAATGTAACATTACAACATTGCTTGAGGGAAAACTTGGCATAAAGGGGGAGGTGTCTAAAGATAATGATGGAAATGATAATAATGCGCGCAGGGCAGACAAAACAGAGATTCCATTGCCAAGGGTTTCAGTTCCAACGCCGGTGCCGGGGCTTGAAGCGTCGATAAATCCTAAAATTCCAATAGAATGGGAGGCTAGCGGGAGTATATCATTGGATTATACTTATTCACAGAAGTCGGGTTTTCAATACAATTCCTATTCTGGAAGAGAAGACATCAAAGAAAAATCACAAACAGTGAGTTTAATGGCGGAGGGTAAGGCAGAAATAAAGATTGGTCCAAAACTTTCTACGGCGATCCAGTTCTGTAAAGATGTAGTTAAAGTGGAATTTAGCGGCCATTCTGGCGTAAAAATGACTGCTGAAGTAGAAATGGGCAGTGATGATGTGTTAAATCATGCAGAGTCCAAACATGCGTGTGATTTGTGTGTTTCTGGTGAGATAAAATGGTTTGCAGATTTAAACTTAAAAATGACGTTTGCAATTTGCGATGATGCTTTAAAGGGAGATATATTTAATATTAAATTATTTGAACTTGAAGGATATGTCAATTTCCTTCCTGAATACCCCGGAATATGTTTTTGGTCACTTTCTAATAGCAGAGACAGTGTATACAGAGGAGAGAAAAAATATGGGTTTGGCCCTTGTAAAAATAAATTTTACAAAACAACTATTCAAGTCTTAAATGACAAGGACGAGACTCTTACAGGCATCCCTGTGACAATTAAAAGGGAAGATGGCAATACGGCATATGAAAAGGCAGGCAATTCGACATACGTGGAATATCTGTATGACGGGATTTATATAGCTAATGCAAATATAGATGGGAAGCGTGTAAGCAAATCGTTTGTGACGAAAGGCAATGCGCAGACAGTCATATTGTCTCCGTTATCAGAGAATGGAGAATTGTATGGTCATATTAAAGATTCTGAAACTGGAAACAATATCAAGGGGGTAAGCGTTAAAATTTCCAAAGACGATATGGGAGTCACTGCAATGGAAACAGATGAATTAGGTAATTTCTCATGTTCCCTTCCAAGTGGGACATTTTTGATAGAAATAACAAAGGACGGATATCTTCCTTTTTCTGCTTACGAAAGAATAGAAGATGGCGAAATGACATATATGCAGGAAATTGAATTGATTTCGGGAGAAGGAAAAGGGGGATTTAGGGGAATTATTACAAATGCAGTTACAGGAAGGCCTATTGAAGATGTTAATCTTCAGCTTCGCTCTGGCTGGAATAATACAGAAGGTGAAATTATTAAGGAATTAAAAACGGATTCTGATGGGGAGTTCCGGTTTGGCGCGAAAAAAGCATTTGGCGTTATATTCGGGATTCCCTGTGGGAATTATACGATTACGGCAAGTAAAGAGGAGTATTTGGCAACGAGCTTTAATATTATTGTATGGCCGGGGGAAGATACGGATAATCCGGAACAGAATGGAACCATGTCACCTGTAATGGCAGACGATACATACCGGATAGTTTTAACATGGGGTGAAAATCCAAGTGATCTTGATTCTCATGTCGTTGGAAGATTTTCAGATGGAGAGGATTTTCATGTATATTATGAAAATATGTGGGAATATGATTATGAGTCGGATTTAGAAGTCTGCAATCTTGATCTGGATGATATAACAGGTTATGGACCCGAAACAATTACATTGAATGTAAATACCGATGCCCCATACTATTATTACGTTTATCATTATGATGGAAGCGGTACGCTTTCGACATCTGGAGCGCAGATTAAAGTTTATCATGGAAATGATCCGGTGCGTACATTTCATGTGCCCACGGGCTTTGGGCAAGAAGATTACTGGAATGTATTTGCCATTGTAGACGGAAAAATTATTTCCAAAAATACGTTGACGTTTTTTAGTGATTTAACATATGCGGATTCCAGACGAGTATCTGCGCCAGATACTTCTAAGGAGGATAGAGCCCTTAAAAATTAGGAAGGAATATAGTTTTATATGTCACTATAACATGAAAAAAACCGTGCGTCCTTTTATGGCGTTAAATGTGAGGATTGCAAAATCAGTATCTTGTTTCTTTGCCGCAGGAATGCAGGGAAGTGTTTCAAGTACATTTGTCAGCGGAAAATTGAAATATGTTTAAAATTCATATGGAAAAATAAGTAAACCCATATTTCAGGCAGAGCCTATCGTGGCGTATTGCCATAGAAATATGGGTTTTTCCAATTTTCTTTTTTTATCAGATTGCTTTTTAAAATAAGTGTGTTATAATACATTTTACTATAATGAAAGGAAGAAAAACCATGCTAAAGCTTTGTGAATTAAATCAAGCCTATTGTGAAAGCGTTGCAAAAGATAAAGGAATCCATGCGAAAAGCGCATTAAAAGAAATTGATTATATGAATCATTCCTCAGCGAAATACCATGGAAGATGCGTTAGCACATTGTATATTCCGAAGATGTTTACGGAAGCGGATATTGAGTGTTTTACAGAGTTAATTGACGTTTTGTATGGAATTTTTGATAAAGTGACTGCGCAATACAGGGAAAACCAAACATACCGCTCTTTGTTTGGCTTTTCGAAAGAGTTAGAGGAATTAATCCTGCGTGAAAAACGTTATTCTGGCAATATCCCGATTGCGCGGATTGATCTATTTTATAATGAAGAAACAAAAGACTTTAAATTTTGCGAGTTTAATACGGACGGCTCAAGCGCCATGAACGAAGACCGTGAATTAAACCATGCGTTGAAATTGACGGAAGGCTATCAAGAGCTTGCCAAACAATATGAAATCCAGACATTTGAATTATTTGACACATGGGTGGAAACGTCGCTTCGGATTTATCAGACAATCAAAGGGGCGGTGAAAAAGCCGAATGTTGCAATCGTAGATTTTATGGAGAGCGCGACGAATAATGAGTTTGAAATTTTTGCCGAAAGTTACAGAACGCATGGCATAGATTGTGAAATCTGTGAAATACGGGATATGAAATTTGACGGCGAAAGGCTTTATGGGAAAGAGGGAAAACCGATTGACTTAATTTACCGCCGCGCCGTGACAAGTGATATTATGGAGCATTACAGTGAAGTGACGGATTTTATTGCGGCAGTGAAAGCGGACGCCGTTTGCCTGATCGGGGATTTTACGACGCAGATTGCGCATAATAAAGTTTTGTACCAGATCTTGCATCACCCAATGACGCAAGAGTTTCTAACGGATGCAGAACGCGCGTATGTCAAGGCGCATGTGCCGTACACGGCGTTAATGACGGCGGATTATCTTCCATATGATAAGATGATAGCCGAAAAAGACCGTTATATTATAAAACCCTTAGATTCTTATGGTTCTAAGGGCGTGTTTGCTGGCGTGGAGTTTTCTTCTGTGGAGGAGTGGAAAAAAATGGTTGACGCCCACAGGAAAGAAGGGTTTTTGGTTCAGGGATTTTGCGTCCCGTACCAGACGAAAAATATAGATTTTTCAAAAGGGGAGGATGCGGACTTTATTGAAGTGTCAAACCTGACTGGATTATTTGTTTATGGCGGCAGGTTTCAGGGAATTTATTCACGGGCGTCACGAGGGAAGATTATTTCAACGCAGTACAGTGAAATTGCGCTTCCTTCTATTGTGGTAAAAGAAAAAGCGTAAAAGGAGGCATTGGATAGAATGAAAGAATTATTTCAAAGGATAAAGCTGGACGTCATTATCAGCGCGCTGTGCTGTATTGTATTTGGAACAGTGTTGATGATATGGCCGACAGAAGTGACGACGATTGCGTGTAAGGCGATTGCGGCAGTGATTGCCGTTTTGGGCTTAATCCGAATCATTAGCTATATTATGAATAAGCAGGAAAGACATGGGATTAACCTGCCGCTTGGGCTTGTTCTTTTGTTTGTGGGCATATGGATCTATTTAAAGCCGTACAGCATCCAGAGTATGCTTTTAATTGGGATTGGCGTTGTGCTGTTTGTGCATGGGTTTGAAGATTTTAAGTATGCGCTTGAAACAAGGCGCGGCGGTTATGAATTTTACTGGGTGATCCTGCTTATGGCAGTATTTGGAATGGGGCTTGGGATCGCCTGCATCTTTGATTGCTTTGGCGTAATTTCCGTAGCGCTGGCGTTTGTGGGCGTGGCGCTAATTTATGACGGGATTACGGATCTTTGGATTATTTTCCAAGTGACGAAAACAGCAAAAGAGATGCGGAGTAAGATGGAAGGGTTTCAGGCAGTGGATGCAGATGCGGAAATAGTGGCGGAAGCTGTTGAACTTGATGTTACGGAAGAAAGTGAGATGTAGAAGAAATGGAAGCGCAGACAGAGAACAAGATGGGGACGATGCCGGTTAATAAACTGTTAGTTAATATTTCGCTGCCGATGGTAATATCCATGCTGGTTCAGGCATTGTATAATATTGTGGACAGTATATTTGTCGCGCAGATTGATGAATATGCGCTGACGGCAGTTTCTCTGGCGTTCCCACTTCAAAATTTTATGATAGCGGTCGCGGCGGGGACGGGAGTCGGGGTAAACGCGCTCCTTTCGAAACGGCTGGGCGAAAAGCGGTTTGAGGAAGTGGACAAAGCGGCAGGCAATTCCGTTATACTGGCGGGGGCAAATTATCTGCTGTTTTTGCTGATCGGCGTATGCTTTTCCGGTCTGTATTTTGAACTACAGACAGATATACCGGAAATTATAGCGTATGGAAAGACGTATCTTTTGATTTGTACGGCGGCAAGTTTTGGATTGTATGGGCAGTTTTGTTTTGAACGTCTTTTACAGGCGACGGGGCGGACGGTCTGCACGATGATTACGCAGACGACGGGCGCAGTGATTAACCTGATTTTTGACCCGATATTGATTTTTGGGCTGTTTGGCTTCCCGAAAATGGGAATTGCAGGCGCGGCGGCGGCGACTGTGTTCGGGCAGATCGTGGCGATGGTATTTGGTTTTTATTACAACCAGAAAAAAAATACGGAAATCCATCTTACGCTTTCAAAAATCCGTCCGGACAAACAGACGCTGTTGCAGATTTATGAAGTTGCGGTTCCGGCGATTTTAATGCAGTCGATTGGTTCCGTTATGACATTTTTTATGAACAAGATATTGCTTGGGTTTACTTCAACGGCGGCGGCTGTGTTCGGCGTATTCTTTAAATTGCAGAGTTTTATCTTTATGCCTGTGTTTGGGTTAAATAACGGGTTAATCCCGATTGTGGCGTATAATTACGGAGCCGGATATAAAGACAGGATTATGAAGGTGATGAAAAGCAGCATGATAGCGGCGGTTGTGTTGATGATTGCAGGGTTTTTGACGGCGGAAGTAATGCCGAAACAGCTTTTAATGCTTTTTAATGCATCGGGCCAGATGATTGAAATCGGCGTTCCGGCGCTTCGGATTTTAAGCGCATGCTATCTCTTTGCCGGCGTTTCCATTGTGGCGAGCGGGGTGTTTCAGGGATTGGGGAAAAGCGTATACAGTCTGGTATTGTCGGTTATACGCCAGCTTGTGATTTTGCTTCCGGCGGCATATCTGCTTTCCCTGACGGGAATATTAGAGGCGGTCTGTCTTTCGTTCCCGCTCGCGGAGCTTGCGGCTTTGGCGGTCACATGCGTTTATTTGAAGAAGGTGAATAAAAATTTGGAGTCTATGATAGCGGCGAGAAAGTAGGGAGGATCTATGGCGGCGTTCAGAAATGAAACGGATACTCTGCTTGCGGAAAGTTTGAAAGAACTTGCGTTAAATAATCCGATTGAAAAAATCACGGTAAAAGAAATCACGGACAAAGCGGGCGTAATACGCCCGACGTTTTACAATCATTTTCAGGATAAATATGAGCTTTTGGAGTGGATTATATGGACGGATCTGCTAGAGCCAATCCGTCCATTAATTGAGAACCAGATGATGGACGAGGCGCTTTTGCTGTTATTTATGAATATAGAAAAGGAGAAAAAGTTCTATATAAAAGCGGCAAAGTTAGAAGGGCAAAATTCATTCGAACTCATTGCCAGAAGCTGTGTGAAGGGGATTTTGCTGGAAATTATTGAGAAAAATCCGAAGGATAAAATCATGAAATTCCAGTGGCTTACGCCGGAGCGGATTGCGGAATATTATGCGCAGTCAATCTGTTCTGTGGCGCTTGTCTGGATTAAAAGCGGGCTTGCGGTTTCGGCGAAGGAACTGGCTGAAATTTATGACTACATAATGAAACATTCCATTGAGGAAGTATTATTAGGGTAGTTTAAACTCCATACAATGTAAATGCGGTGTTCTGAAAAAAACGACAAATCACTTTATCTGTATAAAAAGGAAAACAAAACGAAAAGATTGAATCTGTTCAGGTTCAGTCTTTTTTTTTATACTAACGATAAAACAGATCTGACACATAGAGAGGAGAGGGACGATGATAAAATTTGGAAAAAAAGTGGTTCAACTGCGAAAATTGATTTTAACCGCAAGTTTTCTGCTTCTGATTCCCGCCGTGATTGGATATTTAAGCACGAGAATCAATTATGATATACTTTCTTATCTTCCGAAAGACATTGAAACGATGGAGGGACAGGAGATTTTGCTTGAGGAGTTTGGCACGGGCGCGTTTTCCGTCTGCGTTGTGAAGGGATTGGAGGACAAAGACATACAAACGCTCGAGGGCGAATTAAAAGAAGTGGGCCATGTCAAAGATGTGATTTGGTATGGAAGTATAGCGGATTTATCTGTGCCGATGGATATTCTTCCGGATGAACTTGCGGAGACGTTAAAAAACGCAGATACAAAAAGTTCCCTTTTAATTCTTACATTCGACACGTCAATGTCTTCGGACGAAACGCTTGATGCGATTGAAGAAATTAGAGAATTAACAGGCAAAAAGTGTCTGTTAAGTGGAATGTCGGCAGTTGTCACGGACATAAAAAAAATCTGCAACAGTGAGGCGGTTATGTATGTGGTGATTGCCGCGTTATTGTCGGCGCTGGCGTTGGCGCTGACGATGGACTCTTATTTGATTCCCGCTATTTTCCTGCTCAGCATTGGAATGGCGATTGTCTATAACCTTGGCACGAACCGGATTGCCGGAGAAATTTCCTTTATTACGCAGGCGCTTGCGGCAGTCTTACAGCTTGCAGTGACGATGGATTATTCCATTTTCCTGTGGCACAGTTATGAAGAAAACCAAGAGCGTTATCCGGACGATAAAAACCGCGCGATGGCGCATGCAATTTCCCAGACGGTCACTTCTGTTGTCGGAAGTTCCATTACGACGATTGCGGGATTTTTAGCTATGTGCTTTATGACATTTACCCTTGGCATGGATTTAGGCATTGTGATGGCAAAGGGAGTAGTCTTTGGGGTGATAGGCTGTGTGACAATTCTTCCGGCGATGATCCTTGCAATGGATAAATGGCTGGAAAAAACAAAGCATAAGCCACTGATGCCTGACCTTGGGAGAATCGGCGGTTTTGTGGCAAAGCATTATCCGGTTTTTATTGTCCTGTTTTTGGCGGGAATCGGGCCGATGTATTATGCGCAGGGGCACAACGAAGTGTACTATGATTTAGTGGGGACGCTGCCGAAAGAGTTGGGAAGCGTAGAAGCGGGGGACGCTTTAGAACATGAATTTGGCATGGGAGCGGCGCATGTTATTTTAGCGGACAGTGAATTGCCGAAAAGCGAAGCGTTTCAAATGGAAAAAGAGTTAAAAGAAGTGGACGGCGTGAAACTTGCATTGGGGTTAGATGCGCTGACAGGGCCCTTAACGCCCGCCGAATTTGTCCCAGACAGGATAAAAGAGAAATTAAACAATGGGACATACCAGATGATTTATGTTTTGTCTGAATATAAAACAGGGACGGACGAGGTCAACGCGCAGTGCGATGCCATTCGGGAAGTCATTAAAAAGTATGACGAAACCGCTATGTTAATTGGAGAAGCCCCATGTACGCAGGATTTAATTACCATTACTGATCGGGATTTTAAAATAGTCAATGCGGCGTCGATTGTCCTGATTTTCCTGATTATAGCCATTGTCCTAAAATCTGCGTCCCTTCCGGTGATACTGGTGCTGGTGATTGAGTTTGCAATTTTTATCAATATGGGAATCCCGTATTTTACGAACACGGTTCTTCCGTTTATCGCTTCGATTGTAATCGGGACAATTCAGCTTGGCGCAACGGTAGATTATGCGATTTTAATGACGAATAAATATAAACGGGAACGCAGCCGCGGCGCGGGAAAAAGGGAAGCCGTTATTACGGCGTTAAACAGCTCTTTACAATCTGTCGCCGTCAGCGCGTTAAGTTTCTTTGCCGCCACATTTGGCGTGGCGCTTTATTCAAGCATAGACATGATTAGTTCGCTTTGTATGCTTTTGGCGAGGGGCGCGGTGATAAGCCTGCTCGTCGTAGCGTTTCTGCTTCCGGCAATGTTTTTGATGTTAGATAAATGTATCGTGAAAACAAGCATCGGCTTTTTGCCTAAAATAAAGAATAAAAATTAGGAGGAATTATTATGAAGTTTAAAAAATTAAAAGAACGGTTCAAACACAAATATGTAATCCGCATGACGGCAGGCGTATTGACGGTGGCGCTTTTGACAGGCGGCACTGGCATATGCGGCGTTTATGCCGCAAAAAGCGGGGAAGCTAAGACAGAGAGCGTTTCAAAGGAAATGGAACTGGGAGATTTCCTTTCCCGAAAGGAGGAAAGTGAAAAAACGCCTATTGGGAAAGAAGAAACCGTCTATATCCTTGCTGATGCAAATGGAAACGCAGAATCGGCGATTGTCAGCGAATGGCTGAAAAATCCGGAAAAATTAGATGCGCTTTCGGACGTTTCGGAATTAAAAGACATAGAAAACGTAAAAGGCAGGGAGACATTTGAGAAAAAAGGCAACGTCCTTGAATGGCAGGCAGATGGAAACGATATTTACTATCAGGGCGTGACGACAAAAGAAGCTCCGGTTACCGTCAATGTATCCTATTATTTGGACGGGAAAAAAATTTCCCCGAAAGATTTGGCGGGAAAAAGCGGAAACGTAAAAATACGTTTTGACTATACAAACCATGAGAAAGACGGAGATTACTATGTTCCGTTTGCGGCTGTGTCGGGTATGCTTTTAAAAGATAATTTTACAAATGTGGAAGTAAAAAATGGAAAAGTCATATCAAACGGGGATACAATGATTGTGGTTGGCATGGCGGCGCCGGGCTTAAAGGAAAGCTTGAACTTAAAGAATGGCGATTTAGAAAAAGACATATCCATTCCGGATTATGTGGAAGTAAATGCTGACGTAAAGGATTTTTCTTTAGATATGACAATGACGGTTGTGGCGCAGCCTTCGGAATTTGCCGGAGATTATACGTTTGATTTGACGGAAATGGACGAAAAAATGGAAGATTTAACGTCTGCCACGGGACAGTTAAGAGACGGTTCAGAGAAACTTTCTGACGGGATTGGCGAATTAGATGAGAAAATGGGTGAATTTGCGGGAGGGGTTGATTCCTTGAAAAACGGGGTTGCGGCATATACGGACGGCGCCGGACAGTTAGCGAACGGAATCAGCGCATTGAAAGGAGAAACAGGCCTGTTAGTCAGCGGCGTAGCTGATTTGACGGCGAGCATCCATACGTTAAACAATGGCATGAAAACGCTTGATAATGCCCTAAACGCCCCAATGGGAAACAGCGAAAAAGAGGCGGCCATGGCGCAGGCAAAAACAGCGGCGGCGCAGGCAGTGGAAACGCAGTTTGCAGATGACGCGAACCCGCAAAGTTACAATAATATCAAATCGCAGGCATCGCAGGCATTTTATGCATCCGTTGCAAGCGACTCTGTAAAACAGACGGCGGCGGCGCAGGCGAAAGATCAGGCAGTGGCGGGGATACAGTCGCAAAAGCCGGTCATTGCGGAACAGGCAAAGGATCAGGCAGTGGCGGGAATACAGACACAAAAGCCGGTTATTGCGGCGCAGGCGAAGGATCAGGCAATGGCAGGGATAAATGGAAAGCTCGACGAGATTGCGGCGCAGGCGAAGGATCAGGCAGCAGCCGCAGTTGCAGGCGCGGTTTCGGAGGAAACGAAAGCGCAGTTGAAGGCGGCGTTTCAGGCGGCAGGCTTTGTTCAGGCGGCGCAGGCGAACGGGATTACCGTAGAACAGGCAATGGCGGACGCGTCGATTGCGGCGGCTGTTGCACAGGCGGCGGAAACACAGCTTTCGGCATTTATCGGGACAGTTCAGACAGCGGCAGGCGCAGTGGCGGATCAGACAGCCAGAAGCGTAGCGTCAAACGTGGCGGGAAGCGTGGCGGAACAGGCGGCAGGCAGCGTAGCGGAACAAGTGGCAGGCAGTGTGGCGGCGCAAGTGGCAGGCAGTGTGGCGGAACAGACGGCGGGAAGCGTAGCGGAACAGACCGCGCCTAAAGTGGTAGTAAGCGTAGCGGAACAGGCAAAAGAAACGGTTGGGACATCTGTAGCGGACAGCGTAAAGCAAGGCGCAAAAACGGCGGCAGGGCAGGCGGCGGCAATGGCGGCAGTCGAAGGCGCGCAGTCTGCGAAAAAGCAGATTGCCGGAAACATTGAAAAAAAGGATAAAGAGTCAGGATATAGTCTGGTTTCCGGAATGTCGGCATTAGATGAAGCGGTGAACGGAATGTCGGATAAATTGCCGAAACTGACGTCGGGAATTGACCAGCTATACAATGGAAGCCAGACGCTTGCTTCCAAAAATACGGAATTAAATAATGGCGTTTCAAAATTAAAAGACGGCGTAAGCCAGTTCTCAGACGGAACCCGTCAATTAAAAGATGGATCGGTTGAACTAAAAGACGGAATAGTGAAGTTTGACGAAGAAGGAATTGAAAAGCTGGTAAACGCTTATCAGGGCGACGTTAAAGAATTTACGGAACGGATTCAGAATGTTTTGGATTTAGGCGGCTCCTATGAATCGTTTGGCGGAAAAGCAAAAGATACGGCGGGAAGCGTGAAATTTATCATTCGAACAGGCGAAATCAAAGCGGAATAAGGGGAAAGCAAAGAGGCGGTTTTGCAGATGGAAATCTGGCAAGGCCGCTTTTTTAGGAGCGTTATTCTGAAAATGCAAGTGACGTTTGCTTTACACATTTTTCAATCCCTGCTATAGTAGATCCATAAAAGCGCAAAGGAAGGCAACCGGAAACATGGAAAAAAATCAAACCTCTGGCAGTGTGTTTCAAACAATTTTACAATTCTCGATTCCCTATTTATTTTCCTATTTTCTTCAAACCCTGTATGGAATGGCAGATTTATATATGGTAGGCAGGTATAGCGGCGTAAACCACATCACAGCGGTTTCTATCGGCAGTCAGGTGATGCATATGCTGACTGTGATGATTGTCGGACTTGCGATGGGGGCGACTGTGACAATCGCAAAAGCGGTTGGGGCGAAGAAGGAAAAGGAAGCTTCTTTAGCCATTGGAAACACTGCCGTGTTGTTTTTAGGGCTTTCTATTGGGTTTACGGCAGCGCTGCTTTTTTTGGTAAAACCGATCCCAGCCATTATGGCAACTCCGACAGAAGCGGTTTTGGGAACGGCGTCGTATCTTACCATATGCTTCCTTGGGATTCCATTTATCACGGCGTATAATATCATCAGTTCCATATTCCGCGGCCTTGGGGATTCAAAGAGCCCGATGTATTTCGTGGCGGCTGCGTGTGTGTCAAATATTTTATTGGATTATATTTTTATCCGTTATTTTTCCCTTGGCGCAACTGGAGCGGCGCTTGGCACTGTTATATCCCAGACTCTTAGCGTTGTGTTTGCCCTTTTTGTGATTCTAAAGCATTCAGCCGGAATCAAACTGCAAAAAGCAGATTTTAAGCCATCTCCTATAACCTTAAAACGGATCTTAAAGATAGGCGTTCCCGTAGCCTTGCAGGACACTTTTATACAAGTTGCATTTATTGTCATTACAATTATAGCAAACCGCAGGGGGCTTGTAGATGCGGCGGCAGTCGGAATTGTGGAAAAAATCATAGGCGTAGTGTTTTTGGTTCCGTCCACTATGCTTTCTGCCGTTTCTGCTTTGTCAGCGCAGAACATAGGGGCAAAAAAGGAAGGGCGCGCAAGACTGACGCTTCGGTATGCCATTTTTATCACGGTTGGTTTCGGGATTGCCATGTCTGTTTTTGTCCAGTCTGCATATGGGCAGTTGGTTGGGATTTTTACGGAAGATTCAGACGTGATTTTATCCGGCGGGCAGTATTTGCGCAGTTATATCTGGGATTGTGTATTTGCGGGCATACATTTTAGTTTCAGCGGATATTTTTATGCGTGTGGGAAATCCGGCATTTCATTTCTGCATAATATCTTGTCGATTGTCTTAATCCGCATTCCGGGAGCTTATTTTGCATCGGAGTATTTTGCCGCCAGCCTTTTTCCGATGGGGCTTGCCGCGCCTGCGGGGTCGTTGTTGTCTGTGGCAGTCTGCGCAGCCGCATACCTGAAAATCAGAAACAGTGAGGAAAAAACTTGACGAACCAAAATAGCGCAGTCTATAATAACTTCATTAAACTATGACACAGAAAGGAAATAAACCCATGTCAAAAGAAAAGAAATTAGTGGAAGCCATTACCTCGATGGAGGAAGATTTTGCGCAATGGTATACCGATGTTGTAAAAAAGGCAGAATTAATTGATTATTCTTCCATAAAAGGATGCATGATTTTAAAGCCGGACGGATACGCCATCTGGGAAAATATCCAGAAAGAATTGGACAGGCGTTTCAAAGAGACGGGAGTGGAGAATGTCTATCTGCCGATGTTTATACCGGAAAGCCTGTTAAATAAAGAAAAAGAACATGTAGAAGGCTTTGCGCCGGAAGTGGCATGGGTAACCCACGGGGGGTTAAACCCGCTTCAGGAGCGTCTCTGCGTCCGTCCTACGTCAGAGACTTTGTTCTGCGATTTTTATAAAAATGTGATACAGTCCTATCGGGATTTGCCCAAAAATTACAATCAGTGGTGCTCTGTGGTGCGTTGGGAAAAAGAGACGCGGCCGTTCCTGCGGTCGAGGGAGTTTTTATGGCAGGAAGGCCATACGGCCCATGCGACGGCTGAAGAAGCAGAGGAGCGGACCGTTCAGATGCTAAACGTCTATGCGGATTTTTGTGAAGAAGTTTTGGCAATGCCGGTGATACGCGGCAAAAAGACGGAAAAGGAAAAGTTTGCCGGGGCAGAGGCGACGTATACAATAGAGGCGCTGATGCACGACGGCAAGGCATTGCAGTCCGGCACAAGCCATAATTTCGGGGACGGATTTGCAAAGGCGTTTGGCATTCAGTACACAGACAAAGACAACCGCCTGCAATACGCGCATCAGACGTCTTGGGGCGTTACGACCCGTTTGATTGGGGCGGTGATTATGGTGCATGGGGACGATTTTGGGCTTGCGCTTCCGCCTGAAATTGCGCCAACTCAAGTTATGGTGATTCCGATCCAGCAACGCAAAGAAGGCGTATTGGAAATGGCCCGTAAGTTAAAAGAAACTTTATCGAAAGCGGGAATCCGTGTAAAAATAGACGAAACAGATAAAAGCCCGGGCTATAAGTTTTCTGAACAGGAGATGCGTGGAATCCCGCTCCGTGTGGAGATTGGGCCAAAAGACATGGAAGCGGGACAGTGCATTTTGACGCGTCGGGATACAAGGGAAAAGACGGCCGTTCCATTTGATCAGCTTGGCGAAACGGCAAAAGAATTGCTCGCTTCCATACAAAAAAGTATGTTTGAACGCGCAAAATCACACAGGGATGCGCATATTTACGATGCCCATAATTATGAAGAATTTACGGAAACGATTCAACAGAAAGCGGGATTTATCCGCGGAATGTGGTGTGGGAATCAGGATTGTGAAGATAAAATAAAAGAAGACTTTGCGGCGACGGCGCGTTGTATGCCGTTTCATGATCAGGAAGAAATTTCACAGGTATGCGTCTGCTGTGGCAAGCCTGCGAAGAAATTAGTCTATTGGGGAAAAGCATATTAAATTCAGGACGGAGTGGATACGATGGAACTGACACTGCCGGATAAGGTGAGCTATATTTTAGACACACTCCATTCAGCGGGTTTTGAAGGCTATGCGGTCGGCGGATGCATACGCGACAGTTTGTTAGGCAAAGAGCCGAAAGACTGGGATATTACGACGTCTGCCACGCCAAAAGAAGTGAAATCCCTTTTTCCGCATACGGTCGATACGGGGATTTCACATGGGACGGTGACCGTTTTGTTAGAGCGGGAAGGATTTGAAGTGACGACTTACCGCATCGACGGAAAATACGAAGACTCCCGCCACCCAAAGGAAGTGACGTTTACGCCAAACCTTTTGGAAGATTTAAAGCGGCGGGATTTTACAATTAACGCTATGGCATATAATCAGAAAGACGGCCTTGTGGATGCGTTTGACGGAGTGGGAGATTTACGGCGGGGCTTGATCCGGTGCGTAGGAGATGCAAAACAAAGGTTCAAAGAAGATGCGCTCCGCTTGATGCGGGCTGTCCGCTTTGCGGCGCAGCTTGGATTTTCCATAGAGCGGGAAACGTATGCGGCAATTTGTGAAATGGCGGGGGACTTACGGCGCATCAGTGTGGAAAGGATTGCGGCGGAGCTTGTAGGGCTGTTGGTTTCAGATTATCCGGAAAAAATACGCGCATTGTATGAGTCAGGCATTACAAGCGTCATATTGCCGGAATTTGACGCGATGATGCAGACGGAACAAAAGAACCCGCATCATCTCTATACGGTGGGGGAGCATACCATTGCCGCTTTAAGTTTCGTGGAAAAGGATAAGATCTTAAGGCTGGCTGTTTTACTGCATGACGTGGCGAAGCCGCTCTGTGAAACTGTGGACGAAGAAGGCGTTTCCCATTTTCATGGCCATCCGGAGTTAGGCGGGGAGATGGCGAAACGGATACTGCGCCGTCTGAAATTTGACAACTGTTCAATTCAAAGCATTTGCCGCCTTGTGTCGGCGCATGACGACAATCCGCCTTTAACGGAAAGAAGCGTCCGGCGTGTCATTATGCGGATTGGGACAGATGCGTTTCCGGCGCTGTTTGCGTTAAAACGGGCGGACATTCTGGCGCAGAGCAATTATCAGAGACAGGAAAAACTAGAGTATTTGGACGGCTTTCAAATGTATTACAGAAAGATAATCGAAGCGAAAGACTGTTTAACGTTAAAAGAACTTGCAGTAAGCGGAAGCGACTTAATTCAGGCGGGCATGGCGGAAGGGCCGGCATTAGGGGAAACCTTAAAGGAACTTTTGGAACTTGTTATAGACGACCCAAAGAAGAATACGAAAGAATATCTTTTGGAGCAAGTCAAATAGAGCATAAAATCAAAACTCTTTTCATATGTTTAAAAGACACGGATTGTACGGAAATGGTAGATGAAGTGGAATAGAATCATATGGAGGGGTTTTGGTGTATAATCGGGAAGAAGAAATTCTGGAACAATATGAAGTGGAAGTCAGAAGCACGGCAAAAGGACGCGGAGCCCTGAACTGTGATACTGACAAAGGCGCGATGCTTTTACGGGAATTTCGCGGCTCAAAAGAACGGGCGGCTTTTTTATATGATATATTGGAATATTTAAATAAGCAGGGGATTGCCGTAGAGACGGCATTTCCTGCAAAAACCGGAGAAATCCTCGTAAAAGATGAGATAAACGATACGTTTTACCTGTTAAAGAACTGGTATCTGGGCAGGGAATGCGACGTGAAAAACCGGGACGATATTTTAGCCGCTATAAAAAAGCTGGCGCAGTTACATAAACTGACGAAACAATATGAAAAAGAGATTCCGGAATTTTTAAAGGCGGATCGATACAGCCTGTTAAATGAATACGAACGCCATAACAGGGAGTTAAATAAGGTTAAAAATTATATCCGCAATAAGAACAAAAAGAATGAATTTGAAATGCTGTTTATGAAGGTATATGAAAAGTACCGGACACAGGCAAATGAAGTGACAATACAGCTTAGGAACCAGTTTGGGCGGCTTAGCGAAGACACATTATGCCAAATGCGGGGGCTTTGCCATGGGGACTATAACCAGCATAATGTAGTGTATTCACAGGGAGAATGGGCGTTAATTAATTTTGAGCAGATGTCTTACGATATGCTGGCGCGTGACCTTGCCAATTTTGTCCGTAAAATTCTGGAAAAATACAACTGGAACACAGGGCTTGGCATAGAGCTTATTTCAGCGTATGACAGCGTAAGGAAGCTTCTGCCGGAGGAATTGGAACAGCTTTATCTGCGGCTTGCGTATCCCAAAAAGTATTGGAAAATCGCCAATCACTACTGTAGTTCCCGAAAATCATGGGTTTCTGGGAGAGATATTGAAAAACTGGAAAAAGTAATGGAGCAGGAACCACAGAGAGAACAGTTTTTAAAACTATTGTTTCATTTCACAAATTAAAAAAAATGTGGTATAATGTTTCGGATAATATGGAATGGATAAATGGAGAGAATCGATGAGGATACGAAAGAATAGTTTTATGATATTGGCGGCAATCTGTTTTTCCGTGACCGTCTGCGCCTGTGGCAGTTCTTCAGACAGCGGCATAGTTACAAGGCGGAGAGGAACCGGAGCGGACACACAAGCCGTTCTGGAAACGGAAACAGCCGATTCTAATGCAGAAGAAACAGCGGAGCTTTATATCTTGACGGGCGTGGATGCCGCGCAAAAAACAGTAGATGTAAAAAAAGCCTCAAACGGCAGGGCGGCGCAGTACGCTTACGATACCGGAACGCAGTTTTTGGATAAATATGGAAATACGAAATCTGCGGAATCCTTTTTGTCCGGCGACGCCGTAGAGCTTCAGATAGAGGAACGAGATCAGCGTCTTACTGCCGTACAGTTGTCGGATCAAGTCTGGGTTCAGGAGAATATTGTGAATTATTCTGTGGATGAGGAAATCCATGCAGTGACGATTGGGCAGAAGATTTTTTCCTATGAACCGGATATGAAAATATTTTCCGGAGATTCTTCCGTTGAATTTAGAAGTTTAGGGGCAGAAGATGTGTTACGGGCTGTCGGACAAGATAAAAAAATCCTTTCCCTTGCAGTGACAAAGGGGCATGGGTATCTGGCGCTTTCCAATACAAAGCTGTTTGAAGGCAGCTTTATCTGCATTGGCGAGAAAATATTTCAGGAAGTTGAAAAGAACATGAAGATTGAAGTTCCGGAAGGCGCCCATCTTGTGACAGTGGCAAATAATGGGTATGGCGGGAGCAAGGAAGTCGTTATTGAGAGAAATCAGACGCTTAGCCTAAACCTCGACGAACTAAAAGGAGAAGGGCCGAAACTGTGTAAGATTACATTTCGGGTCGGTGTGGAAGGCGCCCTTTTATTTATAGACGGCAAACAGGCCGATTACTCTGCGCCTCTTGAGCTGGCGTACGGGACGCATACGATTGCTTTAGAGGCGGAAGGGTATGAAAGGGTAACGAAGAAATTAGTCGTAAATTCGAAAGAGGCGGAAATTGAAATTGCGCTTACGTCGCCTTCAAAAAACACATCTTCAGATGAAACCGGCGGAAGCCAGAATAATCAAAACAACAATAATAACCAAAATAATAACAATAATAATCAGAATAACCAAAACAATAACAATAATAATCAGAATAACAATAACCAAAACAATAACAATAATAACCAGAACAACAATAACCAGAATAATAACAATGCGGCCCAGCAGCAGGATTATCTGACGACATTGTATAATTTATTAACTTCTGCCAATAAAAAGGAAAACGAGAACAGCCAAAACAACAGTAACAGCTCATCATCAGGCAATGGATATGATGATTTGAGAGATCAATAAAATGCAAAGAGGAGGAAGCAGATGAATTACAAAGAAACTTATCAGGAATGGATTACAAATCCGTATTTTGACGAGGAAGTGAAGGCGGAATTAAGGGGAATCGCAGAAGACGAGAAAGAAAAGGAAGAAAGATTTTACACGGAACTGGAATTTGGCACAGCAGGGCTCCGCGGCATTATCGGGGCAGGGACAAACCGTATGAATGTCTATACGGTCCGGAAAGCGACTCAGGGGCTTGCAAATTATATTAAAAAAGTAAACGCTTCAGATAAAGGCGTGGCAATCGCTTACGATTCAAGGCGCATGTCACCGGAATTTGCTGACGAAGCCGCTCTTTGCCTTGCGGCAAACGGCATTAAGGCATATGTGTTTGAATCGCTTCGTCCAACGCCGGAATTGTCTTATGCAGTCCGTAAATTAAACTGTACGGCAGGCATTAACATTACGGCAAGCCATAATCCGGCAGAATATAACGGCTATAAGGTGTACTGGGAAGACGGGGCTCAAATTACGCCGCCGCATGATACGGGAATTATGGAGGAAGTAAAAGCCGTTACGGATTACGCATCCGTTTTGACGATGGAGAAAGAGAAAGCGTTAGAAGAAGGGCTCTATGTCGTAATCGGGGAAGAAATTGACCGTTCTTATATGGAAGAAATTAAAAAGCTTGTTATTCATCAGGAGGCCATTGACGCTGTGAAAGATGAGTTAAAAATCGTCTATACGCCGCTTCATGGAACCGGAAATATCCCAGTGCGCGCGATTTTAAAGGATTTAGGGTTTCAACATGTATTTGTCGTAAAAGAGCAGGAACTGCCCGATGGGGATTTCCCAACCGTCGGCTATCCGAATCCGGAAGCGCCTGAAGCGTATGAGCTTGCGCTTGCGCTTGCAAAAAAAGAAGATGCGGATCTTGTGCTTGCGACTGATCCGGATGCAGACCGTCTCGGCGTTTATGTGAAAGATCAAACGAACGGCGGATACCATATGCTTACGGGGAACATGTCCGGATGTTTAATTGCGGATTATATTATTGGGCAGACCAAAGCGGTCAAAGGCAGCCTGCCAAAAGACGGCGCATATATCCGCTCGATTGTGACGACGAATATGGCGGATGCCATTGCAAACTATTATGGAGTGGAGCTGATTGAAGTGCTGACCGGATTTAAGTTTATCGGACAGCAGATTTTAGAATTTGAGCGGACAGGAAAAGGGACGTATCTGTTTGGGATGGAAGAAAGCTATGGATGTCTGCCGGGCACATATGCGAGGGACAAAGACGCAGTGGCGGCGACAATGTTCTTGTGCGAAGCGGCGGCATTTTATAAAACACAAGGGAAAACCCTTTGGGATGCGATGTCTGACCTTTATGAGAGATACGGCTATTATCAGGACCATGTCGAATCCATTACGTTAAAGGGAATGGAAGGCTTAGAGAAAATTAAGAATATCTTAAGCTCACTCCGCAAAGATCCTCCGGCTGTAATTGGAGGGTATGACGCGCTTGCCATCCGTGACTACAGCGAGGGCATAATCACTGATGCGAAGACAAAAGAGACGCGTCCGACCGGACTGCCGAAGTCGAATGTGTTATATTACGAACTCACAGACGATGCATGGGTATGCGTCCGTCCTTCAGGGACAGAGCCAAAAGTAAAATTTTATATTGGCGTAAAAGGATCATCAATTCAGGAATCAGAAGAACAGGTAAAAGCATTAGGGGCGGCCACGCTTGAGATGGTAGAAAAGCTGATCTAGTCCGGTAAATCAGAAAAAACAAGACTTTTCCTTGACAAATATAGGTAAAACAAGTATATATATTCATATAGGTAAAAAGAACCTGAATTAATGACAATCCACAGGAGGAATTTTTAATGAACAAGACAGAATTAGTTGCAGCTATGGCTGAGCAGACCGGATTATCGAAAAAAGATGCAGAAGCAGCATTGAAGGCATTTACAGATGTTGTAACTGAAGAATTAAAAAAAGGTGAAAAAATTCAGTTGGTCGGCTTTGGCACGTTTGAAGTATCAGAGCGGGCTGCAAGAATCGGCCGCAATCCGCATACAAAGGAAGAAATATCGATTCCGGCTTCGAAAGCTCCGAAATTTAAAGCCGGAAAGGCATTAAAAGATATGGTGAACGCATAAGTTTGGTTCATTGATAACATTGACAGAGGGCGGCATGCCCTCTGTATTTTTATCTAAGGAATAGGAGAAAGAAAGATGAGACTTGACAAATTTTTAAAAGTATCCCGTTTAATCAAACGCCGCACAGTTGCAAATGAAGCGTGTGATGCTGGAAGGGTTTCTATAAACGGCAAGCCGGCGAAAGCTTCCGTAAAGGTGAAAGTTGGGGATATTATAGAAATCGCGTTTGGGCAAAAAACAGTAAAAGCCGAAGTCCTTTCGCTTTTAGAATCCGTCAGAAAAGAAGATGCAAAAGAAATGTTCCGGTATTTATAAGCAAATGCCCGTCCGTGGCATAAATGTAAACGCCTCCTAATATAATTAAAAGAACAGACAACCATTCTGGCAGGAGGTAGGTATGGAAGAAAAGACAGGAAATAAATCACACAAGGTTCTGCTTAATAACCGTAAGACGGGAAATTTCAGCGGGGTGGTAGACGTGCTTTCTTTTGACGTTGCTGAAATCCTTTTAGAAACGGAACAGGGGATGCTTTTAATTAAGGGGAATGACCTTCATGTAAACCGCTTAAGTTTAGAAAAAGGGGAAGTGGACATTGAAGGCCGAATTGATTCCTTAGCCTATTCTGAAGTAAAAGATTATGGGAAACAGGCCGAATCTTTTTTTGGGCGGTTATTTAAATGAGCGGCGCAGTCAGCGAAACGATTGCGGGGGAAGGCAGTTTATTATTGGCTTCCGTATTGTTTGGCGCAGGGCTTATGATGCTTTATGACATGCTTCGCATATTCCGTCATCTGTTAAAGCATAAAACAGCGTTTTTGGCGGTGGAGGACGTCATCTATTGGCTTATCTGCGCGATTGGGATTTTTGCCCTGCTTTATGAGGAAAACGGCGGGCTTTTGCGCTGGTTTGTCATAGGAGGCGCCGCGGTTGGTATGCTTTTGGAAAATAAACTGCTTAGTCCGTTTATTGTCCGTTTTTTTGTGTGGATTTTAAAGAAATGGATTAAACTAATCCGTAAGATAGTTTCAGTTTTTACAAAGCCGGCAAAAAAAGTTTCCTTATTTTTTAAAAAAGAATTGAAAAAAATCCGAAAAGCGTTTAAGATAGGAATCAGCAAGCAATAAAGTAATGCAATAGCAGTTAAGAGGTAGTTTCTATGCGCAGAAATCGAAAAAAGAATAAGCAGGCGGGACGGGCAAGCATTGCCTATATCGTGATTTTTCTACTGCTCGTGATGTCAGTCCAGATTTTCAGGGTGTATCAGAAAGACATGGAATATATTGCGAGGGAAGCGGAATTAAGAGCACAGTTAGAGGAGGAGAAAAATCGGGAGAAAAAGATTTCTGATTACAAGGAGTACATGGGAAGCAAAGAATACATAGAAGATACAGCCAAAAGTAAATTAGGCCTCGTTTATGAAAATGAGATTATTTTTAAAGAACGCTAGGAGAAGATATTAAAAAGGATAAATGCCCTCGAATCTACATTTCGAGGGCATTTTTGGCGAAAAGTTTTTAGAACGGCCCCGACCGTTTGACAAACATTTCAAGCGTCCATGCGTATAATGCCACTTAGTTTCAGGAAAAAAATGGAATACAGGAGGATTATAGGTATGGACATGAAACGAACAGGATGGAAACAGTTGGCGCTTAGTGTTGCGGGGGCTTTTGTCTGCCGTATATCAGTTATGGGATGTTACCCGCTTGTACCGGCATTTTTTGCGGCCGTCTATTTAGAGGAACAGGGGCGGTGGCTTTTGTCCGTGGGTATGTTAGCGGGAATGGCGGCATTTCTTCCTATTTCGGTGATTGCAAAGTATGCGATGTCCCTGTTGGTCATCACGATCGCTGTGCGTATGTCAGAATGGGTGGAAAAGCGCTGTTATGCCGTTGTTGCGGCGATTGCCGCATCGGGCGGGACGCTTGCGCTCTCGGTGTTTGGCGGAATATTTGACATTCGCAACAGGGTCACAATGGCGGCGGCGGTATTTGAAGCGTTGTTTATTTTTGGCTTTACGATATTAGCGGCGCGGGGCGCGCATTTATTTTTAGAAGAAAAAGAACCTGTTTTTCATACGGGACGCCCCAAAGAGGGGTATCAGGAACAAAGGCTTCGGAATTATGCGAAAAGTTTTGAAGGTTTGTCAAAGACATTTTTGTCTATGGAGCGGCGGACGGATATGGATGCAGAGGATATGGGGCAGATTCAGCAGGAAATCACCGGACGCATTTGCAGTGGATGTGATACCTGCGCAGTCTGCTGGGAGCCTGCAAATGATACGATGTACCGTCTTTTTGGCAGGCTGACGGAAAGCCTTTGGAAAAATGGGGAAGCGGACGAAGAAACGAAACAGGAATTGGAACGGCGCTGCCATTACGCCGCGCATGTGGAGTGGGAAGCGGCGGCAGTGTTTGAGCAGGCAAGGGCAAATAAAGCATGGTATAACCGGTTATTGGAGAATCGGGAGGTGATAGCCCAGCAGCTAGATGCAATGGCGTTTATTATGCAGGACTGTGTCCATGAAGCAAAACTTTTAGATCAGGAAGAAAAACGCAAAATTTCAGAAATCCGGTACCGCGCAAGGGAACATGGCATTGCGATAGAGGAAATCCATTTGTACCGGAAAAACGACGGGCATATTCAGGCTTTTGTAACGGCTCGTTCCCGCTGGGGAAACAGTATTGCGATGAAAGAGCTGACAAAAGCGGTGGCTTTGCCGCTTGATTTGAATATGAAACCGCATAAGGACACGAAAACATTTATCGGAAAGGATCTGATGGAAGTCGTATTTGAAGAAATGCCGCTGTTTCATGCTGTGCATGGGGTGGCGCGTATGGTAAAAGACGGGGCGAAAGTTTCGGGCGATAATTTTTCATGTTTGGAAAAAGAGGACGGGGAGCTGGTGCTTTCCCTTTCCGACGGAATGGGGTTTGGCGCGCGGGCATGTAAAGAGAGCGAACTTGTCGTTGATTTGCTGGAACGGTTTATTGAGGCGGGATTTACGAAAGATACGGCAATCCGTATGTTAAATTCTGCAATGGTGATCCATGGGGAGGACGATAATTATTCGACGGTGGATATTTCATCAGTCAACCTCTATACGGGAGAGACGTCTTTTTATAAAATAGGCGCGTCGGCTACATTTATCCGCCATAGGGACGGAGGCGTGGAGTGCCTTTTGTCCACGTCGCTTCCGGTCGGCGTTAGTTTTGAAATAGAGATTGAACAGGCGAAAAAGCGGCTTTGTGACGGGGATTTCCTTGTAATGATTACGGACGGTGTGTTAGAATATCTGCATACGGAAAAACCGGAAGAAACAATGGAAGGGATTATATCGGACATAAAGACCAATCACCCGGCGCTTCTGGCAAAAAAGATTTTAGATAAAGTGATGGATTACACAGGCGGCGAGGTAAGGGACGACATGACAGTGCTTGCGGCGGCGATCTGGGAAAATTGAAAAAAGAAAATTGGCAAGGGAAAACAGCCAGATGCAAACGCGGGACGGCGGGGGAAAATTGACAAAAGAATGGGACGGTTAAAAACCGGAAAAGGGAAAAGTGATGATTGAACGGGTAAGATCATATATGGAACAGCATCATATGGTGGAAAAAGGAGATCATATCTGTATAGGCGTGTCGGGCGGGGCGGATTCTGTCTGTTTGTTCCGGATATTAGAGGCGTTGCGCCGCCCAATGGGATTTACAGTATCGGCAGTGCATATTGAACATGGGATTCGCGGCCGGGAAAGCGTTTTGGATCAGGAATTTGTCCGCAGGCTTTCAGAAGCGTATGATGTGCCGTTTTCTGCCTATGCGTATCCGGTGGAGGAACTTTCAAAAGCGGAAGGGATTTCCGTGGAGGAGGCGGGAAGGAATGTCAGAAGAAAAGCGTATGCGCGGGAAATGGAGCGTTTTGGCGGACGGGCAAAGACGGCGCTTGCGCATCATGCCGATGACAATGCGGAAACGCTGTTGTTTCATTTGTGCCGCGGAAGCGGGATAGAAGGCTTAGCGGGAATATACCCTGCGCGGGGAAACCTGATCCGTCCGCTCCTTTGCGTTGGCAGAAGGGACGTCGAAGCTTATCTGAAAGAAATCGGGCAGGCATACCGGACGGATGCGACAAATGCGGATACTGCATACAGCAGGAACCGTATAAGAAACTGTATTATGCCACAGCTTGCAAAAGTAAATAAAAAAGCGGCGGCGCATATCAACCATTTGGCAGAAGATGCATTGGAGCTTTCTGCCTATCTGCAAAACGAGTCGCAAAAACTATTGGAAAAATATCGGGAAAAAACGAAAGAGGGGGAAACCAGCCTGACGCTTGCTGGATTTGATGCGTATCCGTCTGTCCTAAAAAAACAGGTCTTTTTGGAGCTTTTGGCGGAGCTTTCAGGGAGCAGGAAAGATTTGGCGAGGGAACACGCAAACGCGATTTTGGATTTGTCTGTTGGCAGGACAGGCAGGCAGATTTCCCTGCCTTACGGGATTGTGGCGAAGAAGGCATATGGGACGCTCCTTTTTTACCAAAGGGCAAAAAAGCCAGAAGCGGAAGAAAAATTTGAAGCCGTTTCGCTTACGGAATTTCCGTTGGAACGAACCGTATCCGGCGGAAAAATATGCTGCCGTCTAATGGAAAAAAATAAAAAAGATGTAAAATTTCCCAAAAATCTGTATACGAAATGGTTTGATTATGATAAGATTAAAATTGGTCTTTGTATACGGACTAGAGAGGCGGGCGACTATTTTACCATAGATGCCAAAGGGCATAGGCAGAAACTGGGAGATTATCTGGTCAATGAAAAAATGCCAAGGGAGGCGCGCGCGAAACTGCTGCTTTTAGCGGACGGCTCTCATATTCTATGGGCGATCGGCGGCCGCATGAGCGAACATTATAAAATAACGGAGCATACGAAGCGGATTTTAGAGGTACAGTATTTGGAGGAATGGACATGAGAGAGACAATCCATGTGTTATTATCGGAAGAAGAAGTCAATCAGAGAATTGCGCAGATGGCGGCGGAGATCAGCAAGGATTTTGAAGGGCAGCAGACGCATCTGGTTTGTATTTTAAAAGGGAGCATATTTTTCACCTGTGAATTAGCGAAACGGCTGACAATTCCGGTTTCCATAGATTTTATGTCAGTGTCGAGTTATGGAATGGATGCGAAATCCAGCGGAGTTGTAAAAGTAAACAAAGATTTAGATGAGGATATTGAAGGATTGAATGTGCTGGTAGTGGAAGACATTATAGATTCCGGCAGGACTTTGCATTATCTTTTGAGATATTTAAAGAGTAAGAATCCAAAGAGTTTGAAACTCTGCGCATTATTAGATAAACCGGAACAGCGTGTAGCGGACGTGGCAGTGGATTATACGGGATTTTGCATACCGGATAAGTTTGTCGTGGGCTACGGGCTTGACTATGCGCAGCGCTACCGGAACCTGCCGTATATCGGCGTAATTGAATTTGATGAATGCAAGGAATGAAAAAGGAGGTTTCCAGTTGAAAAAGCGTAGTTACAGGGGGCTTGGGTTTTATGCCATGCTTGTCTTTGTTGTGATTCTGGTCTGGCTGATGTTAGATGCAAGGCAGGATGCGGCGCATTCCTACAGCATGAAGTCATTAGAGACTGCTTTGGAAAATGAATCCGTCGTATTTATAGAGATTGAGCAGAACAGGGAGATCCCGACAGGAACGTTAAGTATCAGGCTGTCAGGAAATGAAATGCGGGAATTGTATGTTTCCGATGTAAATGAGATACAGGAATTGCTTGCGAAGTATCAATTTAAGAATTATTATGTTTCGGACGTGCCGCCGGAGAGCTGGATTTTGAATTTGCTTCCGCTTTTAATTGTGCTTGCCGCAATGTTTATTCTGTTTGTCATTATGACAAATCAGGCGGCGGCAGGCGGCGGCGGAAACAAAATGATGAACTTTGGCAAAAGCCGCGCGAAGATGTCGACAAGTGAGAATACCATGAATTTCGAAAGCGTAGCGGGTCTTAGAGAGGAAAAAGAGGAGCTGGAGGAATTGGCGGATTTTTTAAAGGCTCCAAGGAAATATATCCGTCTTGGGGCGAGGATTCCAAAGGGGATTCTTCTGGTGGGACCGCCCGGAACAGGGAAAACGCTTTTAGCGAAAGCAGTTGCAGGGGAAGCGGGAGTGCCGTTTTTTAGCATTTCCGGTTCCGATTTTGTGGAGATGTTTGTCGGGGTCGGCGCTTCGCGCGTAAGGGATTTATTTGAAGAAGCGAAGAAAAATTCCCCATGTATTGTATTTATAGATGAAATCGATGCAGTGGCCAGACGCAGGGGAACCGGAATGGGCGGCGGCCATGACGAAAGGGAGCAGACTTTAAACCAGATGCTTGTGGAGATGGACGGTTTTGGCGTAAACGATGGGATTATCGTTATGGCGGCGACGAACCGGGTGGATATTTTAGATCCGGCGATTATGCGTCCGGGACGGTTTGACCGAAAGGTTCATGTGGGAAGGCCGGATATTGGCGGCAGGGAAGAAATTTTAAAAGTCCATGCGCAGAACAAGCCGTTAGGAGATGACGTGGATTTGCATCAGATTGCCCAGACAACGGCAGGTTTTACAGGAGCGGATTTGGAAAACCTGTTAAACGAAGCGGCAATCCATGCGGCAAAAAAAGACCGCGCATATATTATTCAGAGCGATATCCGCAGTTCTTTTGTAAAAGTAGGCATTGGAGCGGAGAAAAAAAGCCGGATTATCAGTGAAAAAGAAAAGAGGATTACGGCGTTCCATGAAGCAGGCCATGCCATTTTATTCCATGTGCTCCCAGATGTGGGGCCGGTGGATTCTGTTTCCATTATACCAACCGGAGCGGGGGCGGCAGGCTATACGATGCCGGTTTCCGAGCATGACGAGATGTTCCATACGAGAGGGCGTATGCTTCAGGAAATTGTTGTGGATTTAGGCGGACGCGTTGCGGAAGAATTGATTTTAGACGACATTACCACGGGGGCTTCGCAGGACATCAAACAGGCGACGCAGCTTGCAAAAGCGATGGTGACGAAGTATGGCATGTCGGAAAATGTCGGTTTAATTAATTATGACAATGAAGATGATCAGGTGTTTATCGGCAGGGATTTGGCCCATGCGAGAGGATATGGCGAAAGCGTGGCGACAAGAATCGATGCGGAGGTAAAACGGATTATAGATGAATGTTATGCAAAAGCGAGGAAGATTATAAAAGAACATGAAGATATTTTGAATCGGTGCGCAGGGCTTTTATTAGAGAAGGAAAAGATAAACCGGGAAGAGTTTGAAGCTCTTTTTGAGTAAGAAAGTACAACTATCGTGTAGTTTGCACAAAAACAGGGGCGCATTTTTGTGAAGTTTGTGCACACTTCTAAGTGATGTGGTGGTATTATAATACCTGTAAGACCCCCAATCTTATATGATTTTTGCTACACCCCATAGTAAAAATACCTTCTCTTAAAAAAGACAGCAAAAAGACAGCTGTCTTTTTTATATGTGTGGAAAGGCGTAGGGGCGCGGGCGATTCCCCTACTTGAATGTGAAAAAGCGGGAGGAAGGAAGTTATGAGATATAAATCTGTAGATGAGATCAATAGAACGCAGCAGTATATTATGAGGATGCGCCCGATTTTACAGAAGGAAGCTTTATTTTCCGATGGGACAAAGGATTACCGGATTCCGCCGGAGCCAAAGGCGTATGAGACGGTTACTATCCGGTTCCGCGCGGCGAAAAATAATGTGGATATGGTCTGGGTCTGCACGCCATTGGAACATTATCCTATGCGGGTGACAAAAAGCGATGAGACATACGATTATTATTCCGTAGAGATTGCGCTGGCAGAAGAAGCGTTTTCCTATTATTTTGAGATTATGTCGGGATTTTTGCGATGCAGGTATGACCGGTATGGCGTGACGCAGGAAATCAGGCAGCAGTATTTTTTCCAGATTGTACCGGGATTTTCTACGCCGGATTGGGCGAAAGGCGCGGTCATGTATCAAATTATGGTGGATCGTTTCTACAATGGCGATGAGTCAAATGACGTGCTGGACAATGAATATTTTTATATTCGGACGCTTTCCAAACGGGTTCCCCCGAATCAATGGGAGAAATGTCCGGAAAATTTCAGCGTGGGGGAGTTTTACGGCGGTGATTTAGAAGGCGTGCGTAAAAAACTTGATTACCTTGCGTCTCTTGGCGTGGAAGTTCTGTATTTCAATCCGATATTTGTGTCTCCTTCCAACCATAAATATGATATTCAGGATTATGACCATATCGACCCGCATTTTGGTGTGATTGTGGAAGATGAGGGAGAGCTTCTTTCGGACTATGAACATGACAACCGGAAAGCGACGCGTTATTGCTGCCGCGTGGCGAATCAGAAAAACTTAGAAGCAAGCAATAAATTTTTTGCAAAGTTTGTAAAAGAAGCGCATGAACGCGGCATGAAAATTATTCTGGACGGCGTGTTTAACCATTGCGGCTCGTTTAACCGCTGGCTGGACAGAGAAAAGATTTATGCGGGCCAGACAGGTTTTGAGGTGGGCGCGTATTTATCGAAGGAAAGCCCATACCGCAGTTACTTTGGGTTTAAGGATCAGGAAGACAGCGCGTGGCCGGATAATAAAAACTATGAAGGATGGTGGGGGCATGACACGCTTCCGAAGTTAAACTTTGAGGGTTCGAAAGAGCTGTATGACGACATTTTGCGCATTGGCAAAAAATGGGTGTCAGAGCCATATTGCGTAGACGGATGGCGGCTGGACGTAGCGGAGGATTTAGGGCACAGTAAAGAATTTAACCACCAGTTCTGGAGGGACTTTAGGAAAGCGGTAAAAGAAGCGAACCCAAATGCCATAATCTTGGCGGAACACTATGGAGACCCGAAAGACTGGCTGATGGGCGATCAGTGGGATACAATTATGAACTATTCCGCTTTTATGGAGCCTTTGACATGGTTTTTAACCGGAATGGAGAAGCATAGCGACGAATACCACCCAGAACGCATTGGCAAAATCAGTGATTTTGAAGGCGCGATGCGCCATTATATGGCAAGTTTTCTGACGCCTTCCCTGCTTTGTTCCATGAACCAGTTGTCAAACCATGACCATTCGCGGTTTTTGACGAGGACAAACCATAAGGCGGGACGTGTGGAATATTTAGGCGCGGGGGCGGCAAGCGAGGGCATAGAGTACAGCGCGATGCGGGAAGCGGTTGTGATGCAGATGACATGGCCGGGCGCGCCGACGCTTTATTATGGAGATGAAGCCGGATTATGTGGATTTACGGATCCAGACAACCGCAGGACATATCCGTGGGGGAATGAAAATCAGGATTTAATTGATTTGCATCGGGAATTAATCCGTATCCATAAAAATAACGAGGCATTGCGGACAGGCTCTTTTCAATTCTTAAATAGTGAAGACAAACTTTTATGTTATGCGAGATTTACGATTGACCAGCAGTTTGTGATTCTGATTAACCATGATGACAGGGAAAGGGACTTAGAGGTTTTCACGGTAAAAGCTGGGATTCCAAGAACGGCAACGCTGTGTCAGGTTTTTGTGACTACGGAAAACGGATATTCCCTGATGCCGATCCGGCATCGTGTGGAAAAAGGCAGACTTTCGATTACAATGCAAAAAAAATCAGCGGTGATTTTAGAAAGAATATAGGCGGACGGTCTTTTCCGTCAGCGTTGGTTAGACGCGTGAATGGAAGATGAAAAAGGATTGTGGCATGTTTATAAAAAAAAGCGCTTGAAAAAGAAAAGCGTTTGTGATATAATAAATAAATGGTAGGGCATTTTTGGATGCTTTTCTATGGGCAGATTCCCGAGTGGCCAAAGGGGACAGACTGTAAATCTGCTGCAAATTGCTTCGGTGGTTCGAATCCACCTCTGCCCATTTATTAGGTTTATGTAAATGCCCGCGTGGCGGAACTGGCAGACGCGCAGGACTTAAAATCCTGTTGTAGCAATACAGTACCGGTTCGATTCCGGTCGCGGGCATTCAGGGGACACACGTAGGTGTCCTCTTTTTTTGTGGAAGGCGCTGCGCCATATGTAAAAATCTCATAAATTTCGATGGATTATATTCCCCTTTTTTGACTGCGTAAGCCGTTAATTTACCGATGGATTTTGTCGATATTTTTCATGAGATTGGTAGTAGCGCTTAAATTTTTTAAGAAAGGAATAGTGAACATGAAAAAATGGATGGCATTGTTGCTTGCAGGCTGTTTGACAATGCAGACGTGGACTGCCGTTGAAGCCTATGGGGCTGAGGCGATGGCAGCGGATGTCTCTGCGCGAGTACAAACGGATGCATCGGATACTGCCGAGGAAGGGGACGGTGTCCTGGAGGTACAGGTACAGGATCTGGCGTCGTTTCCGCTTGACGGCGAGGTGACGGTTTTGGTCAGCGGAAGCGCGGGCGAACAGGCGACGCAGGAAGAAAAGCTGGATTTTGGAGAAGGCGGTTCGGATGTACAAACAGCCAGGTTTACGCTTTTGGCAGGGAATTACACGGTGCAGGTTAAGGCGAAGAAATTCGCCGATTACACGCAGTCTATCCAACTGGAACCAGACTGGACGAACCGGATTTTGGTCTGCGCCGCAAAATCCGAATCAGGCGGGGCGGCAGGATGGCTTCGTCCCGGCGATGTAACCGGGGACGGACGTCTGGATCAGGCGGATACCGATAAGCTTGTGGAAGATATCCGTAAAAATTCGGCATCAGGCGAATCCGATATCAACAGCGACGGCAAGACGGATTTAGTCGATTTGCAGCAGGCCGTTTTGGGGATAGACGAATCACAGGAATCGGAAATTGACAAAAAACTCAGGGTTACGCAGGCTCCCGAGGCGCTTGACGGGACGATGATCCAAGGAGACATCAAGGAAGGAGCCCTGACTCTGCAGCCGGAAGACGCAGAAGAGGAAATTACCGAAGAAAATCCTGTGGCAGTGCAGTTTACACTGGCGGAAGAGGACGCGGATCCTGCCCGCATCCCAACGCTTGCAGGCATGACGATCAGCGCTCCGGTGATAGATGATAAAGGCAATGTCTCAAACGATATTGCACAGGGCGAAGCGGTAGTAACCTATGTAAAAGACGGCGGGGAGGAAACGCTGTCTATTGATCTTTCCGAACAGGCACAGCCGGCAGGCTACGCCGCTGAAGGTGGCAGGAAAGCGGCCAAAAAAACACGTGATGTGCAAAAGCCAAGCGTAAAAGTCAATGAAGACGGCTCAATGGTTTTGAATTTCGGTTCGCAGATTGCGGTTAAGCGCGTGACAATCCGTATTACCGGAACCAAAAAGACGGAGCCATTGGTTAATATAGCCAAGGTTGAGTTTGTCAATAATATGGAAGATTTTATTGCTCCTCCGCAGCTGGATATTCCTGTTTTAAATCCGCTGACGGCGGGAGACAAACAGATTACGGCTTCCTGGAGTCCGCAGACAAACGTAACCGGGTATGAGGTCTATGTATCCGGGCCTGTGAAGGATCAGGCGGGAAATGCAACGCAGATTGTCCGCGTATCCGGCGCACAGCATATCATTGGCAGCATCAATGACGGCAAATTAAAGAATTTTTCCACATACACGGTTATGGTCCGTTCTGTAAACGGGGACTGGAGCAGCCCATGGTCGGATCCAAAAACCGTAGAGTTAAAGCCGACAAAGCGTCCCGACAAACCGGATAATGTAAAAGCTTCCGGCGGTTACCGTGCAGTAACGGTCTCCTGGAAGGATATGGATGATTCTGACGGCTATATGGTTTACTATAAAAAATCAGGCGAAACGGGCGCACAGTTTGTGCCGGTTGTAGAAGGCTTTACGCAGCAGCAGTCCGGAGCCGGGAAACTCAAAGGCACAAGCTATATGATTGACGGCCTTGAAGATGAAACGGAATATACGGTTTATGTAATTGGCTGGAACGAACTGGGCTGGAGCGTCCCGTCGCTTGAGCATGTGGCAATGACGACCAGTACGGCGCGTCCGAAGCTGCCCCAGTATAACCTTTTAAATACTTCCAACGGCGTCGGCAAGCTTACAAATCATATTGTAACGGCTGTGTATGGAGGGCATAACGGCGCTAAAATGGTAGACAGCAAGCTGGACGAGGGCGTGGCGGGAAAAAGCGCCCTGGGGATTGTTGATGACGATTATACATCTTACTGGACGGTAACAGACTGGGACGACGGCGTGGCGTATCCTGCAAGCGACAGGGGAATGACCGTTACGCTGGATAATGATTATAAAATGAAGTACATAACCTTTACGGCGGCAAATCCGGAAGGGGCATTCCAATATGCAAGGGTGGATTACTGGGATTCCCAGAACGCTACAAAGAAGCGGAATGTAGGGGCAAGCCTGCTTTCCAAACAGGATGAACATAGGAATACGTATTATATTATCTGGCTGGACGAAGCCATTACGGCGAATAAGGTTCAGATAAGCCTTGGAAGAGGATATGGAAATTTTAAAATGAAAGTCGGTGAGATCCATTTCCATAAATACGATTCGTTAGAGGAAGATATTATGGGCCTGTTTGTGGATGAAATGCATACCACATTGAGGCCGGATGTACGGACTACCACTATAAAAGTCCTGGAGAAGCGTCTGGAAGCAGTCGATGAAGTAAGCAGTGAGAAGCATCCGCTGTATGCTGAATTGAAGCTGGAACTGGATTTGGCACGCAATATTTTATCGGATAATCCGTCTCCGTCATATAAGGTGCATAACCAGATTACCGCTTCCAAAGACGGGCATCTTGGGTTTAGCGGACTGAATGCGTGGCAGCCGTTGGGAAGAGCTATTCACGAAGGCGAGAGTTATGTAATTTACGTATGGCATAACACGAAAAAGATTGGTGAACTGGCAAACGGGCTGCGGCTTATCGGGACGCAGCAGCATGCGGAAGCTGCCGGCGTCGCCCCGCAGGGAGCGAATCTTCGGATTGGAAGAAACTCATTTACGGCTCCAAGCATAACTTCCATGAATCAGGAACGGGGCGGGCAGTATTATATAGCTTATACCGGAAACAATGCAAATGACGAATATGTGATCCGTGTGGCGGGCGGAAGCGAAATCCCGGTACTTGACGTGTACGGCAAGACGGGAACGGAACGTACCGACGCTATCCGTACATATGTTGAGCAGTTAGAAGCGCACGTGGCCTCGATCGAGTCGGAGCACGAAGAGCGGCATGTAGGCACGCCAAATGTGGATTATGCGTATGATCCGCAAAACTGTATTTTAAACGCAACGGATATTATGATGCGGGAAATGATGTATTCCGTCCCGGCCACACAGGTTTGGGCAGGAATTGCGAACGCCGCAGACAAAGTTACCAAGTTAGACAATGCGTTAAAGGCCATGGAAAAAACCATGACGCTGTTTTACCAGCACAAGGGCTTAAGCGATACGGCCGGGACGGTGAACGGAAATAATGCCCTGCCGGCGCAGCACTTGAATATCCGTTATATGAGGATGTTTTCAGGCGCTTTTATGTATGCGTCAGGCAACCATATCGGAATTGAATGGGGTTCCACGCCGCTTGCAAGCGCGCCGAATGACTGGAGCGGCCTTGGCTGGGGCATCGCCCACGAAATCGGGCACAACATCAACCAGGGCAGCTATGCGGTTGCGGAAGTGACGAACAACTATTTTGCACAGCTTTTGACTGGAAAAACGCGTTATACCTATGAAAATGTATACAAGAAGGTGACTTCGGGTACAACGGGACGCGCTTCCAACGTATTTACGCAGCTTGCGTTATACTGGCAGCTTCATCTGGCGTACGATAACCAGGCGGATGACAGGCATATTTATGATAATTATGAGGATCAGCTGAACAACCTGTTCTTTGCCCGGATGGATACCTATTCTAGGAATCCGGCAAAAGCGCCCAAGGCCGGGCTTACGCTAAACGGCGGTTCGGATCAGAATCTGATGCGCCTTGCCTGCGCGGCGGCAAATAAAAATATCCTTCCGTTCTTTGAACGCTGGGGCATGACGCCGGACGAAGCTACCATAGCCTATGCGGCGCTGTATGGAGAGCCGGAAACAAAAGCGTTATATTATGTCAATGAGGATGCAAGGAATTACCGCATCAGCCATCTTGCAGAAGAAGAAACGGCTGGCATAAAACAAAAAGACGTAATAACCACTGCTACAATGTCGAATGAATCCAACCGTGTGACGATTCATGCAAGCACGAACCGGCCGGCAGAATTGATTTTGGGCTACGAGATCAGCCGCAGCATGATTTCGGATGGTATGAAACAGACACAGGTAATCGGTTTTGTTACGGCGCAGGCGGACGGTTCGGCCACATATGTGGATACGGTCGCCTCCATTAACAACAGGGTTATGGAATATGAAGTGCGCGCCGTTGACAAATATTTGAATTATTCCAATGCCAAGACGGCCGGTTCCGTGAAGATTCAGACAGACGGTATTTTGGATAAATCAGCATGGACCGTGGAAACGACGATGACGTCAAAGGACGACGTTGTGATTGTCCCGGACGAAGAAGATCCGGATAACGGTACGACAGCCGGAGATAAAAAAGTACACAGCATTGACCGTATCATAGACAATGACAGGACGGGAGCCGGAACCTATAACGGCACAAGCAGCGGAACCGCTACGATTACGGTGGATATGCATAAGGCAGAGCAGGTTACCGCTCTTAAGTACCAGGGAAGCGCACTGGCCAAAGTAAATGTGGAGGTCAGCGCAGACGGCACAAACTGGACAATGGTCAAAGAAAATTATGCCGGATTGACTGGAACCAAAGAAGAAACGCTCTGGTTTGATTCTCTGGCAGAGGACGGTACGATACGGGAAAACTGGATCGGTACGTATGACGCGCGTTACGTCCGGCTTACGATCGGACAGAAAGGGAATATTTCCATTCAGGAAATCGAACTTTGCGGCCCGTCGGGAGACAATATTGAGTTTATGACAGAAAACGGTCAGCAGGTAATCGGAATTTTGAGCGAAGATTACAAGTACGGCAATAAGGACGCGGATGTAATACCGGCAGGTTCATTGATTTTTACCGGAACGTATAAAGGAAATCCTGCTTATAATGTTGTAATTTTGTATGATACAGAAGGCAATGTCGTAGGAGCGAAGGACGGGGAAGTCAATGCATATCACCTGATTTTTGCCGAATACCCCGAGAACGGGAATTTAGGAGAGATGTCTGACGGGGCCTGGGTATATTATGTAGAGCCGGGACAGTGGGACGAAACTACCCTTGAGGAGTTAAGCGGCGGTGTGCGCGCGGAGCTGTACCGCGTAGATAATGCCCTGACATTAGAAGGGGAACGTATTGTCAGCGATTCAAAGGTGATTCCGGTTCCGTCAAGTATGGCGGATTTAAAGGAAATTACACTGACCGGAAAAATACCGGAATAATGGAGGTATCAATGAAAAACTGGATGAGATATATTTTAACGGCATTTCTGATTTTTATGGCTGTACCGGCAACGGTTACAGCCGCAGAGAATGCCAGCGGCAGCCTTACGGTGGAAAAGAATGATGTGGCCGTGTCGTTAAGCCTTCCGGAGGAAAAATCACAGGCAGTTACCTCACTTCGCGTAAAGCTTTTCGTATCGCTACGCAGCGGGAGTATGGGCGAGCCGGACTTTGCATTTGACAGCGCCATAAAGAGTATGGTAAAAGACGCTTCTGTCAGCAAAGAACAAGATGGCTATTTGGTGGATTTGATTCTTTCCGGCAAGCGGGATCAGGAAATCCTGGATGAAAACGGGACGGTAAACCTGGGAACGCTGTCGGTTCAGCCGGAGAGTGAAGCCTATGAAATTGAAGTGTCATTTGCAGGCGAAGAGGATAACGCGGGAAAGCCAAAGGTACGGTATGCAGACGCAGGAAGCGTGTCTGAGGAAGCATTGTCATTTACAGATACAAAATCGGTAGTACTTAAAAAAGAAATAGTAATACCTCCGCCTGATACGGAAGCGCCGCCTCCCGATACGGAAATACCCCCAACCGAAACGCAAGAGCCGATAAAGGATCCGGATAGACAGCCTGCGCCGGAGGAGTTTACCCTTACCAAACCACTATTTAAGGCTGCGGTAAAAAACGGGGATAAAGCAGTCCGTTTTACCTGGACAAAAGTAGACGGCGCGGATGGTTATGTGATTTACGAATATGACAGCAAAACAAAGCAGTATAAAGAGATCAAAACGATTTCGGACGGCGGGGTAGTCGCGTTTTCCAAGTTGTTCCCATATGCTTCCACACATAAATTTAAAATCTGCGCATATAAAGTGGCGGCGGACGGCAGCCGGGTTTAAGGGGAAGAAAGCGCGGTGGTAAACGCAACAGTAGCTCCCGATAAAGTAAAAGGGATGGCCGCAAAATTAAAAGGGACGTCCAAAGTAACGCTTTCCTGGAAGAAAGTGACCAAAGCAAAAGGATACCAGATTTACCGCAGCAATAAAAAGAACGGGAAATACAAACTGGTGAAGACCATTAGAAAAGGCGGGACAAAGAAATGCACGCTTTCATATCCGGCCGGCAAAAAATACTATTACAAGATCAGGGCGTACTTAAACGGGGCAAACGGCAAAAATTTGTATGGTTCCTACAGCGCTGCCAAAACACCGAAAAAGTAAAATGGAATCCTGCTTAATTATGTTGGAAAAAGGAGAAGAATAGGTATGAATAAAAGGTACACAATGAAGATGGGCCTGCTGGCAGCTTTCGTTCTGTTTATTGCAGCCGGGTTTTATAATCCAAAACTGGTAAAAGCAGCAGAACTGCAGAATGAGGAGACTGCCGTTTTGCAAAAAGGGGATTCGGTATACAATTTTTGGCAGTATACGGTATACCGCAATCAGATAACAATTACAAAATATACGGGTGCGGAAACGGAGGTAACCATACCTGGTTCAATCAACGGTCTTTTGGTAACGACGGTTGGTAGACGGGCATTTGAAGGAAATGAGTTTTTGCTTTCTGTCACCATTCCCGATTCGGTTCTGACCGTTGGAAACGGCGCTTTCAGGAACTGTGTGAACTTAAGGAATGTAAACGGAATGGCGTCGGTTACGTCGATTGATTCGGAGGCGTTTCAAAACTGCAGTTCCCTTACGTCAGTTTCTTTTGGAAGCGCATTGAAAAGCATTGGATACCAGTCCTTCCGGGACTGTGTCAGCCTGGCGGAATGCAGGCTGCCGGCTTCCATTACAAGCCTGGGAACCAGCTGCTTCCGCGGCAGCGGTCTTGTGAGTGTCGCAGTTCCTGCAAATATAACGCTTTATGACAGGGCATTTCAGGAATGCCAGAAACTCGAACGTGTTACCATTGGGGCAAACATTGCGTTAGAGAGCTATTTGTTCAATGGCTGCACATCTTTGAGAGAAGCGGTAGTGCAGGAAGGAGATGCGGCGATATATATAGATAATTATGCTTTTTTGGAATGTACGGCGCTTGAACGTGTTGTTCTTCCTTCGAATGTAAGAGCGATAGGATACCAGTCATTTTACAAATGCCAGTCCTTAAATACATTGGATTTGTCTTATGGACTGATTGGTATTTCAGACAGCGCTTTTCGGTACTGCGATTCTCTTGGCAGCGTTGATATTCCGAATAGTGTGACGGACATTGGTAACTTTGCGTTTGCAAACTGCGCGGCGTTAGAGAGCCTGACTATTCCGAACAGCGTGGTTACCATTGGGCGCAGCGTATGCGATCAGTCTACTGTGATTAAATGCTATCCCGGTTCTGCAGCCGAACAATATGCGCAGAATAATGGTCTGACGGCAGAACCGTTAGAAGCGGTTTTCAGTACGTCGGTCAGCTTTCCGGAACCGACAGTGTATATGGAAGTAGGAGATATAAAAAGGTTAAACTGCATCCTTTCACCGTCAAATACAACGGACGCTGTCGTATGGCAGAGTTCCAACACCCAGATTTTGGCTATTAACGCCATTGGGGAAATGGAGGCAAAAAAAGCGGGAAGCGTAACGGTCATTGCGACTGCAACCAGCGGCCTGCAGGGCAGGGTAAATATTGTCGTTTCCGATTCGCCAAGGTCGATTACCTTTTCCAGAAGCAGTTATACGATTCTGCCTGGTGAAACGGTAAGGCAGATTCCTTCCATTAGGGATACATCAGGCAATTTGCGCCCGGATTTGATTCCGGTTTACACCAGCTCCAATCCGGCTATCGCATCCGTTGCCACGGACGGTACGGTTACGGGTATTTCGGCCGGCCAGGTTACGATAACTGCCAAAATTAAAAATGTTTCGGCTTCGTATCAGGTAACGGTTGCCGTAAAAGGAGGAGGCTCCACGCCTTCCGTCCAGGTATCGCTTTCATTTGCAAAAGCTTTGAAAAAAGTTGTAATCGGGCAGTCTTTTACACAAAAAGCGACTGTATCGGGCGCGACAAACGTCGTGCCGGTATATGCCAGTTCAAACCCGAAAGTGGCAAAAGTAACAAATACGGGTAAGGTAACCGGATTGAAAGAGGGTACGGTTACGATTACGGCAACAGCGGGAAATGTGCGGACTGCTTATACGGTTAAAGTGGAAACGGCGCAGGCGACCGCCAGCGGAAAGACATTAAAAATTACCACGATTCCAAAAGCGAAGGTTACGGTAAAAGCAAATAAAAGCATGTTAGGCTCTTCCTCTAAAAAAGCTGTGGCTAATAAAAAAGGCGCGGTGAAGATTAAGTTTAAGAAGAAGATCAAAGGAAAAGTTAAAATAACAATCCAAAAATCAGGATATAAGAAAAAAACCATAAACAAGAAATTTTAGGCAGTGAATAATGGTATCATAAAGGGCGGCAGATTTTCGGCAAGAGGATTTGCCGCCCTTTCGTTCCGTATCATAGCATAAACAAAAATCCCCCTGCATACAATGTAAAAACAAGTATCGCAGGGGAATTTCTTTGAAAAGCTATATTGAGGAAAGAGCTATGGAAATAGCAAAATATATTATTGACAACAACGCAACCGTGCGTCAGACGGCCAGGCAGTTTGGCATTAGCAAGAGCACGGTACATAAAGACGTAACGGAGCGTCTCCCGCAAATCAATCCCGGCCTTGCAAACTGCGCCAGAAAAGTATTGGAAGTCAACAAATCAGAACGCCATATCCGCGGAGGAATGGCGACAAGGGAAAAATACCTGCATCAGCATATCTAAATGCACAGCGCTAACAGAACGGCTTTCTGTCGGCGCTGTATTTTTTAGAAACGGTTACATATTTTGAAAAGGATTGGAAATCCTAATGCCATACTTACAGTTGGAGGCAGCAAGGATGGAAAATTTAAAAAGGAACCCGTTTGGTTTTAAGGATAAAATCGGGTATATGTTTGGAGACTTCGGAAATGATTTCACATTTATTTTTGCAAGTACGTATCTGATGATATTTTATACAAAGGTGCTTGGAATTGATCCGGCAATGGTGGGCGTATTGTTTCTTGTAGCAAGGTGCGTGGACGCATTTACCGATGTGGGAATGGGGCGGCTTGCAGATTCTTCCCCGGAAAACCCCAAAGGCAGGTTTCGGGTTTGGATCATACGTATGTGCATTCCGGTAGCGGTTTCGAGTTTTCTGATGTACCTGGACGTCATGGCGGGCGCAAGCATGACGGTAAAAACGGTTTATATGTTTGTGACGTACCTTTTATGGGGCTCCATTTTTTATACTTCCATTAATATTCCGTATGGCTCTATGGCGTCCGTGATTTCGGAGCATTCCAGGGACAGGCAGTCGCTTTCCATATACCGTTCGCTGGGATCGACGTTTGCCGCGGTAGCAATCAGCGTGATTGCGCCCCTTTTTATTTATGAAACGGATGATCGGGGCAACCAGGTGGTAATTTCCGGAAGGTTTACACTGGTGGCGGCGGCATTTTCCATTCTGGCGGTTGTCTGTTACCTGTTTTGCTATTTCCTGGTGACGGAACGGGTAAAGGTAAGAAAAAGCGCTTCGCAGAAAAAGCGCGCCTCAGCCGCCAAAACATTAGGGCAGGTATTTTCAAACCGGGCGCTTCTGGCGATGATTCTGATTTCCATACTGACGCTTTGCGCGACGATTATGGGGCAGTCCATCAGCACGTTTTTATTTGCGGATTATTTTAAAGATACAAAGGCATTATCGTTTAACAATTTGCTGGGGCTTCCAGCGGCTTTGATTCTGGCGGCTATTTCGGGAAAACTGGTGGAATGGTTCGGCAGGAAAGAACTGACAAGCGGCGGCTGTATTGTGGCGGCGGTCCTGTTTTTTGCGTTGTATTTTATGAAGCTGACAAATGTCTGGGTGTTTATAGTCGTAAATTTTATAGCCAGTATCGGCGGGATGTATTTATTTAATATGACTGTCTGGGCAATGATAACGGACGTGATTGACGACAAAGAAGTACAGACCATGCAGCGGGACGACGGAACGATATACGGAGTTTATTCGTTCGCCAGAAAAGTCGGACAGGCGCTTGCCGGCGGCCTTGGCGGGTTTGCGTTATCGGCAATCGGCTATGACTCGCTGGCCGCAGCGCAGACGGATTCCGTACGGGCAGGGATTTATGCGCTTTCCACACTGTTTCCCGCGGTTATTTATACGGTTGTGGCAATTGTGTTTGTAACGTTGTATCCCCTGTCAAAAAAGCGGGTGGAGGAGAATACGAAGGAACTGCAGGCGCGCAGGTGACATATTTGGCTGCAGTACTTATATCGGCTGAAAATATAATTGTTTGCTCCGGTCATAAGCTATGCCTGAAAAATAAAACTTGTTTTTCCGGTGTTCCTTACCTATAATATGAAGTAGTGTCCGGCAGATTTTTGCCGGCAGACCACAGGGAGGAACGGATGCATGGATCAGGAAAAAGTAATTGTAATTGATTTTGGAGGGCAGTATAACCAGCTTGTTGCAAGGCGGGTGCGGGAATGTAATGTGTATTGTGAGATTTTTTCTTACCGTACCCCGCTGCAGGAGATTGCGGCAATGAAACCGAACGGTATTATTTTAACGGGCGGACCCAACAGCTGTTACGAAGAAGAAGCCCCGACGTACCAGAAGGAATTGTTTGAACTGGGGATTCCGGTACTGGGGCTTTGTTATGGCGCTCAGCTGATGTCGTTTCTTTTAGGCGGCAGGGTGGAGCGTGCCCCAGTGCGGGAATACGGGAAAACGAAGGTGCAGATTGACGGAACGTCTCCGTTATTTTCAGGCGTGCCGAAAACAACGGTTTGCTGGATGAGCCATTTTGACTATATATCCAAGGCTGCGCCGGGGTTTTCGGTAACGGCTCATACGGCAGACTGTCCGGTTGCAGCGGCAGAGGATGTGAAGCGGCAGCTCTATGCGGTTCAGTTCCACCCGGAGGTTTTGCATACGCAGGAAGGAACGAAGATACTCTGTAATTTTGTCAGGGGCATCTGCGGCTGTGCGGGAAACTGGCGGATGGATTATTTTGTGGAGCAGTCCATTCGGGAAATCAGGAAGAAGGTCGGGAACGGAAGGGTGCTTTGTGCGCTTTCCGGAGGTGTGGATTCGTCGGTGGCTGCGGTTATGCTGTCTAAGGCGATCGGCAGCCAGCTTACCTGCGTTTTCGTGGATCACGGCCTTCTACGGAAAAACGAAGGAGATGAAGTGGAGGCTGTTTTTGGCCCGCAGGGGAATTACGAACTGAATTTTATCCGTGTCAACGCACAGGAACGGTTCTATGTGAAACTGGCAGGGGTAAAGGAGCCGGAGCGGAAAAGGAAAATCATCGGCGAGGAGTTTATCCGTGTTTTTGAAGAAGAAGCTCAAAAAATCGGCTCCGTGGATTTCCTGGTACAGGGAACGATTTATCCAGATGTGGTGGAAAGCGGACTTGGCGGTGAATCGGCGGTGATTAAATCGCATCATAATGTCG
>OFFK01000218.1_pt1 | contig 50203 bp, 32 predicted proteins | sample 1521361 | NCBI WGS metagenome assembly OFFK01 (sample SAMEA3504096, study PRJEB24116) | mouse gut metagenome | biome: mouse gut; feature: mouse-associated habitat; material: faeces | place: Denmark | collected 2011 | reverse complement strand
AGCTGCCGCTTCGGCGTCCGCTTTGAAATAGAAAAATTTTCCGACGCATCCGCTCTTCTGCACAAAATACAGAAGAACGAAATAGCAGAAATCTACATTCTGGACATCGTCATGTCACGGATGACAGGCATAGACCTGGGAAGCCAGATCAGAAAAAACAACAGCAGAAGCGCCCTGATTTATGTCACCGCCTCCGACGATTTCGCCATGGACGCCTACAATGTACATGCCATCAGATACCTGCTGAAGCCGGTTGCGGAGAACAAACTTTTTGAAGCCCTGGATTACGCCCTGTCCCGGATGGAATCCCGAAAGGACGCCTACCCGGTAAAAATAAAGGGAGGCCTGGAATCCGTCCTTTACGCCGACATCGAATACATAGAAAATGCTTCCCGGAAACTGGAGGTCCACCTGACCAATGGGAAAACAATAACAAGCATCAATATACGGACATCTTTTGAGGAAGCCACAAAGGAACTGATCCCTGCCGGAAACTTCCTCTATGTCCACAAGTCCTTCCTGATCAACATGGACCATGTCAGAACCCTGAATCAGAACACGGCGGTAATGGACAGCGGCGCAAATATTCCCGTAAGCAGAAAAAGTTCCCCGGATGCCCAAAAGGAATATCTCCTGTACATTTCAGAACAGCATAAATAAGTCCAAGTGCCGGCCAGGGCAGATGCGGAGCTATACTGCAGACCGCCTGGATTTGCAGTGATGCGGGAAAGTACCTGGCTGGCGGTCTGCAGTCTGGTTGTGCTGCAAATTTAATCGGCGTGCAGTATAAATAAGGAGACAACATGAATTCTTTCACCACCCTGTCCTACATTGTAAGCCACATATTCCTGATTCTGTATATTTATCTGTTTATCGTACACCGCTATTCCAGGCTTATCACAGGCCTTCTGTGCCTGGGCCTGTTTTCAGCCTTAAGCATACTGGACCTCTTCAAACTGCTTTTCTATCCGGACAGCCCCCTTTGCTATGTTCTGGTGACTGTACTGCAGATTATCGCAACCCAGTCCACTGCCTTTTTCACTGCCAGGAAAAAAAGCGGCCAGTCCCTGTTTGTAGCGCTCAGCGCCTCCAGTTATGTAATAGCGGGCGCCGTCTCTTCTGCCATCCTTAAAATATGCACCGGAAGCTCCCTTGCAGGCATCCTGGGCGGCACTGCCGTACACCTTGGCATTTTGCTCCTCCTGTCCCTTACCGTCAGGAACAGCTGTCTGAAATTTCAGGAAAAACCCGATCAGAAAGGCCTGTGGGAGCTTTGTCTGATACCCGTTTTCTTTTACTGCAGCTTTTCCTTCATTGCCTTTTTTCCCCATACGCTATACGACAATCCGGATAATATTCCCGGTATCGTGTTCATCCTGATCACCATGTTTATATCCTACATTGTGGTACTCCGATACCTGGAAAGCGAAAACAAAAGAAGCGCCATCTACTGGGAAAACAGGCTGCAGAATTCTTACATACAGGGACTGGAAAGCAGACACTATCTTGTGGAGCAGGCAGAACAGAACCTGAAAATACTGCATCATGACCTCCGCCACTATTCCAGAATCATCGATTCCCTTCTGGAACAGAAAAACTACGAAAAAATCAGGGAAGTAAACGAGCATATCCGCCATATGGCCAGTGAAAACAAAGTGGAGGAATACTGCGGCAACCTTGTGGTCAACACCATTCTCTCAAGCATGATGGCAAAGGCCCTGTCCCTTGATATCAAAGTGGATCTGGACGCCAGAATCCCAAAGGAAATACCGGTGAACGATTATGAGCTCACCCTTGTAATCGCAAATCTGTTTGAGAATGCACTCCAATGCGTGAAAACCCTTGAACAGGAAAAAAGGCATATTGAAATAAAAATCCACTGCCTGGACCACCGTTTATTTATCCAGACCAAAAACCAATACCGGGATGAAATCCTTCTGGACCCTGACACAAAGCTTCCCAGAAGCAGGAAGAAGGGAGACCATGGACTGGGAATGCAGAGCGTACGGTCCTTTTCCGAAAAAATAAAGGGCACTGTAGGCTGCGATACGGAAAACGGCATCTTCCGGATCACCATGTACGCCAAACTTTAAATGACGATTCCCGGCAGTCCAAAAAAGCCAACAGGAAAAAGGAATCTTACTGTATGAACCTGAAAATAGCCATATGCGACGATGATAGCAGCCAGAGGGAATTCCTGTCCGGAATCGCCTCCTCCTGGGCCGGAAAAACGCAGCGCCTTGCGGAAATCCGAAAATATGCGGACGCGAAAGCCTTTCTCTTCGATTATGATGAGGAGAAGGATTTCGACATCCTGCTACTGGATGTGGAGATGCCGGGAATGAGCGGTGTGGAACTGGCGAAAGAGATCAGGCGGGAAAACAAATCCCTGCAGATCATCTTCATCACCGGATACTACGAATATTTCAGCGACGGATTTGACGTATCCGCCCTCCATTACCTGCTGAAGCCGGTGGATGATGCGAAGCTCTGCCCGGTTCTGGACAGGGCGGCTTACAATCTGTCTTTCCGGCAGCGCTGTGTCCTGGTTGCGGACAAAGACGGCAGCGTAAAGGTACCCCTTGCCGATATTGTCTATATTGAGTCCGAAAATGTGTATATTGCCGTACATACGCTTCAGGAAGTCTACCGGATGCGCATGGCTTTGAGCAGGTTTTCGGAACAGCTGGACCAGACTTTTTTTAAGGTACACCGCTCTTTTGTTGTGAACCTGAACTATATTAAGAAAATCACACGTTCCCAGATCACCATGGCAAACGGCGACTCACTTCCCCTGCGCAGGGGGCTGTATGGGGATATCTACAGCGCGTTGGCCAGATACCTGTGACCCGGCAGTGCCGCCCAGGACATATCCCGGAAGACTGCACGGAAGAACCAACCCCCAAAAAGAACGCCGGAAAACCGGATTCCAAAACAGGGAGAACATCATGTTTTTAGATAAGCTTATCGCCAAAAAAGTTGCCGCCTTTGAGCAGGAACTTCTGCAGAAATACTACGCCGAAGTGGAAAATATGTACGGGAAAATGAGAGGCTGGCGGCACGATTACAGGCATCACATCCAGGCCATGAAAGTCCATGCCTCCAGGGGAGAGATGGCGGAAATCCAACGCTATCTGGATATGTTGGACCAGGACCTGACCAATGTGGAAACTGTGATCAGAACCGGAAACAGCGCCGCGGACGCCGTTTTGAACAGCAAGCTGTCCCTGGCAGGGGAAAGACAGATTCGGGTCAGAACAAGCGTTCGCATTCCTGTACACCTGACCACACCGGAACTGGATTTATGTACCCTTCTGGGAAATCTCCTGGACAATGCCATGGAAGCCTGTATGGAGCTGCCCCCGGAGAAACGGCTGATCCGCATTTATATGGAAATGAAAGGGAATTTCCTGTATTTCGCCCTGACAAATACCGCCGGGGGCCGGAAAAAGAATCACTTCCGCACCACCAGAGGAGCCGGCAGGGGTCTGGGTCTCAACAGAGTGGACGCCATTGTGAAAAAACTGGGCGGGCATGTCACCAGGGCCTCCGAGGAGGAAGCCTTTTCCACGGAAGTATTGCTGCCGCAGTAACCGCCCCGGTTCACCCCAGGCATCCCGCAGCTTTGCCTGAAGCGCATTTGACATCAAATTTTCCGCATTTGGTATCAAACTGCGCTTTTTTTCTGCCTGCATGCTATACTAATACTTGCATTTCAGATATGCTGAAATACAATCATATGCAAAAATACAGACATACGCAGAAGTACAGGCATGGAGGATGAGCTGATGAAGAAAAAAGAAACAAAGAAGCATAAATATACCACATTGGGCTGCCTTCTCTGGGCCGTAAAACAGCTGTGGAAACTGGATAAATGGTTCCTGTTTTTCATTTTTGCAGCCTTCCTGCCGGAGGCAGCGCGTTCTCTTGCTGCGGATTCCTTTCCGGGACTCCTCATTGACTCCGTGGGCAGGGGCGCGGCATTCGGACAGCTCCTGGCCACATGCGCCGTCTACATTGCCCTGCGCATTCTGCTGAATCTGCTCCAGGACTTCATTGACTCCCGGAGACAGGGAAGAAAATACTATCCCACATTTGTCTATCAGGCGCAAATGCGCGCCCGGGAAAATTATGAAACGGACTATGAAAATACCTTTCGGCAGGACTTTAAGGAAATCAGCGGCTATGCCTGGGACGACGCCTGCAGGGGCAACTGCTCTGCGGAATTCTTCTGGCAGGATCTGTCCCAGGTCCTTTACCATGTGACAGCCATTGCAGCCTATATCTCGCTGCTGACCGTGCTGAATCCTGTTCTGGTGGCGGTGACCGCCGCGGTATCCCTGGGATCCTATTTTACTTCCAGATGGCGTGCGGTATATTATGAAAAAAACAAGCACAAATGGGAAAAAGAAATTCGAAAACGAAACTATCTAAACGGACTTTCCGGAGATTTCTCACCGGCTAAGGACATCAAACTCTACGGCCTGGAAAACTGGCTGCAAAACATGATGCAGGAATACCAGGACTTCATTCTGGCCTGGAACAAACGCTGCAGCCTGCGGGAGCTTTGGGCCAGGCTTTTGTACTGGCTCATGGATCTGGTGAAGAACTGCGCCGCCTATTTTGTCCTTATCGGCTTTTACCTCAAGGGCAGTATCAGCGTGGGAGAATTTGTCTTCTACTTCAATATGCTTCTAAGCCTGGGCGGATTTTTCGAGTCCGTTATCAGGGACGTGGCCAGGCTGAATACCCGGGCGGAAAAAATTGCCTGCTACCGGGAATTCTACGATTATCCGGACAAGTTCAACCATAAGAAGGGCTGCCCCCTTCCTTCCGGGCCTGTCTCCATTGAGCTGCGGGATGTCTGGTACCGATACGACGGAGCCTGCACGGATACCCTGAAGGGGATCAGCCTGCAGATAAAAGCAGGGGAAAAACTGGCTCTGGTTGGGCAAAACGGCTCCGGAAAAACCACCCTGGTGAAACTGATCTGCGGATTATTTCAACCCACCAAAGGCGAAATCCTGGTGAACGGAAGAGATATCCGGGAGTACAATATCGAAGAATACTACTCCCTGATTTCCGCAGTTTTCCAGGAAATCCGGCCAATTGCCTTCACTGTTTTTGAGTTTGTGGCAGGCGTGGATTCAGAGCGTCCTGGGGCAAGAGAAGCTGCTGCTGCAGCCATGAAAGCTTCGGGAATCTATGAAAAAGTCCGGAGCCTGCCCGGTGGAATGGATACTCACCTGATAAAGGGAATCTATGACGACGGGGTGGATTTTTCCGGGGGAGAGATGCAGAAACTGGTTCTGGCCAGATCCATCTACAAGTTCAGCCCCATTCTTGTACTGGACGAACCCACCGCCGCCCTTGACCCCATTGCGGAAAACAAACTGTATCTGCAGTACCGGACCCTCACCCGGGGAAAAACCTCCGTCTATATCTCCCACCGATTTGCCTCCACCCGCTTCTGTGACCGGATTGTCCTGCTGGAAGACGGTGTGATAAAGGAAATCGGCTCCCACGAAGAACTGATGGCGAAAAACGGCAGCTATGCCTGCATGTTCGGTGTACAGAGCAAGTACTATCAAGACGGTAAAGAAGACAGCGCGGCCCATACATGAGGCTGCCGCGCGGAACGAAAACAGGAGAACAGACATGAAAAAACACAGCGCAACAAAGAGGGCATTCAGACAATACAGGAGCTACAATCCCAAGTACTTCCCCCTATACTTCCTGAAGACAATTTTCAAAAATATCTCTTTTTACTTCAACCTCTGGATGACTGCGGAGATCATCAACTCGCTTTCCCGGGGACAGGAAAAAAGGGAACTTTATTTCCTGTCGGCGGCAGCGTTGACAGGCATCCTGCTGATCCGCTCCGCTGCGGCCGTCCTGGACAGACAGGTGGAGACCGCCCTTGAAATTCTGGAAAACCGCCAGGCGGAGGCCTTTTACCGCAAAACCCTGGGCCTGGACTACGACAAGATCGAAAATCCGGACATCCGCCAGATGAGAAGAAAAATAGACGAAAACCAGTTTATCAATTCCTATGGTGTCGTCAATATGAGAAATACCGCGGAGATACTTATGGACTGCCTGGTAAATCTGGCTTTCTCCGCCTTTCTGTTTGGGGAAATGCTTTCCCTGATGGCGGCTGCACCGTTTTCCCGGACCAGTCTGCTGCTCCTGGCAGCGCTGACTGCATCCGTAGCCGGAGGCTTCCTCTTCCGGCTACGCGGCGGCCAGAAAACCGCCGCATTCTGGGACAATATCGGAAAGCATATGCTGAAGGAAAACCGACTTAGCCGGGGATTTTTTCCATCCGGAACAGACAATCGAATATACCGCCAGCAGCTGACAATAGACAGCTTTTTCCGGAAATTCAACCAGGAACACAGAAAGATTTTCATGGATACCCAACATAAAATCTTCTGTTTTGTCACTGTTCCCGGAACGGTCTTTTTCTGGCTGACAACAGGCTTCTCCTATCTCATCGTGTGCTATTACTGCGCACTGGGCGCCTTCCCTGTGGGAAGCATCATCAAATATGTAAGTTATCTGGGGAGATTGACGGAATGTATTCAGACGCTTCTGGATATTCCCGGCAGGATTTGGCAAAACGAAAAATTCCTGGCAGACTACCTTGCCTTCTTTAACATCAAAAACGATATGTACCAGGGCAGCCTGGCCGTGGAAAAGCGCAGCGACAGGCAATTTGACATCACCTTCCGCAACGTCAGCTTCCGGTACGCGGGCAGCCGCAGCTTTGCCCTGCGCAACATCAATCTGGACCTGCGTTCCGGAGAACGTCTGGCTGTGGTAGGCATGAACGGAAGCGGCAAAACCACCTTCATAAAGCTCCTCTGCCGCCTCTATGAACCCACGGAAGGAGAGATCATCATGAATGATTTCAATATCCGCAAATACGATTACCGCCAGTACCTGGACATTTTCTCCGTGGTTTTCCAGGACTATAACCTGCTTGCGGTTCCCCTGGGAAACAATGTGTCCTGCAGTGCCTCCTGGGATGAAGAGCGGGCCAGGGGGCTGTTGGAGGAGACTGGGTTTGGAAAGCGGTACCGTGAGATGCCCAGGGGACTGGAAACCCCCATCTATAAGGATTTTGACGCAGACGGTGTGGAGCTATCCGGCGGAGAAGCCCAGAAAATCGCCCTTGCCCGGGCGCTGTACCGGGACACCCCCTTCATCATCCTGGATGAACCAACCGCTGCCCTGGACCCCATTGCGGAAGCGGAAATTTACGAAAAATTTGACCGGATCGCGGGAGACAGAACCACCATCTATATCAGCCACCGCCTGTCCTCCTGCAGACTCTGCGACAGAATCCTGGTGTTCCACGAGGGCAGAATCGTCCAGACCGGAACCCACCAGGAACTCCTTGCAGATGAAACCGGAAAATATTACGAGATGTGGCATGCCCAGGCGCAGTATTATGCTTAGAATTCTGACCGCTGCGGCTAAAAAAACCCCCGGGAATACAGTTTCATTCCGAACGCTGCTTCCCGAGGGATGTCTCTTTGCGGCCCTTAAACCTGTGTCAATTCATATTCCCTGCTTCCCACGCCAATCTGAGCCGCCGCCTCCACGGTATGGACACCGTTCCTGGATTCGATTCGCTCCAGCAAATGGTCTCTGCCCGGATCCTCTGAGGCATAGACCAGGTCAAGGCATGCCTGATCCAATGCCACCGGATCCGTTGAAGCCAGAATCCCGATATCCCCCATGGCCGGATCCTCCGCCACGGCGCAGCAGTCACAGTCCACGGACATATTCTTCATTACATTTATAAATACGATCCTGTCCCCGAACAGGTCCATAATGGATTTGCTGGCATCCGCCATGGACTCCAGGAAAGAATCATGGTCCGAATTCCAGAAATTGTTCACATCGCCCACCCCGTGGATATATGCCTTACCGTGGGAAGATGCCAGGCCGATGGAAATATTTTTCAGCGCTCCGCCGAAGCCTCCCATGGGATGTCCCTTAAAGTGAGACAAAACCAGCATGGAATCATATTTTTCGATATTCTTTCCCACATAATTCTTCTGAATTTTACGCCCCTCAGGTACAGAAAGCTCCGTTTCTCCTTCCGCATCCAGTATATCCACTTCCGCTATATCCGCCCAACCGTGGAGTTTCATGGTCTCCCGATGCGCCTGTGTGGTATTGCGTTTTCCTTCATACGCCGTATTGCACTCCACAATGGTACCTTTTACCCTGTCAATGACAGGCTTCATCAGTTCCGGCCGCAGGAAATTCTGGTTTCCCACCTCACCGGAATGAAGCTTCACCGCTACCTTTCCCGGCAGCTCCGTTCCCATGGCTTCATACATCCTGACCATGGCCTGGGGCGTAATCTCCTTCGTAAAATAAACCTTTGCTTTTCCCATATAAACCCACCTTTCTATTCTCCGGCATTCCGCACCGGTGTCAAGGCCATTCTACCATACCTTCCCTCCGGAGGCAAGCCCCCGGCAAAGCTGCGGCTGACAGTGGATACCTAAAAGGTAACAGTTCAGCGCCCTGTCTGAACTGTTACCCTTTTAGTACTGGCAGGCCATGGCAACCGCCCTTTTCCATGCAGCGTACCCGGCCTCCCTGCTGCTTCTTTCCGCCATGGGTTCATAATGGCGGTATTCCATCCCGTCAAACAGGGCTTCCCGCCGATAAATCCCGCCGGTTAATCCTGCCAGGTAAGCCGCTCCCATGGCTGACAGCTCCTCCTGCCCTGCCGCGCTTACCCGCACATTTGCCAGGTCACTCTGCATCTGCATCAGGTATGCATTCCTGGTGGGGCCTCCGTCCGTGCGCAGTTCCCGAAGTTCACAGCCGCTGTCCTGCTCCATGGCCTTCAGCACATCCGTCACCTGATAGGCAATGCTGTCCAAAGCGGCGCGCACCAGCTCCGCCCGTCCCGTGGTACGGCTCATGCCGCACAGAAGGGCCTTCGCGTCCCCTCTCCAGTACGGGGCGGACAATCCGGTAAAGGCAGGCACCAATATGCATCCGTCCTCGGGATTTGCCTGCCTGGCAAGGGCCTCCGTCTCCCCGGGAGAACAGATAATGCCCAGGTCTTCTTTCAGCCAGGTGACTACAGCTCCTGTATAATTGATATTTCCTTCCAGCACATAGGACACCCTGCCCTCCATCCCCCAGGCCAGGGAGGTGGCCAGCCCGTTTCCGCTCCTGACAAATTTTTCCCCGATATTCATCATCACGGAAGAACCCGTCCCGTAGGTGGCTTTCACCATTCCGCTTTTATGGCATCCCTGTCCGAACAGTGCCCCGTGGGAATCTCCCAGCATGGCCAGGATCGGAATCTCATGGTCCAGAAAGCCCTCGAAATCCGTAGCGCCGAAACAGCTGTCGCTGTGGCAGACCTCCGGCAGCGCTTCCATGGGAACCCCGAATAGCCGGCACAACTCCGTATCCCAGGAAAGCGTCCGCAGGTTGAAAAGCTGAGTGCGTGATGCATTTGACATATCAGTTTTGTATACACGGTTTTTCGTCAATCTGTAGAGCAGCCAGCTGTCAATGGTGCCGAAGTGAAGCTTTGCACCCCGGCCGCCCCCGGCGGCATGCTCCATCAGCCAGGCCATCTTGGCGCCGGGGAAATAGGGAGACAGCGGAATCCCCGACCTCTCATAGACCAGCTCAGCGCTGTCCTTCAGCCTCTCCGCGATATACCCTGCCCTGCTGCACTGCCATACAATGGCGGGATGCAGCGGCCGACCATCCTGATCCCACAGCACTGTAGTCTCTCTCTGATTGCTGATTCCCACGGCGGCAATGTCCCCTTTGGGAATTTCGGACCCTTCCACCGCCATTTTCACTGCTCGGATGACGTTCCGATATATTTCCTCCGGGTCATGGGAGACCCAGCCCTGTTCATTGACTATCTGCCTGTGGGCCACATCCGCCCTGTACAGGATATTTCCCTCTCCGCCAAAGACCAGCGCCTTCGTGCCCTGTGTACTCTGATCGATTCCGATGATATACTTCATTGTTCAAAAGCCTCCTGACATGCCCGGACGATTCCTTCCGCGTCCAGGCCGTAATGGGCAAAAATCTCCGTATTTTTCCCGCCCACCAGATGTCCGTCAGGCAAAGCCAGATTTACCACCTTCCTGGGGCAATGGGCCGAGATTACCTGGGCTGTGATGCTTCCCAGGCCTCCGAAAGGCGAATGCTCTTCCACGGTGACCACCAGTTTTGCCCGCCCTGCGGCAGACAGCAATGTCTCCTGGTCCATGGGCTTTACACAATACATATCCAGCAGTCCTACACTGTAACCCCTTTCCTGCAGGATTTTCCCGGCACGGTATGCTCCGGGTACCATTTCCCCGCAGGCCACCAGCAGGATATCATCCCCTTCCATCAGCACATTGGCCTTATTCAGGGTAAATTCCATATTTTCGCCGTACACATCCTCCGTGGCGGAACGGCTCACCCGCACATAGGCCGGCAGGCTGTCCCGCAGCAGTGCCTTCGTCAGCTTCGCAGTCTGGAAGCGGTCGCTGGGCAGGTACACTCTCATATCCGGCAGCGCCGCAAAGGCAGCAATGTCCTGGCAGGAATGGTGGGTCATGCCCAATGCCCCGTAGCTGACACCGCCGCTGATGCCGATTAAAGTCACATTGGTTTTGGAATAAGCCACGTCTACCTTCGCCTGCTCATAGCTTCTGGTGGAGAGGAAACAGGCCGGTGATGCCGCAAACACCTTTTTCCCGCAGGAAGCCAGCCCAGCGGACACGGTAACCAGATTCTGTTCCGCGATTCCCATCTCCACAAACTGTTCCGGAAAGGCTTCCGCAAAAGCACTCAGTGACGCAGAACCTCTGGAATCGGAGCAGACTACCACAATATCCCTGTCCGTTTTGGCCGCTTCCAGCAATGTATCACAAATCACCTGACGATTGGTTATCTTATTCACTGCACACCTCCTCCAGCTCCCGCACTGCAGTCTCATACTGTTCTTTTGTCATCACGCCATGATGCCAGCTTTTCTGATTCTCCATAAAAGATACGCCCCGGCCCTTTACCGTGTGGGCGATGAGTACACTGGGACGCCCTTTCACGGATGCCGCCTGTTCAAATGCTTCCAGGAGCTGTCCGCAGTCATTCCCGTCCTCTACGGGAATCACATTCCAGCCGAAGGATGCGAATTTCTCACCCAACTCGTCACTGCACATGACCTCTTTTGTGGCGCCGCTGATCTGCAGCCGATTCAAGTCCACCACGGCACAGAGATTGTCCAGATGATAATGGGCTGCCGCCATCATGGCCTCGTAATTGGAACCCTCTGCCATCTCCCCGTCTCCCAGCACCACATAGGTACGGTAATCCCTGCCGTCCATCTTCGCCGCCAATGCGGTCCCCACCCCCAGGGCAAGGCCGTGGCCCAGAGAACCGGAATTCATCTCTATGCCCGGCACCTCCGTATTGGGATGACCGATAAACCGTGAGCCGTAAGCGCTGAAAGACTCAATGGCCTCCTGCTTGTCAAAAAAGCCCTTCTCCCCCAACACCATGTACAGCGCGTCCGCACAATGCCCTTTGCTCAGGAAAAACCGGTCCCTGTCAGGGGAATCCCAGTTATCCGGAGACACAGCCATCACCCGGAAATACAATACCGTCAAAATATCGATCACGCTTAAATCACCGCCCACATGGCCCGCAGAGGAACGGTAGACTTCTTCTATGATATCTCTGCGCAGCCTGTAGGCTTTTCTTGTCAATTCGTCCATATTTCTTCCTTTCCGCACCGGTTCTGCTTCGCGCAGGCTCTGACTGTGGCCCTGCCTCACACCGGCCCTGCCCATGCTTCTGCCCCGCGCAGGCTCTGACTATGGCCCTGCCTCACACCGGTTCTACCCTGCCCATGCTTCTGCCCCGCACAGTGCCCTCTCCATGGTTGCTGCCCTGCCGCCGGCTGAAACGACGGCACATGCCCGCATACACAGACCGTTTCTTTCCGTACTGCTGAAATGCCTGCGGTACGGGCTGCCAGCCAGGCCTTACACCCTGCTCTCGTAGCCGCACACCTTTCCCTTCACTTCATCCTCATTGTCATCATACAAATCCGGCTTCACACCTATGTACTTGCATGCCTCATACAACACAGGCACCACATCCCTGTGGATTCCCACACAGTGATGGATATAAGGCCCTTCCACCAGCTTTGTCTCCAGACGCTTCCAGTTTTTCACCTCTATCCAAACATACGTTCCCTTCGTATAGGGACCGTTCACGCCGGTTGCATTTCCCAGAAGCAGGGAATATTCTCCGTTATCCCCGTCAAAACGGCACAGTGTCATCTCTCCGTGTTTCGCCTCGGCCTCCACGGCACCGGGATGCGAAAATGCCAGCGGATAGCCGATGGTGGGCTTGCAGGACGCACAGGAAAGGGGCCAGGGTCCGCAATGCTGAAGCAGTTCCCCGTTCTCATTGTCCGGATGGCGCACGGTCCAGTCGGCGAAAAAGCTTCTGGACTCATCCATACCCGCCGCCTCCGCCAGCACTGCGGTTATGGCTCCGTGAATGTCTGTCTCGCACACCACCGGAAGGCCTTCTTCATTCAGCAGGCTGTTGGCCGCACAGGGCATGATGCCAATCTCTCCCTGCAGGGCGTTCCAGCACTGAATCGCCACCGCATTGCAGCCGTAACGACCTGCCAGCGCCTGCATTGCCACCTTCAGCGCGGCCACAGTCTCCAGCTCCTTATCCCCGATGGCAATATGAAAATGCTCCCTGCAGTAGGCAACGGTTTCCGCCACCTTCGTCCCTTCCGCTTTCGCCTGTTCCATTTCCGCCTTCAGTTCCGGTATGGGGATGGGAGAAAGCTGAATATTGAATTTTTCCAGAAGCTCTCCCTCATTGCACATGGTGGACCAGAAATCAAAGGGACGGGGTCCAATCTGCAGAATCCTGGTGCTGCGGAACGCCTTCACCACATTGCAGACCGCCGTGAAATTGCGGATGCCTGCCTCAAATTCCGGGTCCTCCAGCCTGCAGTTGCACAGATAGGTAAAGGGTACGCGGAATCTCCGAAGCACCTTCCCTGTAGCAAACAGCCCGCACTGGCTGTCCCTGAGGCGCACCCCTTTTTCGTCCGGCCGCTCGTCCCTGGGTCCCCAGAGCAGCACCGGAACATTCAGCTCCTTCGCCAGTCGCGCCACCTCGTATTCTGTCCCGAAATTCCCGTGAGGGAAAAACAGGCCGTCCACCTTCTGTTCGCGGAACCTGGCTGCAATGCGGATTCTGTCCGCTTCGTCGTGGAGCAGCCCGTCCCGGGATATATCATCGATATCCACAAACTCCACTCCCATGCTCCTCAGCTTTTCCCTTGTAAGATTGGCATATTTCACCGCGTCCGGTGCGGAAAAGATGCTTCTCCTCGTGGGCGCAAACCCCAGTACAATCTTTGCCATATTCATAACCTCCTGTCGTTTTTCGGAACTCGTCATTCTCTCTAACTCTATTATTCACTTAACAAAGCTTAATATCAATTGCATATTAAGCATAATTCATTATAATCATTGACTAAATTTACTTAATTCACTATAATGAAGTAAGTAAAATATAAAATGTCCTGCAGGCAAGTATCAAGCCTGCAGATTTCCTCAATTTTCACGAAAAAGGAGGACACAGGATGTCCATTACCGCAAAGGAACTGGCGCAGGTACTGCATTTATCCGAGGCCGCCGTCTCCATGGCACTGAACGGCAAACCCGGGGTCAGCACCGCCACACGAAGAAAAGTGATAGATACTGCCAAAGAACTGGGATATGATTTCAGCCGCCTCACCGAAAAAGGCCCGCAGTCACATCCGTCCCGCGGAACACTGTATTTCATTATTTACCGGAAGCACGGCGCCGTGGTGGCCGACACACCCTTTTTTTCCCATCTGTCCCGGGGAATCGATATCGGCTGCAAAAAGCATCATTATTATCTGAATGTATTTTATCTGGATGAAGGGGAAAATCCGGAACGGCAGCTTAGAGAACTGATTCATTTCGACTGTAAGGGAATCCTGCTTCTGGGTACGGAGATGCTGGAAAACGACCTGGCGCCTTTTCTGCGGCTGCAGCTCCCCCTGGTTGTCCTGGACACCTATTTCGAGACCACAGAAGCCGATTATGTGCTGATTAATAACGCTCAGGGCGCTTACCTGGCCACCTGCCACCTGATCTCCCAGTGCAGGGAACAGCCGGGATACCTGCGCTCCTCCTACCCCATCAACAATTTTACCCAGCGTGCGGACGGATTCTACCGGGCGGTCCGCAGAAACGGCATGTCCACCTCCAACTCCAAGGTCCACTATCTCTCTCCCTCTCCGGAGGGCGCTTACGCGGACATGAAGGCGCTGCTTGCGGCCGGAGAAAAGCCTGCCCGCTGCTACTTTGCGGACAATGACCTTATCGCCCTTGGCGCCATGAAGGCTCTGAAGGAAATGGGCTACGAAATTCCCGGGGATGTGGCTCTTGCGGGCTTTGACAATATGCCTGCCTCCGCCTATACGGAACCTGCCCTGACCACCGTCAATGTGCCAAAAGAATACATGGGCGAGATGGCAGTGCTGCGTCTCGCCCAGCTGTTTGAGAATAAGGAATGCACTCCTGTGAAGCTGGAAGTCTCCACTACATTGATAAAGCGCAAAACCGTATAAAAACTACAAAATTGTAATCAAGTGTCCAGGTGGCTTAAAACCGCCTCGAACACATTGGCTGCCGCCCACAGGTTATAGCTGAACCAGGAACCGTATGGCTGGCCGTTGTCGTAGCGCTCCGTCACCAGCCCGTCAGAAGGACACCATCTCTCGGAGAGGATGCCGTAGCGCCCATAGCCTGTCTTATCCGGGTATAACTCCAGAGTCTGCATCATCCAGGCAGCGGAATCCAGCGCCCGTTCACGGTAGTAAGCATCCCCGGCAGCATCCGCCAGAAACAACAGGTCCTCATCCGCCAGCACTCCCATGGGATGGATATGGGGATTGGATACGGATGTCACGGAGCCGCCGCAGGCGTTCCAGCCGTCATTTACCGGTGGATGCTCCGGTCGGGTGGGATAGCCGTACCGCCACAGAAACTCATAACCTGCACTGCACTTCATATCCTCCAGAAACCGCGCTTCCCCGGTGTCCTCATAAAGCAGCCTGCTGCCATGGAGAAAGCTTAAGTTTCCCTCCTGATCCACTGCCTTCCAGGTATCCATGGGCGCGCCGCAGCAATCCAGGTCATGTACGAAATTTCGATAATAACCATGTGCCTTCCGCGCCGCCTCCGCATAGGAAGATTCTCCCGTGAGCCTGGCCAGGTAGAGAAGTCCCGGCACAAACCAGCATCCCGCAAATCCCTCCCAGTCCAGCACCTTCTTCTCACTGGCGGAATAGGTATAACCGAATGCCCCGTCCTCCCGCTGAAGGTAAACCGCGGTATCCAGCACCTTCCTGCAGCCCTCCAGCCATGCCTCCCGGTACGGTACGCCTTTTTTCTTCAGAAACAGTATCGTCTTCAGGATATAGTACACGGCGCTGCCCTGGGTGTAAGCGCAGTGGCAGTCCCTGCACAGGCCATAGTAAGTCCACCAGCCGTTCAGCCTGCCGCTTGGTCCCTCTCCCACAGGTGCATATAAATCCAGGAAAAATCCCGATTCCTCCCGATATCCTGCCACGATCCTGTCAATCATTTCCTCCCCGGACAGCGCCTGTGACAGCTTCTCCTCCGTGCCCAGCGCCTGGTTTTCCTCTAACCGGGTCCGCTCCGGCTTCACGTCCCCAACCGAAACCTGTGCCAGCTTCTCCTCCGTACCCAGCGCTTGGTTTTCCTCTAACTGGGTCCGCACCAGCTTCACGTCCCCAGACGAAGCCTGCGCCGGATTCCCTTCCGCTTCCAGAGCCTGATTTTCCTCTAACCGGGTCTGCTCCAACTTCACGTCCCCAGGCGAAGCCTGCGCCGGCCCTCCCAGAAGATATCGGCTCTCCACCAGGGGATACGCCAGAATCGCACCGCCTGTCCAGCCGATTTCCACCACATTCCTCCAAGGCTTCAATTCCCTGTCTTGAAAGGGCCTGCATTTCCTGTTGGTATATTCCCCTGATGCCTTGTCGTAATTCAGGCAGCAAAACGCGTCCAGCATGGCCTCGGCTGCCTGCCGGAAGGTTTTTCCGAAGGACGGACGCACATGCCGTTTCTCATATTCCCTCCGCACGATCTCGTGAATGTCTGTCCTGCCCCTGCCCGCAAGCACATAAATCCGCCCTGTGGCAGAAGCCTTTCTTCCCCGGCTTCCCGCCGCTGAGGCAGGAACGGAACGATTCAGGAATGTTACGGGTTCGTTGGTATACCCCAAGGTCACACCAAAGCTGTCCGGCAGCGCCGCGAAGAGTCCGTTTTTCAGATAGGAACCGTCTTCCCTGCCCTCTTCCTCCGAATAGGGATCCACGGATACCGCAGCCGTCCCCCTTTTACAGCAGAGGGCGGACAGCGGCATGGCAGCCCTGTCAGCACGGAATTCCCAATAGGGAGAACAGAACGCCGCTTCCGGATGCGCTTTCGTCAGCAGCGGAAATTCCCCGATGCGCACCTCCTCCGCATGGTTGTCACCGTAGATATTGCAGGGGATTACATGATAATAATCCTCCTCCCCGGACAAGGTAACCTCCATCTTCATCCGGGTATCATAGGAAGCCTCAAATACCATGCTGAACGCCGTTTCCTCTTCTCCCTTCTGCTCAAAAAACGCCTGATACCTGAACTGCGCTGTCCGGAAATCACAGCCTGCCTCCGTGTAGCATTCCTCCGGTATGGGAATCCAGATTTCATTTTTACCGTAATAGATTTTTATATTTAACGCAAATCCGTTTTTTCTCAAAATCATGCCTTTACCCTTACCTGTTCCGCACCTGCGCTTTCTTCTTCCGGCCGACGTTACCGCCTGCCCTCTTCCGATTTTTCCGCAGGCACGCTATCCTCTTTTTCCCCTGCCATTGCGCTGCCCCGCGTCATCTCCCGCCTAATCACCGCCGTACCAACACACGCCGGGCCGGCTCATCCCCTGCGGTAGCTTACCTCCCACTGTCCGGAACCGCAGCGGGCAATGAAAATTCCGTCCTCGGAGGCGAATTCCAGCCCTTCCGACCTGACCTGGCATGCCCCCTTCTCCAGGCGAATCTCCGCTGTGGTATTATGAGGGACGGTAATCAGAAGCCTGCGGACATCCTTGTCCCCTTCCCCCTTTTCCCACCGGACCTTCAGCATACCGTACATACTCTCACAGGCACCTTCCGCGAAGTCGAAGGCATCTCCTGTCTGAGGGCTGATAATGGAATGACGGTACCCCGGCTCCCTTTCATCCGTTTCCATTCCCAGAACCACCCGGTACAGCCAGTCGCCTACAGCCCCGTAGGCATAATGGTTGAAGGAATTCATGTCCGGACTCCACATGGTGCCGTCCGGCTTCAGCCCGTCCCAGTGTTCCCAGACGGTGGTTGCCCCCATTTTCACCTGGTAGAGCCAGGAGGGGAAGTCCTCCTTTAACAGAAGCTCATATGCCTCCTTTACATAACCGCTGCGGCTGAGAGCATGGCAGAAATACGGCGTTCCCACAAAGCCCGTCACCAGATGCCCCTCTTCCTTTTCAAGCAGCTCCACAAGCCGTTTTCCGACCCGTTCCCGATAAGCCTCCGGCACCAGGTTAAAATACAACGCCACAATGTGGGCAGTCTGGGTCTGTGCCGTCATAACCCCATCGTCCGTAAAAAAGGTCTTCCGGAATTTCTCCGCAATTTTTTCATACAATGCGCCATATTCTGCCGCGTCCGCCGTCCTTCCCAGGATATCCGCGATTTTTGCAAAAAGCCCTGTGGAATAGGCAAAATACGCCGTACAGGTCAGGTCGTTGGGCGTGGCGCCGAAATAACTCCCCTCCTCCGCGTCCAGAGCCACCCAGTCCCCAAACTGCAGCTTATAATTCCAAATATAATCCACAGAGTGGTCCTTCATGAAGCCAATCCACTTTTTCATACTCTCATACTGCTCTTCCAGTATAGTTTTGTCGCCGAAGACAAGATACATGGTCCATGGGTTAATGACCGCCACGTCCGCCCATGCCGCCGCCGAATGGGTTCCCTGGGACAGCAGCCAGTCATCCTTTTCCTTCCCGCTGATGATATCCGGCACCACATGCGGCACCCCTCCCTCCGGCGTCTGGTCCGCCGCCACATCCTTCAGCCATTTTCGGAAAAACGTATAGGTATTCATAAGGTAGCAGGCCGTCCTGCAGAAAATCTGGGCATCTCCTGTCCAGCCTACCCTTTCATCCCGCTGGGGACAGTCTGTGGGAATATCCAGAAAATTTCCCTTCAGCCCCCAGAGGATATTTTCCTGCAGCCTGTTTACCAGAGGATGGGAACAGCGGAAGGTCCCTGTCTGCTCCATCCTGGAATACAGCACATAGGCCGAAAAATTCTCCCGCTTCGGCACTCCCGGCCATGCCAGCACCTGTACGTACCGGAAGCCCATATAGGTAAAGTGCGGATGGTATTCCTCCGTTTCTCCGCCTTTGCAGATATAATGGATCTCCTGCCTGGCAGAACGCAGGTTTGCCGTATATACATTTCCGTCGGCGTCCAGCGTTTCAAAGCATTTCAGTACAATCTCGCTGCCCTCATCTGCCTGCACCCGGAAATGAACCCAGCCTGTCAGGTTCTGCCCGAAATCAATCACGGTTTCCCCCTTTGGAGTCACCAGCACTTCCTCCGCCTGCCGGCATTCCATCTTCTGCACCTTGCAGCCGGCCTGGGCCGTAAGCGCCTCTCCGGGAAGAGCAATCGCCTCTGCCGGACTCCAGCCCCGAGACCCAGCCCCGGTTTTACACACTGCTCCCTTCCCGTCTGTCCCCGTATCGATGCCACAGCCATCTGCCCCGCCGGGCCAAACCTCCCGCTCCAGACGGGCATCGTAGCACTCCCCATCGTAAATCTCCGAAAAAGTAACCGGCCCGGGCCGCCCCTGCCAGCTTTCATCCGTCACGAACACTTCCTCCCGGCCGTCCTCATACCGAACTGTCAGCTGCATCAGAAATGCCGTCCGTGTACCGTAATTGTTTCTCAGCAGCAGAAAACCCATCTTCCCCTTATACCAGCCTGCCCCCAGCATGGCGTCCAGCCTGTTTTCTCCCTCTTTTAGAAGGTTTGTCACATCGTAAGTCTGATAACACAGGTGCTTGTGGTACGAGGTCCATCCAGGAGCCATTTCGTCTTCTCCCACCTTTTCCCCATTGATGAAAAAACGATATAATCCAAACGCTGTTGCACACACGCAGGCATATGACACCCTGCCGTCTATCCTGATCTGCTTTCTCAGACAGGTACTGCCTGATTTCCCGCTGTCCGCTTCCTTCTCCGCTGTGATAAACGCCGCCTGCCATTGGCCCTGCTCCAAAATGCCCGTCACAAAGGACGCCGTCTCGCTGTAAGGACTCTCCTCCACCCCGTCGCTGACCCGCACCCGCACAAAATATTCCGTGCAGGAACGCAGCTTCACTCCGGAACCGCGTACCCCTGCGGCCTCCTGCTCCCCGCGGCCTTCCCGGCTCCCGGCATCTTCTCCCGCAGCAGCAGCCCCTCCATAAGCCGGAACCTCAACGTGAACGGATTCCCGGCTCTCCACGACCCCGCTGTCATAGATAAGCCTTTCAAACTGCGAATCCTCTGCAATCTGCAGCCGATAGTCTTTCTGAACCACATTTTTCCTGTCACTTTCCAGCACCCATCCAAACCAGGGAAGTCCCCCCAGCCCCACAGGATGCTCCAGATATTCCATTCTGATTTTTACCGCCCGCAGCATATGATTCCCTCCTGTTTTATCATTCCCTGTCTGTCCTCACCGCACCATCGCCCACGGCGCAGCGCCCGTCCGGAGCCATGGCATGATTACCATGAACCAATGACTGCCTGAAACATGCCAGCGCATTTTCCAACGGTTCCGGATGGAAGCAATGCCCGCCCTGTCTCACATCATGGATCAGCAAATGCCCTTTTCCGTATCTCTCGTATGCTTCCCGCACAATTGCTGTCTGCTCCCGCACATTTGCCATTCCCCTCGGACCGTTCAGGCTGTCCTCCCTGCAGGACTGAATCAACAGCGGGCGGGGCGCAATCAGAGACCCAATATCCCCCATATCCACATGCTCAAACAAATGCGGTACGTAATTGCAGCTGCAGTTGCCGTTTAAAGTCAGCAGTGAATCCCTGTAGCCGTACAGATAGCCGCTGATAACGGCCTGCCTGACCCTCTCGTCTAAAGCGGAGGTCCACAGGGCCTGCATGCCTCCGCCGGAAAAGCCGATGCAGCCCAACAGCCCGGTGTCCCACTCATCCCGCTCAAATATATAATCAATCAGGCGCATGGCGTCCCAGACAAACATGCCGATAACCGTCTCCCCCAAGGGTTCCGCCATATGAGACAGCTGAAAGCAGGTGCTGCCGGTAACATGCGCATCCGAATCCCCCTGCATCGCCTCATCCCTGCGCTCTCCAAAGCCCCTGCAGTCCGGGCACAGCGCCACATACCCCATCCTGGCAAGCCGCATTCCGTAATCATAATGAAACAAATCAATTTTTTCCCGAACTGCGGGAATATCATAGCAGCCCGCCACACTGTATTTACCGCCGCTCATATGTCCGGGAAAGGCGATAAAGCACGGCTTCCTGCCGCCTCCCTCCGGAATCAATATATACACCGGCATATATGTTTCCGGTTCCACCTGAAGAATCACCTTTTCCCGAATGATGCCATTTTCGACTTTCTTCGTTTCTTCAATGACAGGATTCAGGGGACATTTCTCCATATACCCCAATCCAATCAGCTTCCCCAGTATCTCCCGTTCCCTGCTCTGCCACATGCGGAATTCATCCAATGAATTTCCCCTGAAGGCGTCCCCTCTGGCGTATCTGTCATACTTCGCCAGCATCCCCTTCAGGCTTCCATGGTATTTGTTACCGTAAGCACGACCTGAGACATGGTTTTCCCTTTCGGTATCAGGCGCTTTCTCCAGCCACTCCCACTTATCTACATTTTCAATGTCAACCGCCTCTCCCTCGTACCCGGACAACTCCACGTTTATCAGAACCGCTTTCTCCGCATTCCTGATAAAGATGCCCTTCCTGCTGCATTTCTCACAGCCGGACATCATGGCAGCCATTCCCTCAGACGTATTCTCCGCAAAGGCAATTCTGACATTCTCCATCCGGATACTCTCAATGGGCGCTTCGGGCAACCCGTAAAAATAAACCCCTGCAACATGGCAGTCCCTGCAGGACACATTCCGGATAACTATGTCCCCCACTCCGGGCGTGCGTTCATCTACGGGCAGTTTCTCTTTGGACGACACATAGTCGGACTTTCCGTCCGGATCGCAGAAATAGAAGCAGTTAATTACAAAAGGGGTGGGCACGCCTTCCATTGTAACCCCATCAAATACGATCTCCCGCAGCCGGGAGTCCTCTCCCCTGCCGCGCCTGGTTTTTACCCGCAGTCCCCTGTCCGTATTCACGAAACGGCAGTTACGGACCACAATATTGTCCACACCCGCCCCAATCTCACTGCCGATAGTGACACCGCCATGCCCCTTCTCCATGAGACAATTATGAATCAAAATATCCCTGGAGGGCGTTTTATATGTTTTTCCCATATAAAGCTTGCCTGATTTCACAGCAATACAGTCGTCACCCACGGAAAAGAATACGCCGGCTATCTGCACGTCCCTGCAGGATTCCGGGTTCAGGCCGTCCGTATTGCAGGAGCCTTCCGGAGACTCTATGTGCAGGTCATAAAATTGTAAATGCTCCGAAAAATACGGATGCAGGTTCCAGGCAGGGGCATTCCTCACCGTAATCCCCTGTACCACAATATTTTTGCAGTGATTGAAAAACATCATTCGGGGCCTTGCCGGTGTCCCTCTCAATTTCCCCTGTGTCCACCAATTCTCAAAATCCGCATTTCCTTCCAGTACCCCCTGGCCGCATATGACTACATTCTCAACATACATCCCGGTAAGGATACCCGTATAGGAATCCACAGGCTCTCCCTCCCAGGAGGCAGGCAGAAATTCTCCTTTTCCGCCACTGCAGGCGATTCTTCCCGGAAGCACCGGCAGCCTGCTGCTGTCCGGAATAGCGGACAACACTGCATCCTTCGCGATTTCCAATGTGATATCGCTCTTCAGGAACAGGTTTGTGAACCGAAAGACACCGGCGGGAATCCGTACACGGCTCCCCGGCGGACAGGTCAGAATCGCCGCCTGTATATATGCGGTCTCGTCCGACACGCCGTCCCCTCTCGCCCCAAAATCCTTCACATTCAGAACTGCAAATTCTTTTTTCGTACAAACCGCAGCCTCTTCGCTGCACACGCCGCCTCTTCTGAGCTGAATTCCGTACAGCGTATCCGGTTCTAAATTGTAAATTGTCTCTACTGTTTTGCAGGAAGTAAAGCGATATGTCCCGTTCAGCCAGACCTCATATGTTTCTGTGCTGTAATCCGCCCCCGCATCCGTCACCTGAAACACCAGGCTTCTGGACTCCGCAAACAATATCTGCATCCCTATCCCGCGATTCATACACAAAGCCGACATCTTATACCCCTGTTATCCTCTCCGATTTTCCCGTTTCTCCTGCATTCCCGACATAGCCGGAGTTCGGATCACAGAAACTGCTGTGCTACTTCCCCTTCTGCAGATTCCATAGCGTTATTATTCACTTAATACGGCTTAATATCAATGTTATATTTAGTATTTTCCGGCTTTTTCAGTACTTAATTTACTGAATGTCAATGAAACGGCGGAATTGGGTTCCCATCCATTACTGATTCTCCTCCAGAAGCAGCTGCACACGGTTCTGGATGATCCCCACCGCTTCGTCCAGGCTCTTGTCCCCTGTATAATAAGGCTTCGTCTCCTCCAGGACAATGCTGACCACCATATTCCGCAGGCCGGATTCCGGGGTAAAATCAGCCGCTTCCAGAAGCGCCATCAGCTTCTCTGCGTTTTCGCGGGATGTCCCATACATCTCCACCGTCTCACCGGCTATATCAAGAAACAGGGGGTGTGTTCGCTGGAGTTCTTTCTCCATCAGTTCCCCAAGGCGCTTTCTGCTTACCGGCAGGCCATGCCTCCACTCCCCCTCCATGGAGGACGAAATGTAATATTCCAGGAACTCCCATGCACCTTCCCGGTTCCCTGCCCCCGCCACAATACCCAGGGGCGCTTCCACAGTCAGACGCAAGGCCCCCTTCCCGTCAGCTGTGGGAAAACCTGTCAACGTAAGCTCTTCGCCGCACTGCATCTCCCATATGCCAATATCTTCGAACTCTATCCATCCTTCCATCAGCAAAGCTTCCTCCGGAAAATATCCCCGCAGGGAAATACTTCCCCGGGAGTCAGTCTGGGGGGCAGGTTCTTCCCCATGCTCCCCAACCCATTCAAGAAGCCTGCGGAATCCTTCGCTGTCAAAATCGCACTTCCCCTTCTCCCAGTCCACATATTCCTCCAGATACCAGGCTGCACAGAACTTTCCCAACAGATTCTCACTGGTCCCCAGTATTCTGGGCTTTCCGGTGTACGCGTCATAAAAGGCATCGCTCAGCAGGATTGTCTTCTCCGGATACCGCTCTGCCAGGGCATACACATCCTCCATGGTCCAACTGCCGGGTTCGCCCATCTGGGATGTCCGCCCGCCCACAGCTGTGGCGTAAAAGCGTACGGGTATGCCAACCAGACTGTCCCCGACGGTATATCCCTCCAGTGCGTTCTCCAGGAAATCTTCCCTGTCCAGTACGCCGCTGCCCTCCAGATAAGGCGACAGATCCTCCAGAAGCCCCTTTTCCATGTCCTTTTCAAGATTCCTTCCGGAAAGAAAAAGCAGGTCCGGCGGGTCCGATGACGCCAGCGCAGCCCCCAGCCGGTTCTCCGCGCCGGAAGCATTTTCATAGGAATACCCGTAGCTTTCCAGAACCACCTGGTATCTTTCATCCATCCTGTTGAAACGGATAACCGCGTTTCGCAGTTCCATCGGTACATCCAAAACCGCCAGTACCACCGTCTCTCTCTCCGGCAGTTCCTCCACTGGTGTTTTCACAAGCTGATAAAGCCCCTCCATCCCCCGCTCGTCATACCACACCAGAAGCCTGTCCTCCCCCAGGGGGAAACAATCTCTGACATTGGCGTTAATCAGCCTGCTGTCTGTCCACTGCAATATCTCACTGCAGCTTCCCGTCTCCCCGTCGTACATATAGAGGCTTTCGTAAACCGAGAAAAACACATCCCCCCGGAATACGGCGCAGATACCAAACCCTCCCATGCCGCTCCCGGAAAGTTCCCTGACCTCCTCCAGTCCCGTTCCGCCCTGCTGCCCCACTTTCATCCCTCTCCAACGGCTGTCGTATTCCTCAAGGACAAAATAATATACATTTCCCTGGGAATCTCCCAACAGCCGCTCCGAGGAATACTTTGTTCCCTTGTATTCTTCCGTCCCCGTCATACCTGTCTCATGGCCGTCCCTGTCCACTGCCAGGATCCCACCTGCCGTCAGCATGTACACACCGCCGCTCCCATCCACTGCAAGGCTGTCATTCAGCGGTTCCATGCCCGGGAAAAAGCGCCGGTATGCCCACTCCCCCCGGGCAGTCCTCTTACACAGCACGCTTCCCCTGCTCTCCATGGAAAAATAACCGCCCTGGCTGCAGTCCAGCACAAAATATACGTTCTGTTCCTGGTCCACCGCATAATCCTGAAGCCTGAAAGAAAAATACTCCTTCTCCGGGTCCACGTTCACGCTCCCGTCAGGCCCCCGTTTCACAGGCTTGCTTCCCCTGTCCATGGCCATATCCAACATGGCAGACACTTCATCCCCGCTCCCGTCACCTTCCCCGCCCTTCTCAAACGGAAAAGCGGAAACGGAAAAAAGAATCTCTGCCTCCTTATAATCCACTGCGCTGTCGTCCTCCGGAAAGACAGCCCTCTCAACAGTCTGACTTTCATATGTCTGCCGCATATAATATATCTGCCCGCCCTCCACAGCCGGTTTCTGAAATCCTTCCGGCAGGCCGTATCCCCCTGAAGACAGGGCTGCAAGCTGCTTCGACACATATACATGGGTTTGCGCCTGCTCCTCCGGTTCCTGATTTTCCCTGCCGCAGCCGGACAAAACATGCATTATGAAAAAAAGCCATATGTATAGAACGAATCTCCGTTTCGTTTCCATATTCTTAATGCCCCCACTCATACCACATTTCACTCCTTTTTCACCTTTTCTTCATTTTCCGTATATCCCTCCGGTATCTCCTGAAAAGCAGCCTGGTTACTGTCCCGCATATGAAGCAAAATCCACCGTTCTTTTTGCCGCAAACTGATAATTGTAATCCCCCCTCTCCATGGTGGTTTCGTACAGCAGCTCATAGTATGGCTTCACTGTCACCACATTACATATTGGCTGCTGCAAACCCGCTTTAACAGACCTTCGTCAAAAGTTTCCTTCTTTTATTGTGCATTACTTTTCCCGCATTGTCAACCAAACGCAGCAAAATCCATCAACGTAAAAAGGCCCCGGCTTGCACCGGAACCTTTTTACTATTTCTTATGAGGGGGGAGATAGTGAGTTCATCAACTATCTGATATCTATCATACAGTCAAAATGTGTCTAAAATGTGTCCATTTTATTATTTATCTCTAAAAACTATAAACTCCGTCATAAAATATTATTTCCTGCTGCACTCTCCTCCCAGTTCGTTCAGAATTCCCCGGTATACCAGGGAACGCACTGCCGGCGGCTCTGTATCAGGAAAGCCGTCAGATGTCACCGCCATCATATAAATCAGCAGATGCGAAAACAGGCAGTGGCTCATATAATCCACCGGAAGATCCGTCCTCAGCTCGCCCCTTTCCATGCCCCGGCGCATAACCTCCGCAAACACGTTTACAGGCAGATAGGGTGCAAAGGCCTCCTCCTGCATTCTCTTCCGAAGCCCGCGGTTAAAATCGGAATTATCTGTCATCATATGAAGAAACCTGGAGAAACAGTTTTTATGGTACTCTCGCTTTTCAACCTCCGTCAACAGAAAGTCAAGCTGCTCCCGAAAGCCGTCCAGCTCCTCCAACGTCTCTTTCAGCCACCCAAACATGCAGCGCATCTGGTACAAAATGGCGCAGGTCACGATTTCCTCCTTTGAGTCAAAATACTCATATGCCGTGCCTTTCCCGATCCCGGCCCGCTCGGTAACCGCGGAAACCCGGATGTCTCCTGCCTCCGTTCCCTCTTCCAGCATCTGGATTACCGCTTTGTATATGCCGCAGACCTTGGGCGGCAGCTGACGGATATCTTCCATACCGCTTATTTTTCCCATCCCTTCTACCTCCTGCGGTTCCGCTGCCGCTCCTGTGGTTTCCGTGCGGTATCCGGCAGTTTACGGCTCATCTCCTGCGTTTTTTCCATTTCCTGTCCGCTTCCCGGCAGCTGTTCCTGTTTGACCAGGCATTTCTGTTCGCTTCCCGGCAGCTGCTCCTGTTCGACCAGGCATTTCTGTTCGCTTCCCGGCAGCTGTTCCTTGAAAAACACCGAACTGCTTCGTTTCTCCTTCTTTTCACGGATAAAAACATCATAAATACACGGTATTACAATTAATGTCAGCAGCGTACCGTAGGTCAGCCCGCCGATGGTTACCACCGCCATGGGCTTCGCCATCTCGGCTCCCATGTCGCTGCTGAATACCATGGTGGACAGCGCCAATATGGTAGTCAGGGCAGTCATCAGCACGGGACGAAGCCTGGTGCGTCCGGCAGTGAGGATTGCCTGATGCTTCTCCATACCGTTCTCCCGCAGCTGGTTCATATAGTCGATAATCACAATACCGTTATTGACGATAATACCTGCCAGCATGACAAAACCAATCATGGCGATGACGCTGACCTCGCTGCCGCTGACATAGAGTCCCATAAAGCCCCCGGTAAAGGCAAGTGGAATGGTAAACATAATGATAAAGGGCGACAGCAGGGACTGAAACTGGGCCACCATGATCAGGTACATAAACAGCACCGCCAGCACCAGCATCAGCATAATCTGTTCCATGGCATCCATAATCGTCTCGTTTTCACCGGAGGACACCAGGCGATACCCGGGAGGCAGTTCGTAGCCCGCCAGCTTCCCGTCCACTGCAGACGCAACCTGGCCTACATTATAACCTTCCGCAATGGCCGCGGATACCGCTACATACCTGGTCTGATCCGTACGGCTGATAGAATGAAGCGCTTCGGTCGTCTCGAACCGCGCAATTTCCGCCAGGGGCACTTTCACACTTTCCCCTCCCTCGCCGGTGCCGTCCAGCTCCAGCTTCTTTACCAGCTCTCTGGTCAGTTCGATATCATTTCCATTCATGACGTATACATTGTAGTCTTTGTCGGCAGATACCAGCGTGGTGGCACTGGTGGCCTCTGCCAGCTTTGTATACAGCTGGGCATACACCTGTGCCACCGTAAGACCGTAATGCACTGCCTCGTCCCTGTCAATCATAATGCGCAGCTCTTCGTCCGCGTCCTCGAGCCCGTCACTGACCTCCGCAGTACCTTCCACGCTTTCCACAATAGCAGCCACTTCCTCCGCAATACGCCGCAGCGTATCCAGTTCGCGCCCCCTTACCTGAATGGAAATGCCGCTTCCGCCCATGGCGCTCATGTCCATGCTGGAAGTGTCGATGGTAATCTCCGCCTCCAGTCCCTGCGTCTTCTCCCTGATAAGCGCGGCAATCTCCTCATTGCTCATGTCCTTGTCTTCTCTCGCCACCACGTAGATTGTGGCGGAATTTGTACTGCCGCCCCCGCCGCCCATAAGCGACATATTGGAGCTGCCGGACATGGCGCCCACATTCTGCACATCTTCTATGGAGAGAATTGCGTCCACAACCTGGTTCGTCACTTCGCCGGTTTCCTCCAGGGAGGCGTCCTCAGACAGTTCCACGTTCACCGTCAGCTGTGTGGAATCCATATCCGCCATAAAGGCAATCCCGTTGGTAAAGGCCAGGGCTATACTGCCTGCCAGCAGCACCACTACCAGGACAAGGACAAGGGGCTTCACCTTCAGAGACAGTGCAAGCAGCTTCTCATATCCCCCTGCCAGGCCTCCAAAGAACCGGCTCTCCTTCTGTTCCTTCATCCGTACCAGCATCTTTGAAGACATGGCGGGAACCACCGTCAACGCGATCAGCAGACTGGCAAGCAGCGAATAGGCAATGGTCAGCCCCATATCCACAAACAGCTGCCTGGTAATGCCCTCCGTAAATACGATGGGCAGGAAGACACATACGGTAGTCAGTGTGGAAGCCATGATAGCTCCGGCCACCTCGCCGGCTCCGGCCATGGCAGCCTCCCTGACGGAATATCCTTCCCCTCTCAGGCGGTAGATATTCTCGATGACCACGATGGAATTGTCCACCAGCATACCGATACCCAGCGCCAGACCCGACAGGGATATGATATTCAGTGTCACACCGCTGAAATACATGCATACAACCGCCGTCACCAGGCTGATGGGAATGGAAAACGCCACCACAAGCGTAGGCCGCAGATCCTTCAGAAATACCAGCAGTATCAAGATTGCCAGGCCGGCGCCAAACAAAATATTGTTGACGATGGAATCCATCACCAGGTCGATGTAGATTCCCTGATCCATCAGCGTAATCAGGGACAAATCCTCATTTTCCGCCATCATCTCCCCGAAACGCTCTCCCAGAAGGTCGGATACCTCTCCGGTGGAATAGCCTGTCTGCTTCTGGATAGTCAGCATGATGCCGGCACTGCCGTCCACATTGGCGTAAATCTCATTGGAATTGTCCGTATAAAATACATCCGCCACATCTCCCAGTTTGACTACAGGAACACCGTCCATATGCATATCCATCAGCGGAAGTTCCTTCAATTCCTCCACGGTGGAAGGCTTATCCCCCACACGCACCATATAGCTGACGCCCTCTTCCGTCACATACCCGGCGGGCATGGAAAAGTTCTGGGCAGTCAGGAGGTTTTTAATGGTATCCACCGTGAGGACCTTGCTCATATCCGCCTGCTCATAAGCGGATTCCCGGGCATCCTCCAGCTGCTTCTCCCCCTCCTCAAGCTGCTCCTGTGCCTCCTTCAGCTGCTCTTCACCGCTCTTAATCTGCTCCAATGCAGCATCCAGCTGGCTTTCCGCCATTTTCATCTGGTAATCGCCCATGGCAATCTGGGAGCTGGCTTCCGCAAATCCCAGCGCAGCCTCCAGCTGGCCCTTCTCCACCTCTACCAGGCCGGCGTTCACCATGGACAGCTGTTCCTCCAGCGTACTCAGCGTCTGGCCGGCCATCGCCTCATAGGCTGCCAGTCCCATGCCGGCGGTGACGGAATTTAAAGCGTCCTCCAGTTTCTCCCGCTGGGCCACAATCTCGTTGGAACCTCCCTGGGACACCAGCGTCAGTACCGCCGCCACAGAGACAAAATTCCCGCTGTCCGCCCAGTCTGCCGCTTCCAGCTGCGCAATCAGGCCGTCCAGCTGCGCATCCGTCCCTTTCATCTGGGAGATGATTTCGCTTCCCAGATAGGCCGATTTCAATTCGTTGATTTCCTGGCGGATCCTGGCTTCCTCCTCCGGGTTTGGATTCTCGCCATAGATGCTGTCATATAACGCCTGATACGCACGCAGATACCGCTCCGGTGCGTTGATGATAATATCCGTAAGCCCGTTGATCTGTTCTATGCCTGCACTCAGCTGCCTGGCTGTAGCCAGATTGGTAGTCAGGTTCATCTTGGCGGCTTCCAGATCCGCTTTGGCTGTCAGCAGATCCTTCTTGGTGTCGGCCAGGGCCTGGGACGTCTCCGCTTTCTTCTGATCCAGCTCTTTCTTCCCGTTCTCCAGTTCCGCCTTACCGTCCGCAAGCTCTTTTTTATTCCTGTTGATCTCCGCCCTGCCGTCCTCCAGCTCCGCCCTGCCGTCCTCCAGCGCTTTACGGCCGTCCTCCAGTTCTTTCTCCGCATCCTTCATCTTATCGTCCACTGCGGCAAAAACCTTCTCGTTGACAGCATCCACCTTCTCCTGGCGGATGACAACATTCACACTCTCCTCCAGCAGGCCGGTTGCACTGACACTGGCCACGCCCTCAATGCTTTCCAGCTCCGGCATCACCGATTCCTGAACATATGTACTGATCTCCGCATTGTCCATGCCTTCCACACCCACTGCCGCAATCATAATCGGCAGCATGTCCGGGTTCAGCTTCATGATAACAGGATTTCCGATGGCGTCGTCCCAGTAGCTCTTAATCTGGTCCAGGCTCTCCCTGATTTCCAGGGAAACCGCATTCATATCCGCCGTCTGGGCAAATTCCAGGACGACCATGGAATAGTTCTCGTTGGACACGGAACGGATGCTCTCTATGTTGCTCACCGTGGCCATGGACGCCTCCACAGGCTGCGTCACCGCCATCTCTACCGTCTCGGGGCTTGCACCTGGATAGGTGGTCATAACGATTACATAGGGAAGACTGATGTTCGGCAGCAGATCCGCCGTCATCCTGGTGAAGGACACCACGCCCAGAATGATCGCAAGAACCACGCCTACCAATACCGTATAAGGCTTTTTTACACTGAACTTCGATATCATGCCTGCTCCTCCTGCCGTCCGACCAGTCGGTCGGTTTTACCTCGTTGATTATATGCCCCTGTTCAGTGTCATGTCAATATACGAAATCTTTCCCTTTTCTAAAAAAAATATAAAACCTCACACCCTTTTCCGGATCTTCGATTTCAGCCTCTGCAGCGCGTTGTCCGTGGATTTCTCGTCCCGCCCCAGCACCCGGGCGATCTGGCTGTAGCTCATGCCTGTGAGATACAGGTCAAGCACCTGCTTTTCAAACTCGCTCAGTTCCTCCTCAATCATTTTCTCCAGATCGGCTACCCGCTCCTTATCCAGGAACATTGCCTCCGGGTTCCGCTCGCTCCTGTCGGCCAGAAACTCCGCCAGGTTCACGCCTTCCCTGTCGTCGCCGGAGCCTTCCCCATACAGGGGTATATAAGTATTCAGCGGGACATGCTTCTGCCTTCTGGAAGCCTGCACCGCCGTATACATCTGCCGGTTGATGCACAGCTCCGCGAAAGTGCTGAAGCTGGCGTCCCGCCCCATGTCATAATCCCGAACCGCCTTGAACAGCCCTATCATGCCCTCCTGAATTAGGTCCTCGCTGTCCGCCCCCAGGATAAACATGGATTTGGCCTTGCTGCGCACCAGGTTCTTGTATTTATCACAGATGTAATCCATGATGGCAGTCTCTCCCCGGCGAAGGCGGTCAATCAGTTCGTCGTCATTACATTGTCGGTAATTCAGATATCTGTCTGCCATATGTCCTTCTCTTTTCTGTTTTCAAACAAGCGCAAAAGGATGCCGCCTTATGTCAGTTCAGGCGCTGTCTCACGATTTCATAGGCCAGTACGCCCGCCGCAACGGAAGCGTTCAGGGAATCGATATTCCCTCTCATGGGGATTGCCGCGGACAGGTCGCATTTCTCTTTCACCAGCCTGCTCACACCCTCCCCCTCGCTGCCGATTACCAGTCCCACAGGGCCTTTCAGGTCAAGCCGATACATGGGCGTCCCCTCCATATCCGCGCAGACGAACCACAGGCCCTGCTTTTTCAGGTCCTCGATGGTTTTCCCCAGGTTGGTGACCTTTGCCACCGGGGTATAGTTCAGTGCGCCGGCGGAGGTTCTGGCTACGGTAGATGTCAGCCCCACCGCACGGTTCTTCGGGATGATGACGCCGTGGGCGCCCGCCAGGTTGGCAGTCCGTATGATGGCGCCCAGATTGTGGGGATCCTCGATATTGTCCAGCAGTATGAGGAACGGCGGCTCCTTCTTCTCTTCGGCGGCCTGCAGAATATCCTCCACAGACGCGTACTCATAAGCTGCCGTCACCGCGATGACGCCCTGATGCCTTCCCGTTTCCGACATCTGGTCCAGGCGCTCCTTTTCCACATATTTTATCATGGCTGATTGTTTCTGCGCTTCTCTCTTAATGGACAGGACCGGGCCGTCATGGCAGCCGTCCTGAATATAAAGCCTGTCCACCGGCCGGCCGGACCGGAACGCTTCCATGACGGCATTGCGTCCCTCTATTACAGATCCGTCTCCGATTTCCCCCATATCCGCTTCCGTCCTGTTGTTCCATTCCGCCGCTGCCTTTCCCTTCACGTCCTCTCTGCCGTGTCTGTCCCTGCCGTCAGCCGCAGTTGTCCTTTCTCCGGGTCTTTTGACCGCTTTGTCCTCCGGCCTGTAACCGGGTTTTCTGCCTGCTTTTGCCTCCCTCTGAAAGCCGGTCTTCTTCCCTGTTTTACCTGCCTCTCTTCCGGGCGCCATACGCCTGCCGCCTGCTTTGTCTTCCCTGTATGCCATCTCTCATTCTTCCTTTCCTAAATATCAACAGTTCCTTAGATCTCCATGCCCGCCAGTGTAATTCCTTTTTTCACCAGCTCTATGGCACGCTCCGGATTGTCGGCCAGATACAGATAACCAATGACCGCCTCAAAGCCTGTAGCCATCAAATACTCTGACATGCTGGCGTTTTTTGCAGTTGTGTGTGGTTTTGAATTCTTCCCTCTACGGTAAACCGTTTTTTCTTCTTCCGTCATTTCATCCATCAGGAACTCTGCCATTTTTGCCTGTGCCGGCGCACTGACATATTTTACGGTGAGCCGGTGGAGTTCATTGACGGGGCGGTTCCCTTTTCCCACCACAACCGTGCGGATAATCAGATCGTAAACCACATCCCCGATGTAGGCCAGCGTCAGGCCGGAGTAAGTGCGGATGTCCTGCTTTTTTCCCGGAAATGCGTCCGCAATCATCCGGCGAAACGCCTTCCCGCTTATATGCCCTTCCCTTACACCCTCTTCCACTTCACGCCCTCCCTGGTATCCTCCAGGAGGATCCCCTTCTCCAACAGCTCTGCCCGGATTTCATCGGCCCTGGCGAAGTCCTTCTCCTTCTTGGCTGCCTTCCGCTCCTCTATTTTCTCCAGGATATAGCGCTCCATGTCTCCGTCCACCTTTTTCCCCGCTTCCATCTCTGCATGAGCGGTGACCAGGTCCAGGGACAGAACCCTGTCGAAGTCTTCCGCAAGTGCATATTTGGTGGCATCCGCCATATCCTCCTTCAGCATGTCATAAAGTACCGTCAGTGCCATGGAGGTATTCAGGTCGTCACAGAGAGCCTCCTGAAACTTCTGCTTATAGGCGGCAAATTTCTCCCTGTCCACCACATTGCCCCGGTTTTCTTCGGAATGCACTTCTTCCATGGAATGTACTTCTTCCATGGAATGTACCTCTTCCATTTTCAGACTGCCGATACGCTTCACCAGCTTCTCATAAGCGGCTACCGTGTTGTCCAGTGTCTCATAAGAGAATTCCAGAGGCTTTCGGTAATGGGACTGGAGGCAGAAAAAGCGGTACACCCTTGGGTCATAGCCTTTGGACTCCAGCAGTGACAGCGTGAGAAACTCCCCCTTGGATTTGCTCATTTTACCGGTTTTATCCGTGAGGTGGTGTACATGGAACCAGTAATTGCACCACTTATGCCCCAGATAAGCCTCGCTCTGGGCGATTTCGTTGGTATGGTGTGGGAAAATATTGTCCACGCCGCCGCAATGGATATCCATATATTCCCCCAGATGCTTCATACTGATGCAGGAGCATTCAATATGCCAGCCCGGATAGCCCACTCCCCAAGGACTCTCCCATTTCAGGGCCTGGTCTTCGAACTTGGATTTGGTAAACCACAGCACGAAGTCATTGCGGTTCTTCTTGTTGGCATCCTCCTCCACATCGTCGCGGACCCCCACCAGAAGCTCCTTCTCGCTCTGAGAGGAGAAAACATAGTAGTCTTCCAGCTTGGATGTGTCAAAATACACATTGCCGCCTGCCAGGTAAGCGTAGCCTTTCTCCAGAAGTGCCTCCACCATATGGATAAACTCCTGAATGCAGTTGGTGGCGGGTTCCACCACGTCAGGCGTCTTGATATTCAGCTTTGCACAGTCGTTGAAAAAGGCATCCGTATAGAACCCGGCGATTTCCATCACGGTCTTGTGTTCCCGCTTCGCACCCTTGAGCATCTTATCCTCCCCGGTATCCGCATCTGAGGACAGATGTCCCACATCCGTGATGTTCATCACCCGCTTCACGTCATAACCCACATAGCGCAGGGCCTTCTCCAGCACATCTTCTTCAATATAGCTGCGCAGATTGCCGATATGTGCAAAATGATAGACCGTAGGGCCGCAGGTGTACATGGCCACCTTCCCCTCCTCATTGGGGACGAATGTCTCCACCTTCCTGTTCAGCGTATTGTAAAATCGTAATCTGTTTTCCATTTTTTCTCCTTTCTTCCCGCCCGAGCGGGGCTGTTTTTATAAACCGTTGTTCTTACGGCTTTTCCGGCCGCAAAGGGCAGCCCTTGTGAGACAGCCGGCTGCATGTGAGTTACCGCGCTTTCTCTTTCTCCAGCGCCTGCAGCCTGTTTTCCAGTTCCAGAATACGGTTCGCCATCTCCGCATTGACGCGCTGCAGGCCGGCAATATCCTCCTTCACCGGGTCCGGCAGGTCGGTCTGGTTCATGGTTTCCTGGGGAAGCGCCATATTGTTTCGCTTCACCACCCGCCCCGGCACCCCCACCACCGTGGAGCCGGAGGGCACTTCGCTTAAAACCACGCTTCCCGCGCCGATCTTGGAATTATCCCCGATGGTGAAGGAACCCAGAACCTTGGCTCCCGCGCTGATCATCACATTGTTTCCGATGGTGGGATGGCGCTTCCCGTGTTCCTTGCCGGTACCCCCCAGCGTCACGCCCTGATAGAGGGTTACATTGTCCCCGATAACGGTAGTCTCCCCGATAATGACGCCGTTTCCGTGGTCAATAAAGAAACCCTTTCCGATCTTTGCGCCGGGATGAATCTCGATGCCCGTCTTGCGCACCCCTCTCTGGGAAACCCACCTTGCCCAGAAATAATGCCCTTTCCGATATAGTTTATGGGCGATGCGATAATGAAGCATCACTTTGAAGCTTGGATACAGAAATACTTCCATGGCGGAATGAATCGCCGGGTCCCGCTCCCTGACAATCCGGATTTCTTCCGTAATATTACTGATCATTCCCATACAGCCACTTCCTTTTTCCTCATTTTAAACCCGGCGGAAACACGGTTCGCCCTGCCGGGCCTTTTACGGCAAACAAAAACGCGGCAAATCCATCCCTAGAGACGAATTTATCCGCGGTTCCACTCTGCTTAGAGGCTTACTGCCCCTCCCTCAACGCGTTTAACGCACGCCTACGAATCTGCCTACACTTCCCCTGTCCGCGGTACGCCCATGTACCGGGACATTATACGGCGGAACCCCCTTTGGAATCCCCGCCCCATTGTTCGGCAGACCTGCTCCCGGATGCACTTCCCTTTCCCCCGGCGAGAGCTGCTTCCAGCTATTAACAGCCCATCTCTGACGCCTTGCCGGAGCGGAATCCTCCTGCGATCCGTCCGCCCCTCGGAAAAGTACTCTCCCCGTTCCCTGCATTTGACTTAATCCCTACCCAGGAATTGCCTTTAAGCATCCCTATATAACAGAATATGCAAAAATTTGAAATCTGTCAATGGCTGAATACAAAATTTACGATTTCCCTAGGCCTTGGGACACCCGCCGCAGCCTCCGCAGCCCCCGCCGACAGTTGGGGCGCCCAGCTCATACGGTGAGGCCAGAAGGCAGACGGCCTGCGCGGAAATGCCCTCGCCGCTTCCCGTAAAGCCCAGGCCCTCCTCTGTAGTGGCCTTTACATTCACATGCTCCGTATCCAGCCCCAGCACCCGGGCAATATTTTCCCGCATGGTATCGATATACGGTCTCATTTTAGGCGCCTGGGCGATAATTGTCGCATCGATATTCTCAATGAAAAATCCCTTTTCCAACAGAAGCGCCCCCACCTTTTCCAGCAATACCATGGAGGAAACCCCCTCATAAGCAGGCTCACTGTCCGGAAAATGCTTTCCGATATCTCCCAGCGCCGCCGCCCCCAGCAGGGCATCCATCACGGCATGAAGGAGGACATCCGCATCCGAATGCCCCAGCAGCCCCTTTTCATAAGGTATCCGCACGCCGCCCATGATGAGTTCCCTGTTTTTCACAAGCCTGTGAACATCATATCCCATTCCGATTCTCATTTTGCACCATTCCCCGTATCCTGTCTTAACCGGCTCTCTTCCTTATTTCTTCTTTTTCTTTTTGGGAAAGGAAAATACCTCTCTGCGGCGGCTTCCGTCTTCTTCCCTTCTTCTGGAATCATGGAAGTCCTCCCGCGATTTCCGGCCTTCACGCTCCTCCTCACGCCCGCGCCTCAGACGGCTGCCCGCTTCCTCGTCGCGGCTGCGCCTGCGCCTGTCTTCTACGGCGGCATCGCGCCTGCTTCTACGGCGGTCGTCCCTGTCTTCGTCGCGCCCACGCCTGCGCCTGTCTTCTACGGCAGCATCATGCCCGCTTCTACGGCGGCCTTCACGCTCTTCCTCACGCCCGCGCCTGCGGCGGCCATCACGCCCGTCACGGCCCCGTCTATCGGCATAACGACTATTTCTGCTCTCGTAATCGTCTACCGCGATTTCCGGTCCCCTGTCTCCGATTTCCATCTTCAGCATAGCGGCTGCCAAATCCAGAATATCGCATTCCTCTGCGTCCAGCTTCCGCTGCAGAAAGCTTTTCATCAGTTCCATATCCTCGTGTTCATGGAGTTCCCATGCACGGTTCAGATATTTGTCCGCTTTCGCCTTCAGCACCTTGGACGCTCCCGGCAGCTTCTTTTCTTCAATGGTAGTCTTGCAGAACCGCTCGATCTGACGGATGCGGTAAATCTCCTTTCCGCTCACGAAGGTAAACGAACGTCCCGTCCTCCCCGCACGTCCCGTCCTGCCGATCCGGTGTACATAATATTCATTGTCCTGAGGCAGGTCATAGTTAATGACTACCTCCACATTGTCCACGTCGATTCCTCTGGCTGCCACATCCGTTGCAATCAGGATATTCGCACTTCCGTTCCGAAAACGTCCCATGGCCACATCCCGCAGGTGCTGAGACATGTCGCCATGCAGCCCTTCCGCCTGGAAGCCCGCTTTCTTCAGAACCTCTGCCAGCTCGTCCACCTTGATCTTCGTATTGCAGAAAATCAGCCCCAGTTTCGGCTGGTAGTATTCCAGCAGCCGGATACACGCCGCATCCTTGTCCTGGCTCTTCACCTTGTAGAACCTCTGGGACACCAGCGATATGGTCAGCTCCTTTGCCGCCACCCTCACCAGCCTTGCATTTTTCTGGAACTTATCCGCAATATCCAGGATGGGCCTGGGCATGGTAGCGGAAAACAGGGCCGTCTGATGTTCACCGGGAATCTCTCCCAATATCAGCTCCATGTCCTCCCGGAATCCCATGTCAAGCATCTCGTCCGCCTCATCCAGCACCACCATATTCACATGATCCAGCTTGATGGTATGCCGCCGCATATGGTCCATCACGCGCCCGGGGGTACCCACTATAATCTGTGTGCCCCGCAGCCCGGTAATCTGCCTGCGTATCTCCTGCCCTCCGTAAACCGGAAGCACCTTGATACCGTGCATATATTTCGCGATACTGCGGATCTCGTCTGCCGCCTGCATCGCCAGTTCCCTGGTAGGGCACAGGATAATGGTCTGCAGGCTTCTGAGTTCGGGATCTATCTTCTGCAGTGCCGGGATGGCAAATGCCGCCGTCTTTCCCGTTCCCGTCTGTGCCTGTCCTATGATGTCTTCCCCCTCCAGCAGATAAGGGATCGCCTGTACCTGGATGGGCGTAAGCTTCTCAAATCCCATCTCCCTGACGGCACGCACGATTCGTTTGTCCAAAAGCGGCTCTATGGTCGCCAGGCTGTCCGGCCTGTCCATATCCGTCAATATACCGCCTTCTTCTGCCGGACCCTTATCCGCAGATGTCTCTTTCCCCTCCAGATCAGGATTTTCAAAGCCTTCCAACCATCCATACAAATCTGACATATTCTCTTTCTCCACACTCCCTGTACTTGTTTTTCCTTACTTCCGTAAAATCATTTCCATTCCCGTCTTCTGAGGCACCAGCCCGCACTTCTCATAGAACTTTTTTGCGCCGGGATTGCATTCCCAGACATTCAGCGTTACATTATAGCAGTTTTCCCTTTCGGCAAAAGCCAGTACATGCCCATACAGCCGGCTGCCTATCTCCTGTCCCCTGGAAGCCTCATCCACACACAAATCGTCAATGTACAGAGTTTTAATATCCTTCAGTATATTGTCATCCGGATGCCTCTGGAATATGCAAAATGCATAGCCCAATATATTTCCTTCCTCATCCCTCGCCACAAACACCGGCTTCCTGTCGTCCCGCAAAATCTCCAGAAGTTCCCTGTCCGTATATTTTTTCACATTATCCTTGAACAAATCCGGCCTGCCGTTGTGATGCACTGTCAAAACCTGACAGAGCAGCTTATTGATTCCTGCCATGTCCCGCTCCTGCGCTCTCCCGATCTCCATTGCCTCCTCCTTCCGGCCCGCCTGTCCAAAAATAAAAACCTGAAAACCCTTCAGAACTGATTAAAAACCCGTTTCCTTATGGCATTCAGGAGTTCCGCCATTGATATTACCACATATAGTCAAAAAAAGAAAGCCTTTTTTTCAAGGCTTTCAAAAACAAATTCATAATTTTACGGTACTGTTTTATCTCTTTATGGGAACTTTACCCCGTAGCCGCATCAAAAGGATAAAAATCAATATGCTTCCCGCGCTGACGGCAATCCCCGCCCAAGCACCTGCAGGAACATATTCCATCTCAAAGGCATACGTCCCCGGCTCCAGGTCAAACGCCATCAGGCAGCCGCCAAACAACACGCCTTCCGTCTCTTCCCCATTGATGCGCACCGTCCACCCGTCCTCATAGGGAATGGAACAGATAACCCGTCCCGGCTGTTCCAGCATAAGGTCTGCCGTGATGCGGTCGCTCTCCCATACCACATTCTCCATATGCTGCGCGGAGAGCAGATCCAGTACCTGCCCCAGCACCTCCGTATCCATACGGTACACGTCTGCGGAAATTCCGGGCGTCGTATCCGCCTCATCTCCGTTGGTCAGGGTGATGGCCTGGTCCCGCTCCAGATATCCCAGATACAGAATGGAACCGTTTTTCAAATCCTTAAATTCCTCTTCCTCCGTGCTGCCGCCGATATAATCCACTTTGGCAGTGCCGGATGCCGTCAGGACCGCATAGTAAAAACCGCCCCTCTCTGCCGTGAACGTCACGTCATCTCCCGCCGCCTCGCTGTCCGCCTTTTGAAACAGGCTTCCCTCTGCCCCCAGCTCCGCCGCCATCTGGTTCTGCAGCCGGAATCCCTTCTTTGACTCATCCGGATCCAGGTCGAAGCCCACCGGCGCCACATAGCCGAAGGGAAGGGACGCATTGCACCGGTACAGGTAAATACCCCCCCTTTTGTCACACAGGGTATAGAGGGCATTCTCGTATTTTTCCGATTCGCCGAACATATACTTCACATTCAGCATGGCCGAAGTTAACGCCGTGGCCCCGTCAAAGCCGTAATATACCTTGCTGTGGCGCATCCCCAGGCGCTTATACAGATCCATCACCTGGGAATTCATGGTAGAAGAAAATACACTTGCCGTAGGGTAGCCGGTAAGCGTGCCGTCATTTTTCGTCTTCCGGGTAAATTTCTCAAAACGGTAAAAGCCGTCCTCCCCCTCCCGGGTCCTCCCGTACAGTTCCCTGTAATCCTCCTGCTGCCCCAGATAAGCGCTGCGGCTCACTGTCCCCACGCTGGTGACAAAGGTATTCACCCCGCACTCCGCGATCACTGCCGCCACCGCCACTGCCGCCACCGCCTTCAGGGTATTCCTGTTCTCCCTGGTCCGATACAGATGCAGAAGCACGGCATACACGCTGACAAACACAAGGGTCAGAAGCTTGACTCCCAGTTCGAAATCCTCATGCTCCACAAATTTCTCGCAGAACAGGAAGAAGCCTACGGCACACAGATAACCGTACAGAATTGACTGTTCTTCCGTCTCCCGCACATGCCGCCAGGCGTCATAGCACATCACAAGTACCAGGAATATATAGATAAACGACTGCCTGGCCGGCAGGGAATCCGGATAATTAAGCCCGTGCCAGATAAAGTTCAGCAGGTTGGTGCTGAAGCCGAGCAGCAGAAATCCCGCAAGCGCCATACGGCAGAATTTCTCCCTGACGGATATCTTTTTATTCATCAGATACATGGGGATAAACATCAGCACCGCGCTGCCGCAGTAGATATTGGGCCAGTGGTCCAGCCCCCGTTCCGTGTATACGCACATGCAATGCCTGGCCAGCATGTCCAGTACGGAAAAATAGGTCTCTGTCTTCTTCGGAAAATCCATGTCTCCGAAATCCGTCTGCAGGATGGCGCACACCTCTGGAATCAGCAGAACCGCCGCCATTCCGCCGGCCAGCAGGGAAAACAGCGTGAAATACCCCATGCTGCGCAGACGCTTCGGCTCCGTCACCAGCAGAAACAGGAAATACAGCACCAGGAAGATACAGATCATAATGGAGATATAATAGTTCGTAAAAATGGACAGGGCCAGCGTCACACAGTACAGCCCGCAGCGCCCCTCCTTCACCAGCCGCTCCAGCCCCAGTACAATCAGCGGCAGCAGCACCACGCAATCCACCCACATGATATTGTAATTGTATGCCGCCATAAAGCCGGACAGAGCATAAAAGCAGGAAAACAGTACCGCCGCCAGCCTGCTCCCCAATACGGGGCATGCCTCCTCTGCCGTCCCTTCCCCGCCGCTGCGTCCGGAAAGGCGGAAATGCTCCTGAAGGTATATGTAAAAGGTAAGCCCTGCCAGCCCAATCTTCAGCACAATCAGATAGCTCATAAATTCAACCAGGAACCGTTCCGGCACCAGCAGCGAAAAGATATGGAAGGGGCTGGCCAGGTAGTACACATACAGCGCCAGGAAATTGGAACCGATTCCCACATTGAAGGAAAAATTCAGGCTCTCCCCGCCGCGGGCCTTATGAAGCAGCTCGCTGAAAAAGGGCATATACTGGTGGTACATATCGGCAAACAGGAAGCTTCTGTCCCCAAAGGGAAAGATTCCCCTTATCACAAACAATACCAGCATAACTGCCGTGGGAATCAGAAACGCAAAAACAAGCATCTTATTTTTCTTCATGACAACGCCTCGAATGTATTTTTTATTCTGCAGAATTTCATCAGATTACATTTTAGCATATTTTTCCCCGCAGTAAAGTATAATGAACCATAAAAATCCTTAATTTCTCTTAACAGGATGCGAATACGTCCGCCTGAGGAGGATACAGAAATGAAAATAGCCATTGCCGGGAAAGAAACGGAAACCGCAAATTACGCCACCTTCCTGCGTTCCATGAATATCACCCCGGCCGTAACTTTAAATATGGAGGAAATAGACGCGTGCGACGCCCTGCTCCTCCCCGGCGGAGGCGATATCACCCCGGCCTTCTTCGGGGAAAACAACCGGGGATCCCGCAATATCGACACGCCCCTGGACATCCGGCAGCTCCAGGCTTTTGACATGGCGCTCAAAAAGAAGATGCCTGTCCTGGGTATCTGCAAGGGAATGCAGATTATCAATGTGGGGCTGGGCGGCAGCATCGTCCAGGATTTGAATCCGCCTTCCTGCAGACGCCATGGTTATGATAACGGAGATAAGTATCACGATTCTATAATCATCCCGTCCTCATGGCTGCATGTACTGTACGGAAACGGCATTACCGTGAACAGCGCCCACCATCAGTCTCTGGGAAAAACGGGAAGCGGCCTGATGGTGGTCCAGCGCTGTCCTGCTGACGGGTGCGCCGAGGCTATCGCCCATAAATCACTGCCCGTCATAGGCGTCCAGTGGCACCCGGAACGCATAGACAGGGAGCGCTCCGGCACGGACGGGAATAAGGTTCTGGCGTATTTTGTATCGCTGATCACAGGTTGAAAGCCCCTCACATTCCCCCTCAGCACATACACGCCGCTTCTTCTCACCCCCTACTCCGCGCCCTCCTCCCCATGTTTGGGTGCCAGCCTATGGAGTACCGCCTCCTTCTTTGAAGCTGCCTGTTTCTTTCTGTTATCTCTTGCAATCTCAAAGAGGGAGCCTATCATCTCCTTCAGGACTTCCCTGGTTCCCTCGTCCACTTCCTTCAGCGCTGTCACAATGCCGTTCATACTCTTCTTCCACTCTGCGGTGAAATCAATGAGGTTTTTCGCCCTGGAAGCCGTGACCACCTGGTACAGGGTGTCCACAAAGGTGCGGAGCTGCTGCTCATCCAGGGAAAGAATCCACTCGTTCAGGGTGCTGTCCATATTTTTTCTGCGCTCATACAGGTCGTTTGCCCTTACAAGGTGATTTGACACCACCAGCCAGGTGTAGGGGTCATGCTGCAGCAGGCCGAAGGTTCGGCTTTTCACCACCTGAAAATACATATCCGACTCGAAAATCATGCCTACCAAAGAAGAATTGGGCAGGATCTTGGTCACCCGCCCGGCAATTCTGTCATAGCCGCACCGCTTCAGCACCTCCGGTCGGAAACCGGGTCCGTCCATACTGTAAACCTGCAGAATCCGCTCCTGAATGTCCGGCGCACAGTTCATGGCGCTGTACACTGCCAGGTTCCCCCCTTTGGAATGCCCTCCCACATAGAATGAACCCGCGAAAGCGGCAGCCACGGTATCCAGGTACCTGACACTGTACTCCTGCCCCGGCACAGGCGAGAGAAACGCCATGTTGAAATCCTCTTTCCACCCCACAATGGTCTCGTCCGTTCCCCGGTATGCCACATAGGCAGGGGCGCCCTCCGGAAAGCATACCAAAGCGGAAAACTGTGTTTCCCACTCCTCTTCTATTATATTGACGTAATAATTCAATTTCATATCCCTGAAACGCCTGCCCTGCAGCATGGCTGTGAACAGGGCCCTGTTCTCCTTCTCATAGCGCACATCTGCAAACAGCTTCTCACAATCGGGATGGCCCTCCAGGTTCTTCAGCGTCACCGCCCGGCTGCCCTCCAGGCCCGGCACCATTCCGTCAAATTTCAAGTAGGAAAGCTGACACAGGGCAAGGCTGTCCACCTCTGTCATCGGCATCTCCCGAAAGCTGTATTTTCCGTATTTTTCCAGATAATCAATCACCGTACCCATGCCTGCTCCTCACCGTTCCTTTCCGCCCTGTTTCGTAGAATATGGATTTCCTTAGAATATATTAACAGATCTCATATCTTTTTTCATAAAATTAATCTAATAATTTGCTTAAAAAAGGATACCCGGATAAAAACACGGATTTCCATTGCTTTTCCGGGAAAAAAGAATATAATTAAGTAGCAGTATAATAAAAAGCGAAAGAGAAAGCACAACGATGGCAAAATTAAATTCATACCTGAAGGATTACACCGTATTTGACCTGGAGACAACGGGGCTGGACCCGGAAAAGGACGAAATCATTGAGATATCCGGCATACAGGTAAGGAGCGGACAGATGACGGGCCGTTTTTCCACCCTTGTAAATCCCGGCAAGCCCATCCCGCCCGACGCCGCCAGGATCAACGGAATCACGGACGAGATGGTCCGGGAGGCGCCCGCCCTGAAAACTGCCCTGCAGGATTTCCTTGCCTTTGTGGGAAACGACAGGCTGGTAGGGCACAATATCCACAGCTTCGACCTGAAATTCCTCTCCGCCGGAGCGCTCAGGGAACTGCACCGGCATATCAACAACGACTACGTAGACACCCTGTACCTGGCAAGGAACCTCCTTCCTCTGAGCCGGTTCCGCCTGACGGATGTAGCTTCCTATTTTCACCTGGAAACCGCCGGCGCCCACCGTGCCCTGAACGACTGCATGATTAACTGGCAATGTTATGAGGAAATGAGAAAGCTTTGGGAAAAACAGGCCGGCGCAGGCGACGCCGGGGAAGCGGCAGCCTGTCCCAGATGCGGCTCCCCCCTGCTCAGGCGCCGCGGCCGTTTCGGCGATTTCTGGGGCTGCAGCGGATTCCCCCACTGCCGGTACACCAAAAACATGTGACGCGGCAGGCCCCGCCCCGGCAGCCCCATACAGGCCGTCAGCAGTAGTGCCGCATCACATATTGCAGTTCCGTTCTGCCTTTATATGTATTTTTTTCCAGATGATAGGCAACGGAAACCGGGAAATTCCCCCTTCCCTCATACAGGGCCGTCTGGCTTCCCGGACCGTATTTTTCATCCAGGAAGCGGCCGAACCGCTCCGGGTCCCCGAAAAAGACAATCTGCTTCTCCTCTCCCTCCGGCGTCCGCACCCGGTAACGGGCAAAGTTTTTGTTGGCCCCCATGATACGGCCGTTTAGGAACACAATCTCCTTCTGGGCGAACAGGGGTTTGGGATTACCCACTCCGAAAGGCCCCAGCATTTCCAGTTCGTCTGCCAGCCTTTCATTCCCACAGACAAGCGGCATGGGCACATCAATGTGTACCCTGGGGATAAAATCCGCCTCCTGCAGCCTGCATTTCTCGTTCACTTCCCTGCGGAAAAGCGGAATATCCTCCTCTCGCATGGACAGCCCCGCCGCCATGGCATGCCCCCCGAACCTGGTAAAATAATGCTTTACCTCCGTCATGGCTTCATACATGTGATAGCCTTCTATAGAGCGGCCGGAACCCTTTACGCCTTCCTCCCCCCTTGTAAGGATGAAAACGGGGTGATTGTAATGCTCCCGGATGCGCCCGGCAATGATGCCCGCCAGGCTTTCATGCACCTGGGGCAAAAAGAGTACCATCACCTTATCCTGCTCCATATGCTGCTCCGCAATCTGGTTTTCCGCCTGGGCCTCTCCCTGGAGCGTCATATTTCTCCGGCTGTCATTCAGTTCCTTCAGCTCTCCTGCCGCACTTATGGCCGCCGCCCTGCTTTGGCTCTGCAGCAGCTCCAGCGCCCGCTTCGCCGTATCCAGCCTGCCGGTGGCATTCAGGCAGGGTCCCAGCACAAACCCCAGATGATAAACGCCCAGCTTTCCCGGCTCAATGCCGTTGACCTCCGCCAGCGCCCGAATTCCCATATTTTTGCTGGCATTCAGGCGCCGCAGCCCTTCTTTTACCAAAATCCGGTTTTCTCCTTTTAATTCCATTACATCGCAGACCGTGGCGAAAGCCGCAAACTCCAACAGCTCTTCCATGACTTCCCCAAGCTTTGAATTCTGCGTTTTCTCTTCCAGCGCCCGGGCCAGCTTGTAAGCCACTGCACCCCCGCAGATGCCCGGAAACGGATAGCCGCACTGTTCCTGTTTGGGATCAATTACCGCCAGGGCTGGGGGCAGCAGCTCCCGATGTACCGTCGATTCCGGTCCTCCTTCCGTCACAAAAGGCACTTCGTGGTGGTCCGTCACGATCACCCGGATCCCGTAAGAATTCGCCAGTTCGATCTGGGCCGCCGCCGCAATGCCGTTGTCGCAGGTAATGATCATTCCCATGCCGTCCCGCCTGGCATCCTCGATCAGATTGTCATTCAGCCCGTAACCGTCATGGATACGGTGGGGAATGGCTGTGTCCACCCTTGCCCCCAGTGCCTCCAGACTCCTGGTCAATATGTAGGAAGCGCAGATCCCGTCCACATCGTAATCCCCGATTACCCGGATAGCCAGCCCTTCCTCCACTGCCCCGCAGATTTCCGCCACTGCCCTGTCCATATCCTTTAACAGCCAGGGCGAATGGCAGTCTTCCAATGTCCCGTACAGAAATCTTCCCACTTCCCCTTCTTCCGTCAAATCCCGGTTCCGCAGAATCCGCGCTGTCACCGGATTGATTTGATATTTCTCTGCCCATGCGTTAAAATCGGCTTTTTTCGCAGCCACAAACCATTTTTCCATTTTGTACCTTCTCTCCGGCTGATCCACCACATTCATATATGGCGGTATGGTCAGCCACGTCCTCAACACGATAGCAGGCAGTGTTCTTTTCCTTAGCTTTTTCAACTTCAAATCGGAGTATTTGATTCAACAGCTCCTCGTCAAACTGGACGGATGCATATGCATTAATCATTGTCTCAAACTGGCCTGTTCTTCGCATCAAATCGGCTTCCCGGTATAATCCACTTTAAATAAAACTATGTTTTATTACCCCTGCTTGCCCTGTCCCTGGCGCCTTCTTGTTCGGGGCCTGGGAACACGCCTTCAGTCCTGATTCTTTTTTGCGTCCCTGATACGGTAGCAGCCTTCTAGATCCGCAACGGTCCTGACTTTCGTATCAGGTTTTCGGTTGCTCAAGAGGCACACAGCCTCCACCGCATCCGTAAAAGGAAACATGTCCACCGCCACGCACTTTCCTACCTCATACCCCTTTTTTGTCAGGTACTTCAAATCCCGCACCAGGGTCTCCGGATTACAGGAAATGTATACAATACGCCCGGGCCTGATTTTCACAGCCGCATTCAGGAATTCCTCGCTGCTGCCGCTCCTGGGCGGATCCATCAGAAGTACGTCCAGTGGCGCTTTCGCCTCCGCCATCTCCAGCAGAAATCTCCCCGCATCATTCTGGTAGAACCGAATGTTTCCAATTTGGTTCCTTTTCGCATTGCTCACCGCATCCCGTATGGCATCCTGATTCAGCTCCACCCCCAGCACCCTGGCGGCGCTTCCGGCGGCGATCATGCCGATGGTTCCCGTACCGCAATAGGCATCCAGCACGGTCTCTCTCCCCGTCAGCCCGGCGTATTCCATGGCCCTTGCATATAATTTCTCCGTCTGCACCGGATTCACCTGATAAAAAGATTTGGGCGAAATCCGAAATACCATGCCGCAGAGCCTGTCCTCTATATAGCCCTTCCCATAGATTACCTGTTGGCGCTCTCCCAGAATCATACTGGTGTCCCTGTCATTCACATTGACCACTATGGTGGTAATCTCCGGGTGCAGCTTTAAAAGCGCCTCGACGAAATGATTCTTGGATGGCATAATGGGTGAACTCAGGACCAATACCACCATAATCTCCCCTGTGGCATGGCCTACACGAATCAGCACATGGCGCAGCAGCCCAAAACCCGTATCTTCACTATAAGGGCGAATCTTAAAGGATTTCAGAAGCCCCCTGACAGACACAATAATCTCGTCTGCCTTCTGATTCTCAATCAGGCAGCTATCCACAGGGACTATGCGGTGGCTCCGCTCTTCATAGATACCGGAAATCGCGTTGTGCCTTCTGTCCTCCCCAAATGCCGCATGTACCTTATTGCGGTAGTTTGCGGGGTTCTCCATCCCGATAATGGCTTCCGGCCTGCAGTAGGGTTCCATAAGCTTACGAAATCTCACACTCTTAGCCTGCAGCTGTTCTTCATAGCTTTTGTCAATCCACTGGCACCCGCCGCATTTGGCAGCCACTGGGCACAGGGCTTTCGTCCCTGCGGCTTTCCCTTTCTGCTCCCTGGGTCCTGTGCCTTTCCCTCTCTGCCCCTGGCGTTCCCGGGATCTTGTATCTTTCCCTTTCCGCTCCCGGCTCTCTGTGCCCTTCCCTTTTTGCTCCCGGCGTTCCAGGGATTCTGTGCCCTTCCCTTTCCGCTCCCGGCGTTCCAGGGATTCTGTGCCCTTCGCTTTCCGCTCCTGGCGTTCCAGGGATTCTGTGCCTTTCCCTTTCCGTTCCCTGGGTTCCGCGTCCTTTGATTTTCTGTTTTCCGTTTTTATATATTTGTTATTTCGCCCCTCTTGGCTACTGCCTCTCTCTTTCACATATTTCGGCTTTTCGTCTCCCTGCCTTCCCCTGTCCTGTTTTCCCTGTTTCGGTTCTGCTTCTCTCTGCGGCATACTTTACTGTCCTTCCGTTTCCTGCTGCCGGAATCTTCTTTCCCGGCGCCTCCTGACTCCAAAAGCTGTTACAGGTGCATTTGCCTGCTTCCCATTGTTAATTGGATAACAAAAAAGGAAGTATCATAAACCATACAAATTACGGCTTTGATACTTCCTGTTTCATCGGAGTGGCGGGATTCGAACTCGCGACCTCCGCCTCCCTAAGACGGCGCTCTAACCAAGCTGAGCCACACCCCGAAGCACATTGAGTATTATAATCCGACAAACAGGAAAATGCAACCACTTTTTAATATTTTTTTAAAAATTGTAAGAATTGTACAAATAAGAGCGAGAAAAATGGTGTTTTATGTCTCAATCTGCCATATCATTCCTCACAAATACGTTTTCGAACCTCTGTGTACCGGTTTCAAGGGGCGTCAGCACATCGAGCCTCATTTTCCAAAACAGCCCCTCAGCATTCTCCCCGCTTTCGCACTGCCCCGCCCGGTACAGGCAATCGCTTTCCGTTAAGAGTATAACATATCGCAGCGGTTATCCGCAAGCAAATCCACACAGCGGCATAAAGCCGCAATACAGGCGAATCCGCCATGGTTTTACGGCCTCCCCGCGGCAGTGCTGCCAAGTGCTTTGCATATTATAAAATGCTTGCATTTTACAGAAATTGCGAGTACAATAGCTTATGCCAAGATATTGCATTCCGGTTACCATAACTGCTTTGCAGGCACCGCAGGCGGATCCTGTGGCAGGAATCCCGTAGGCTCCCCGCAGGCAGGCGCATCAAGGGAAGCATGTACAGCGCCCGCAGCTATGTACCGTCAGGAAATAAACGCGGCTTTCTGCGCGGAAATGCGTTGCCGTGAACGTACCTCCCGCAAAAGGTAAAAACATATTCCCTGGGCGGTATGCAGCCGGATGAAATATATTGAACAAAGAAGAAACATAAAAGGAAACGAGGTACATCATGAAGAACAACAAATGGATACGCGCCGCGATTCCGGCGCTGCTGCTTCACTGCAGCATAGGTACTGTCTACTGCTGGTCCATATTCAGCCAGGAAATCGCTGATTACATCGGTTTCTCCAAAAGCGCTACCGAATGGGCCTTCAGCTTCGCTATCTTTTTCCTCGGTATGTCCGCTGCCTTCCTGGGTAATATCGTAGAAAAAGATATCCACAAATCATCGCTGATTGCTTCCATCTGCTTTGCCTGCGGTATGGCAGGCACCGGCTTTTTCATCTATTATGGAGGCACCCATCAGCAAAGCCCGCTGGCCCTCATCGGTATCTACCTTTGCTACGGCTTTCTCATGGGCATCGGGCTTGGTACCGGCTATCTGTCCCCGGTGAAGACCCTGATGCTGTGGTTTGAGGACAGGAAAGGCCTTGCCACCGGCCTTGCCGTAGCAGGCTTCGGGGCAGCCAAGGCAATCGCCAGCCCGATTATGCAGGCTCTTTTAGGCTCCCTGGGGGAGGGAGGCATCTACAAAATGTTCCTGATCCTGGCTGTGGTGTATTTCGCCATGATGTTTGTGGGGCACCTGCTCCTTGCCAAGCCTGCAGGATGGCATGAGCCCGCCTCTACTTCTAAAGGTGCCCGCGCCATTGACGTAATCAAGGAAAAGCCCGTCACCTTTATCGGCATCTGGCTTATGTTCTACCTGAACATCACCTGCGGGCTTGCCCTGATTTCACAGGAAAAGATGATCGTGAAATGTATCGGGCTGGTGGGAATGGTAGGCGTGCTCTCCTCTGTCACCGCAGTGTTTAACGCAGGGGGGCGTCTTGGCTTCTCCGCCTGGGCGGATACCTTTAAGGACAGGAATACCATTTACAAAATTATTTTCATTCTTTCCATTGCCGCTACGGGGCTGGTAATCCTTACCCAGGGCATTACCAACATGGGGCAGAACACCTTCCTTATGGTCCTGGTGCTGATCCTGCTGTTTGTGGTAAACGCCGGATACGGCGGAGGCTTCAGCAATGTGCCTACCCTGCTTTCCGACCACTATGGAATGAAAAATATCAGTGCCATCCACGGCATCACCCTTTCCGCCTGGGCCTTTGCCGGGCTTACCGGAAACCAGATGGCTTCCTTTATCGTTAAGCGTTTCGGGCAGGAAGTGGAGCTGACCCATGGGGCAGAAACCATCATTGTAAATCCCAGCGGTTACCAGATGGTTCTTTACGTGACCATCGTCCTCTATATTATTGCCGCCATCATTAGCTTTACCATGAT
>OFFK01000216.1_pt1 | contig 50748 bp, 38 predicted proteins | sample 1521361 | NCBI WGS metagenome assembly OFFK01 (sample SAMEA3504096, study PRJEB24116) | mouse gut metagenome | biome: mouse gut; feature: mouse-associated habitat; material: faeces | place: Denmark | collected 2011 | reverse complement strand
CGCCGGGAGGAGCCGGAAACGGAGCGGGAACGCCGGGAGAATCCGGAAGCGGAGCGGAAGCACCGGGAGGAGCCGGAAACGAAAACGGAACCCCTGTGGTCCAGGGCGGTCCCTTCGGGGAGCTGTCGGTCACGCTGCCGGCAGGGTGGAAGTATGAGCTGTGTCCCATAGACAGCGACGAGCTGATAAACGGACGATACGGCATCCGTTTTTCACCGGACGACGCGGAGGAAGGATATATAGAACTGTGCTATATCGAGCGGTTTGGGGTGTGCGGAACAGGATTGGAAGAGGAGACCGTGACAATTGCGGGGGTCCCGGCTTTCAAAGGCGTCTATGACGGCCACGGTTACTGGGATTTTATCAGTTTCCAGGAGAACTTCCAGGGCGTGGTGGCGTTAACAGCCTGTGTGGAGGGATGGTGGAGCGAACACGGGGATGAGGCCACGGAGATCCTGGAGACGGTTTCCTTTGACCCGCAGGTAAAGGAAGGCGGCGCCTGGGTGTATCATGAAGAGTCCCAGGAGGAACAGATAGGTCTTTCCCTAACACTGGAAGAAATATCTGCTTCCGGTGCGACGCTGCACTATAATCAGTTCGATGCGAAGGCACCCACCGGTGAGCTGCAGGACGGCGATGATTTTGTGATAGAGGTGAAAAAGGACGGCGGGTGGGAGATGGCGCCCCTGGCTGTGGAGGGCGATTACGGCTTCCATGATGTGGCATACCCTATTCCCGCCGGAACGGTTACGGAAAGGGAGTTGGACTGGACGTGGCTTTATGGGGAACTTGCACCGGGAGAATACCGGATCCGTAAGAGCATCGCGGATTTTCGCAAAACGGCGGATTATGATCGGTATGAACTCTGTGCGTATTTCTTTTTGAATTGAGCCAGAGTCGGGGGATGCGTGTCTTAGAGTGTGCCTGAAAAATTCTTTTCGCTAAATGCAGGCCGAGGTTTGCCCCGGCAGACAGTGTGAACGAATAACCAAACATGCATTGACGTCTAGACATCAATCCGTGCGGACGAAAGGCACGTTGGCTATTGTTTTCCGGCGGGATATATGCTATATTTCTTTTGTCAGCAAAAGGAAGAAGGGAAGCGTGCGGCTATGAAAACCAGGAATATCGCAACAATGTATGCCATATTGGCGGCGGCCTTGTATGCAGTAAATGCTCCCATATCCAAGCTGCTCTTGAAACATGCGGGCGCAACCATGACGGCGGCCTTTTTATACTTGGGAGCCGGCATCGGGCTGCTGCTGTACGGCGGCATTGAGAGGCAGGTAAAGGGCGGGAAAAAGCAGGAACGTCTGACACAAAAAGAGTTACCCTATACGGCTGCCATGGTTGTCCTGGATATTGCCGCCCCCATATTACTGATGTATGGAATTGCAGGGACGAACTCGGCCAATGTGTCATTGCTGAACAACTTTGAAATTGTGGTGACATCCATAATTGCGCTGGTGATTTTCAGGGAAGTCATATCCGGGAGATTGTGGTTGGCGATTTTCATGGTTACGATAGCCAGCGTCATCCTCAGTTTTGAGGGAATGGAAGCATTTGCGGTGAATCAGGGTTCGATTTTTGTGCTGGGCGCCTGTATCTGCTGGGGATTTGAGAATAACTGTACCAAAATGATCAGCAATAAGAGTTCTACGGAGATTGTTGTAATCAAAGGCTGTTTTTCCGGTGTGGGAAGCCTTGTTATTGCGTGGCTGCTGGGAGAGCGGCTGCCGGAAGTAAAGTGGGCGGCGGCAATCCTCCTGTCAGGATTTGTGGCGTATGGGCTGAGCATTAAATTTTACATAATGGCGCAGCAGCATTTGGGCGCGGCAAAGACAAGCGCCTATTATTCCGTTGCGCCTTTTTTGGGCGTTGCTTTCAGTATGGTGCTGCTGGGAGAGAGACCGTCAATACAGTTCTATACTGCATTGGTAATCATGGCAGTGAGTACGGTATTTATGATAAAAGATACCGTGGCTTTACAGCACACCCACGAGCATGAGCATGTACACACCCATGAACACAGCCACGGCGGTCTGGTACACACCCATGAGCATACCCATAGGCACACGCACCTGCATATCCATAACAGCAATTCGGAAGCCCATATGCATCTGCACGATGATATACCGGGACATGAACACACCCATACGGCATAGAGGCGGTACCGGAAAATCGTAACGGCAGCCCGCTGTGTGGCAAGGGCTGCCTGCCGAATCCGGCATTATTCCCGGGTCATAAATGCCGGGAAAGTCAAATATCCCTATCCCGCTCCTCCGCGGCGCTGCAGGCCCGATTCTCCTTTGCCTGCTGTAGAGGACCCGAGCTATCGGCGGATGTACCTTCCGGCAGCACGGCGGCGTTGTCCGGATCTCCGACGGCATGTTTTCCGGTTAAGCGGGCATACATCCAGGTATATATCCAGATGATCAGCGGGATAGCCAGCGTAGCGGAGAGGCTGATACGGAACCATTTTGCGGAAGCGGAATTGTCTGCAATGGCGGTGATGAGGGTAATGATGTACATGAGCAGCAGCAGCAGGACGCCGATGAGGGCCACAACCTGTTTCGATGTGACTTTGCGGGAAGCCTTCTTTTTCTCTTTCTTCATGGGAGTTCCCCCGTTTCGTAAATATGCCTCATTTTAGCATATCGCCGGGAATTTTACAAATAAAATATTTTTTAAAAATATACTTGATTAATGAGAGGGATTTGTGCTATAATACCTTTCGTCAGCAGGAGCTGATGTTTAGGGGAATAGTACAATGGTAGTGCGGCGGTCTCCAAAACCGTTGATGGGAGTTCGATCCTCTCTTCCCCTGTTACGAAAGAGAAGCGTTAAGTGCTGTCGATTCTATGACATGGCTGGCACTTCTTTTTTTGTCTATAAAGTATACCGCCGTGCTGAACGGATTCCTTTCTCCTGAATGTCCTGCAGACCGGAAATCCGTTCCGGGTCATTTGGGCGAAGGCAATCAGCCCGGTATGCGCGTATAAATTGTGTCTTGCTCGGTTCGGGTGATAATCGTTTGTTTTGAAAAATAGAGAGGTATACGGGTGAGTTGCGGCTTGCCGGGATGAACTGCGGAAATACCGTTTGAGGAGAAGAGGCAGATTTTATGGAAGAAAGGGAACAACTGGAGAGAGCATTTGAGATTTTGAAGCAGTTTGTGTGTGAACTGTCAGTACAGGCAGGCAAAAGCAGGGAATACGGAGAAGCGCTGTGGCAGGGAATTCGCTGTTCAGAGGGGCTGCTGCAGGAACTGGCGTACTATCACGATTACGGTGAATTTCTGTGCAAATACGAGGTGGCGGGCCATACGCTTGCCGATGTGCTGGTATGGCAGGTGGACCATTTTAAACTTTATATGGACAGGCCGGAGGAGATGAACCGATACAGGCAGCCGCGGCTGCTGCTTGAGGCGTTTGACACCATGCTGCAGATGGAGAAGGAGCCGGGGCGCTTTCTGGAAAAAATGCGTTGCGAGACAGGACAGGATATTCTGTAACACAGGATACCCGGCGTGCTTCTGCGCCTGGCGGCATTCTCTGCCCGGTGTGTGCCTGAAATGCATTTCGGCTCTCTGCCGCGGTATTATGTATCTCCGCATTTGCAGTATATTTGACCCGGGTTCGGTCAACGCAGCCCGATGCGATTTCCGCATACGTATTTTTCGAACTGTGACCCACAGCAGCCGGAAAGCAATTTTCAAATCCGCTTCAGTATCCGGAAGCCGATAATCCCTTAAAATGACAAAAGCACCTACACATTACATGCAAGTGCTTTCGTCTATAAAAGGGGAATTCGTTTATTATTATATACAGCGCCGGGTAATATGTCAAGCGTTTTTTTCAAAAAAATTACTTTTTTGACGAAAAGCGACAAGCCTGAAAATGAATCACATTTTTGCTGTACATTTCAGGAAAGTGTGATAAAATAAATTACATATGTGTCATTTTTCGGGAAGCCAGATGCGGAAGGGCGCAGAAGCAGTATTCTTCCCGCAAGGCATGCACAGCTGACAGTGATGTCGGAAAATGGCAAAGGTACAGAAATTGCAGTGCTGCGGAAAGCGGCATGGAGGTTAATATGGAACAGAGAACGGAAGACCGGCAGCAGATGGTTCGGGAGTACAGGGAGATGCTGGAGCCGCTTTTGCGTTATCTGCCCTGGATGGAGGGGAACGCGGGCAAAGCGGCAAGCCGCAGTTATCAGGGGCAGGGAATCAGTAGAAATTCTATGACTTTTCCGGTTTATGATGCAAACTTGCTGAATTTTATCAGAGAGGCATCCAACTCGGCGCTGATGGAGCGTAATTACAGTTATGTATACACCCGGAACCGTATCAGGACTCATGACGATGAGAGAAGGATCATTGCCGGTGCGGAACTGAGGGACTGGGATATTCTGAGGGGAATTTTGTCCAGATATGTGTTGGGGGGAAGGACAAAAGCCGGTCTGTGGGGAGAAGCAATGCAGGAGAATATTTTCCTGCTGGTTTTGAAGCAGATGCGGAAAGTTGTGGAATACTGGGACAGAACAAAGAGATAATGGATTGCTTGGAGGGGCAGGATGGGAGAGAAATCCGTACAGAAGAAGAGGTTTATATTGGAGACGGCCAGAAAGGTTTTCGTGGAGAAGGGCTTTAAGAAGGTAACCATGAAGGATATCGTGGAAGCCTGTGACATCAGCAGAGGCGGTCTCTATCTGTATTTTGAGAGTACCAGCCAGATCTTTCAGGAAGTCATGAAGCTGGAGAGCGAAGAAGCGGATGACGTATTTTCCGACAGTATAGCCGACGATGCCACGGCGGCGGACATACTGATCCTTTTCCTGAGGGAGCAGAAGAAAGAGCTGCTTCGGAAGGAGGACACCCTGACGCAGGCAATTTATGAATATTATTTTCAGTCGCAGCCGGTGAGAAAAGGCAATGTCCTGAAGCGGCAGTTTGATTCTGCAGTGAGGATAATCGAAAAGCTGATAGAGACCGGCGTGGAAAACGGGGAGTTTGTCTGTGAGGACTGCAGAGGAATGGCAAGGAATATTATGTTCGTGCTGGAGGGACTTAAAATTTCTGCCCAGACCATAGGGATTACGGCAGACGTTGTGAACAGGGAAATCCGCTTTATCCTCAGGATGCTGGGGCTGGAAGAGAGCGAAGAGATTTCGGGATAAAGGAAATATTGAAAGAGTCAGTACAAAATGGAGGGTGTATGGGAATCGTTAAGCGTATCTATGTGGAAAAAAAGGAACCCTTTGCGGTAAAGGCAAAGGAGCTGTACGAGGAGATTGGAAGTTTTCTCGGCGTACATGCGGAAGGAGTAAGAATATTTATCCGTTATGACGTGGAAAATATTTCGGAAGAAATTTTTCGGCGGGCCTGCGGTACCGTATTCTCGGAGCCTCCGGTGGACGAGTTGTATTATGAGGAAATCCAGATTCCGGAACATGCCAGGGTATTCTCCGTGGAATATCTGCCGGGGCAATTTGACCAGAGAGCGGATTCTGCGGTGCAGTGTATCCGTTTTCTGAAAGAGGACGAGGAGCCGGTGATCCGGACTGCCGTTACCTATCTGATTCTGGGGGACATTTCTGAGGAGGATTTCGGGAAAATCAAATCTTACTGCATAAACCCCGTGGACTCCAGGGAAACGGGCAGCGTGAAGCCGGATACGCTGATTACGGAATTTGAGGAACCCGCGGATGTGCCGGTACTGGAAGGTTTTGTGCAGATGGAGGAAACGGCGTTTAAAGAGCTGTATGATTCCCTTTCCCTTGCCATGACATTCAAGGATTTTCAGCATATCAGGAACTATTTCCGCGATGATGAGAAGCGCAATCCTACCATGACGGAAATCCGTGTACTGGACACTTACTGGTCGGATCACTGTCGTCATACTACTTTTTCCACGGAGCTGAAGGAGGTGGAATTTGGCGAGGGATATTATCGTTCGCCCATTGAGACCACTTACCGCAGCTATCTGGATACCAGACAGGAAATTTACGGCGAGAGAGCAGGGGAAAAGTTTATATGCCTCATGGATTTGGCCCTGACAGCCATGAAGAAGCTGAAAAGAGAGGGCCGGCTGGAGGATATGGAGGAGTCAGACGAAATCAATGCCTGTTCTGTGGTAGTGCCCGTGGAGATGGACTACAGCGATGTAGGAGGGCCTGCAGGGATCACGGAGGAGTGGCTGGTGTTCTTCAAGAATGAAACTCATAATCATCCCACTGAAATAGAACCCTTCGGCGGCGCCGCAACATGCCTTGGCGGGGCCATCAGGGATCCCCTGTCCGGAAGGGGCTATGTGTATCAGGCCATGCGTGTGACCGGTGCCGCAGACCCTACGGTGCCTGTGGCGGATACCTTAAAAGGCAAGCTGCCGCAAAAGAGGCTGGTGCGCGGCGCTGCCGGAGGCTATTCTTCCTATGGAAATCAGATCGGCCTGGCCACGGGCTTTGTGAAGGAGATTTACCATCCCAACTATGTGGCGAAAAGAATGGAAATCGGCGCCGTTATGGGGGCAGCGCCCAGAAAGAATGTCATCAGGGAGACTTCGGATCCCGGAGACGTCATCATACTTCTGGGCGGACGTACCGGGCGTGACGGCTGCGGCGGAGCTACGGGTTCCTCCAAGGTACATACGGAACAGTCCATAGAGACATGCGGAGCGGAGGTGCAGAAGGGAAATGCGCCTACCGAACGAAAGATTCAGAGGCTGTTTCGGCGGGAAGAGGTGAGCCGCCTGATTAAGAAGTGCAACGACTTCGGAGCCGGCGGCGTGTCGGTGGCCATTGGGGAACTGGCAGACGGCCTGACGGTGGAGCTGGACAGGGTGCCGAAGAAATACGCCGGCTTGGACGGCACGGAACTTGCCATCTCCGAGTCCCAGGAGCGTATGGCAGTGGTGGTGGATCCCGGAGACGTAGAGTCCTTTCTACGCTATGCGGCCGAGGAGAACCTGGAGGCAGTGGAGGTTGCGGTGGTTACCGAAGAACCCAGGCTGGTGCTGAACTGGAGAGGAAAGAGAATCGTGGATTTGAAACGTGCTTTCCTGGATACCAACGGTGCGCATCAGGAGACTGCCGTGAAGGTGGATATACCGGATGAGAAAGAGAATTATTTCCGGAAACCGGCAGTGCCTCAGGTGGCAGAGAAACTGGAGGAAGGAGATATCAGGGCGGCCTGGCTTACGCTTTTGAATGATTTAAACGTATGTTCGCAGAAGGGCCTGGTGGAAATGTTTGACGCTTCCATCGGCGCCGGGAGTGTGCTGATGCCCTACGGCGGAAAATATCAGCTGACGGAGACTCAGGCCATGGTGGCGAAGCTTCCCGTACTCAGGGGTAAGACGGATACCGTTACCATGATGAGCTACGGATTCGACCCGTATCTTTCTTCCTGGAGTCCCTATCATGGTGCGGTGTATGCGGTGGTGGAGTCCATGGCGAAAATTGTGGCATCGGGCGGCGACTTTTCCAAGATTCGGTTTACCTTCCAGGAGTATTTCCGCCGGATGACTTCCGAACCCTCCCGCTGGAGTCAGCCTTTTGCGGCACTGCTGGGGGCTTATGACGCCCAGGTGGGATTCGGCCTTCCTTCCATCGGCGGTAAGGACAGCATGTCGGGAACTTTTAATGATATTGACGTGCCGCCTACATTGGTGTCCTTTGCAGTGGATATTGCGAAGTCAGGCGAAATTATAACTCCGGAATTGAAGGCTCCCGGCAATAAGCTGGTTCGTTTTTCGATAGAGAAGGATGATTTTGATATTCCTGTATATGATGATGTGGCAGCCCTGTACGGCGCCATTCATGAACTGACCAGGGCGGGCGTTGTGGTGTCGGCCTATGCACTGGATGCAAAGGGAATGGCTGCCGTATCCAAGATGGCCTTCGGTAATAAAATGGGTGTAATTCTGGAGAATGAGCTGACGGAGAACGAACTGTTCGGGAACGGGCTGGGCGATATCCTGGCCGAGATTCCGGCGGAACAGGTTGGGGGGCTGGAGGAAAAGAAGATTGACTATAAGGTTGTAGGCACGGTTTCGCGGGAAGCAGCATTTGTGTACGGCGGAGTGCGTATTTCCATGGAAGAGGCACTGGAGGCATGGACTTCCAGGCTGGAAAAGGTATATGCAACCAAAGCGGTGAAAGAGACTACACCTGTTGCAGGCAGCTGTTTTCAGACGGACAGCGTGTATGTATGTAAGCATAAGGTTGCCAGACCCACGGTGTTTATTCCCGTGTTCCCTGGGACAAACTGTGAATACGACAGCACCAGGGCTTTCGAGAGGGCGGGCGCAGATGTGGTCACAAAGGTGTTCCGCAACCTGAGCGCGACGGATATCAGGGATTCCGTGGAAGAATTCGAGAAAGCAATTGCGCAGGCTCAGATTATCATGTTCCCCGGAGGCTTTTCTGCGGGGGATGAGCCGGACGGAAGCGCGAAATTCTTTGCCACGGCATTCCGGAATGCAAGGATGGAAGAAGCTGTGAAAAAGCTTTTAGAGGAAAGAGATGGTCTGGCCCTGGGCATTTGTAACGGTTTCCAGGCGCTGGTGAAGCTTGGCCTGGTACCTTATGGGGAGATTGTCGGGCAGAAGGAAGATTCTCCTACCCTGACCTTTAATACCATCAACAGACATATTTCCAAGATGGTATATACAAAGGTGGTTTCCAATCGGTCTCCCTGGCTGCAGAAGGCGGCATTGGGCGGGGTATACTGCAATCCGGCTTCCCATGGGGAGGGGCGGTTTGTAGCTCCGGAGGAATGGCTCCGGAGGCTGTTTGCCAATGGGCAGGTAGCCACACAGTATTGTGACCAGGACGGTAATGTGTCCATGGATGAGGAGTACAATATCAATGGTTCCTATGCCGCCATAGAAGGCATTACCTCTCCGGACGGAAGATGTTTTGGCAAGATGGCGCATTCCGAGAGGCGGGATGAGGCTGTAGCGGTGAATATTTACGGGGAACAGAATTGCCTTATTTTCGAGTCGGGTGTGTCGTATTTTAAATAAAAATGAAAAGAACAGATGTTCGAAGAACTGCGGCAGGTGGTGATGACAGGCCATCCCCTGCCGTCTCTTTTATGTCGGGCCTGTTTCCGGGAGGTATTTCTGCAGGATAAATTTTTGGTTTCTGAGAGGATGCTGCTATGGTAATCATTTTGTTGTTGGCGCTGATTTTGCTGTGTTTCTGCCTGCGGTCCCGTGAGGACAGTCTCCTTGAGGGATGGCTGAAGGGGATTGCTGTCTGGTGCAGCTTTCTGTTTATACAGACAGAAGGAATGTCTGTTTTTCGCTGCATTACACCAATGGCCTCATGAGTTTATAGGATTACAAATATATCTTCTCTCTGGCGGGAAAGATATATTTTTAAATGGAATACGGTTCGCAGCTTTTCTCACCAATGCAGTATTGGTTTATGGAATTGCAGGGAAAAGTGACCGGGATGTGATGGAGGTCCATGGGCGTATTTACAGAAGGGAGCTTTTTTCTGAGGAAGCTGCAGTCTATGTGAAATGTGAATAAATTTGATAATATCAGTGCAGCCGGGCATACTGGAAGGGAAGTCATATACAGACGGAACGGAGGAAAACAGAATGCGGAAAGTAATTTGTCTGAACCGGGACTGGAGATTTTGCAGGGAGGATGCAGGTGTGCCTGAGGAACTGCCCTCCGGGTGGGCTGCGGTGGACCTGCCCCACACCTGGAACGCAGTGGACGGTCATGACGGAAACGGGGACTATTACCGGGGCAGGTGCTGGTATGCAAAGTGTTTTGAGACACCCCGGCAGCCCCTGCCCGGGGGAAGGGTGTATCTGGAGATTCTGGCGGCAGGGCAGCAGGCAGAAGTATATGTCAACGGCAGGAAGGCCGCGTACCATGAGGGAGGTTATTCGGCCTTCCGGGCAGATATTACAAAGCTTTGCAGAGAAGAGGGGGAGAATCTTCTGGCAATCGCCTGCAGCAATGAAAAAAAGAGCGGCGTGTATCCCCAGGCTGCGGATTTTACCTTTTACGGGGGACTCTACAGGGGCGTGAACCTGATCAGTGTGCCGGAAGCTCATTTTGACCTGGATTATTATGGAGGCCCGGGCCTGCAGGTGACGTCCAGGCCCTGGGAGGGAGGCGCGGTATTTGAACTGGTTTCCTGGGTGAGAAACGCGGACGAAAATTTTACCGTGCAGTATTCGGTTCTGGATGGAGAGGGCAGGGAAGCGGCCTCCGCCGTAAGGCCTGCTGACAGCACCGGGGTGACGGTTTATGTGCCGGATGCGGTGAGATGGGATCCGGACAATCCTTATCTGTATACCGTCACGGCTGTTCTGCAGCGGCGCAATGAGGCTTATGACCAGGTCAGGGTAAAAGCGGGAGTGAGGAGCTTTTCCTGCGATCCGGAGAGGGGATTCTGCATCAATGGCGCATGGACTTCCCTGAGGGGAGTGAGCCGTCACCAGGATCGGCTGTACAGAGGGAATGCGCTTACCAAAGAGGAGCATTATGAGGATGCGGAGCTTATAAAGGAACTGGGGGCAAATACCATCCGTCTGGCTCATTATCAGCATTCCCAGGATTTCTATGATGCCTGTGACGAACTGGGTTTTATCGTATGGGCGGAGATTCCCTTTATCAGTGTCATGGACCCTGATCCTGCTGCCCATGAAAACTGTATCAGTCAGATGAAGGAGCTGATCATTCAGAATTACAATCATCCAAGTATCTGTTTCTGGGGGATATCCAATGAGATCCTTATCGGCGGCATTTCGGAAAAGCTGGTGGAGAACCACAGGGAGCTGAACAGGCTGTGCAAAGAGCTTGATCCAACCAGACTTACTGCCATTGCCCATGTTTCCATGACGCCTGAGGACAGTCCCATGCATGGAATTACGGATGTGGAGAGCTATAATCATTACTTCGGCTGGTACGGCGGAAAGATGGAGGATAACGGACCCTGGCTTGATCACTTTCACCGGATGCATCCGGAAATCTGCCTGGGCCTGGCCGAATACGGATGCGAGGGAATCATCACCTATCACGGGCCGGAACCTGCCTGTAAGGACTACAGCGAGGAATATCAGGCATTGTACCATGAGCATATGGCAAAGGTTCTGGAGGAGCGGCCCTGGATCTGGTCGGGCCATGTGTGGAATATGTTTGATTTCGGCTGCGCAGCCAGAAACGAGGGCGGTGTGGCAGGCAGAAACAACAAGGGCCTGATGACCATGGACCGCAGGACCAGAAAGGACAGCTTCTATGTCTGCCAGGCATACTGGAGCAGAAAGCCCATGGTTCATATCTGCGGCAGGCGTTACGCGCAGCGGGCAGGTGAGACCACGGAGATCCGGGTTTATTCCAACCAGCCCGGGGTAACCCTGTATATCAACGGCAGGGTGGCCGGAGTGCAGAGCGGAGGCAGGGTGTTTTCCTTCCGGGCGGCCCTGGAGGAGGGGATTAATTTTGTGACGGCAGTGGCGGGAGAGGTGAAGGACAGCATAACCCTGGAGAAGGTGGAGAAGGAACCGTCCGTCTATGTTCTGCCTGAGGTGAACGAGAGAGCAGAAGGTGTGGCCAACTGGTTCAAACTGGTGGGAGACCTGAACCTGAAGGCGCCCATGGAATTTCCGGAGGGGCGGTACAGCATCCGGGATACCATGGAGGAGATCGCAGAGTGTCCCAGGGCCATGGAACTGGTATCTGAGGCTGTGAAGCTTGCCACAAATATGAAGCTTGTTCCCGGGGAGGGAATGTGGGATATGATGAAATCCATGACGCCGGAGAAAATGTGCGAGATGGCCGGGGCCATGATGCCGGAAGGGTTTGCGCAGAGCCTGAATGCCAGACTGAACAGCATCACGAAAACACCCGGCGGAAGCATAAAAGATTAAGACAATGGTTGCAAAAGACGTGGTGATGTATTAAAATAGGAGATGTAAGCGCTTACACGGCGATTTGCACAAAAATACAACAAGAAGGCGGGAGGGACGGAAATTTATGGGAATGCAGATGGGTTTTCGCTGGTACGGCGAAGGCAATGACAGCATTAAGCTGTCGGACATTAAGCAGATTCCGGGGGTGACCGGTATCGTCTGGGCACTGCATGACAAGATGCCCGGGGAGGTCTGGGAAGTGGAGGAGATCAGGGAGGTACAGAGACAGCTGGAACCATATGGTTTCAATATGGACGTGGTGGAATCCGTGAATGTCCATGATGATATCAAGATCGGTCTGCCCTCCAGAGATGGGTATATTGAAAACTATATCCGGACCATCCGCAACCTTTCCCAATTTGGGGTTAAGGTAATCTGCTATAATTTTATGCCGGTTTTCGACTGGACACGAACGGATTTGTTCCATCCGGTGGGCGACGGGTCTACGGCGCTGTACTATGAGGCGGGCAAGATTCACGACGATCCCAGGGAGATGGCGGATTATATTCTGAATAATCTGCACGGGCTGACCTTTCCGGGGTGGGAGCCGGAGCGTATGGCGAGGCTGGACGAACTCTTTGCGGCATATAAACCGGTGACGAAGGAGAAGCTGTGGGAGAACCTGAAATATTTTCTGGAGCAGCTGATGCCGGTATGTCATGAGTGCGATATCAAAATGGCGATTCACATGGATGATCCGCCATGGGATATTTTCGGCCTGCCCAGGCTGTTGGTGGACGGGGCTTCCGTGGACCGGTTCCTGGAGATGGTGGACGATCCCTGCAGCTGCCTGACGCTCTGTTCCGGAAGCCTGAACGCCAATCCGGAGAATCATGTGGCGGATATCGTCAGAAAGCACTGTGACCGCATTGCATTTGCCCATATCCGCAATGTGAAGCATTTTCCCAACGGAGATTTTTCTGAGGCCAGCCACCGGGACTGCGACGGGGATACGGGGATATTGGATATCCTGAAGGCATATCATGACTGTGGTTTTGAGGGATATATCCGGCCGGACCACGGGCGTCACCTCTGGGGGGAAGGTCCCGGCAATGTCCGTCCCGGCTATGGGCTGTATGACAGGGCGTTGGGGGTTATGTATATGCTGGGAGTCTGGGATATGCTGGAGAAGCTGGACGCCGGGAAATAAGAGACTGAAAAAAGGAGTGGTTCGGCATGAAATTGTTAGACATCAAAAACGGAATTGAACCCCAGTGGGCTGAAAAAGGGTATCAGATGCCGCAGTTTGACATCGAGGCGGTAAGGGCGAAAACCCATGAAGCGCCTACATGGGTGCATTTTGGGGCGGGAAATCTGTTCCGTGCATTTCCGGCGGCGGTTTTGCAGCAGGTCCTGGATTCGGGAAAATATGACAGAGGCGTTATTGTGGCCGAAGGATTTGACTTTGAAATCATTGACAGGGCATATGCGCCCTATGATAACCTGAGCCTGCTGGTCTGCCTGCAGTCCGACGGCAATATCCGGAAGAAGGTCATCGCCTCCGTGACGGAGAGCCTGAAGGCGGACGCGCAGTTCGAGGCTGACTGGGCAAGGCTGGCCGAAATATTCGCAAATCCCAGTTTGCAGATGATTTCCTTCACGATTACGGAGAAGGGCTATGGGGTGGCGCCCGCGGACCTGGAGAGAGGGCTGAAGCCTGTCCTGATCATGGGCAAGGTAACACTGCTCCTGTATGAGCGTTTTCTGTCGGGCAAGCTGCCGCTGACGGTGCAGAGCATGGATAACTGTTCCCACAACGGGGACAAGGTGAAGGCTGCAGTCGTTGCATATGCTTCCAGGTGGGCTGAAGAAGGGCTGGTTCCCGGGGAATTTCTGGAATATGTACAGGATCCGTCAAAGGTGACTTATCCGTGGAGCATGATTGACAAGATCACGCCCAGGCCGGACGAGAAAGTACAGAAAATGCTGGCTGAGGACGGATTTGAAGACAACTATACAATCATTACGGATAAACGTACTTACACGGCTCCATTTGTCAATGCGGAGGAGACGGAATATCTGGTGATTGAAAACAACTATACCAATGGCCGCCCGCCGCTTGAACTGGGCGGTGTGCTGTATGTGGATCGGGATACCGTGGATAAAGTGGAACGGATGAAGGTATGTACCTGCCTGAATCCCCTGCATACGGCCATGTCCATTTACGGCTGCGTGCTGGGTTATGATCTGATTTCCGAGGAGATGAACGATGAGGACATCAGGGGCCTGATTACCAAGCTGGGGCATATCGAGGCAATGCCGGTGGTGGTGGATCCCGGTGTGCTGAAGCCGGCGGACTTTATCGAAGCCGTGCTGAACCGGCGGCTGCCCAACCCGTTTATGCCGGATGCACCCCAGCGTATCGCCACGGATACCAGTCAGAAGATTCCCATTCGTTTCGGAGAGACCATCAAGGCTTATCAGGCGAGAGGCCTGAATATGGACGAACTGGTACTGCTGCCGCTGGTGCTGGCGGGATATGCCCGTTATCTGAAGGGCATAGATGATACTGGCAGGGAATTTGAACCCTCTCCGGATCCGCTGCTGGAGGAGCTGCGTGCCATAGTAGCGCCGCTGGAAGTAAGAGAAGGAGAGCAGGATTTCTCCTGCCTGAAGGCATTGTACAGCCGCCGGGACGTGTTTGGTGTGGATCTCTACGCTGCCGGGCTGGGCGGGCGTATCGAAGGGATGGCGGCGGAACTGTTCGCGGGTCCGGGCGCCGTTCGCAGGACGCTGCATAAATATGTTTCTGCCAGATAGGCGGGAGCAGGCAGGGATTTTTAACGGCAAAGGTTCCGGATGCGGGACTTGCCGGATATGGGCTTTCGTATAGATGAATGGAAAAGGGCTGCCGGAGACATGTACTGATATGCTCATACATATCTGCCGGGCAGCCCTTTTTGCGACGGTAAACGGGAGGAAGGCTTTCGGGACGAAGAAGCAAGGCGGAACTGGTGCCGCACACGAAAATCCTCATAAGCTGAAAAAAGCATTCCCGGGACTGCCAATCTGCCTGTGCGGGGATAGTTTGAGTAAATATAAATGTAAGTGTCAGTGCCGAAAAGAAAGAAACCTACTTGAAATCTACCGGCAGGGCATGCTATAGTGGTAAAGGAATGACGGCGGTTTCGTCCGGGTGCGGGCTGTCGAATTTAAAATACGGCGGACTGCCGGGGCGGCACATGGGGGCTTGGGGAGAAATGCCATGGGACGGTGTGCTGCGGGACGGTGCTGACGGGGCAGGAGCCGGCGGAGGAAAATGTATGCTGGAGAGATTTTATCCGGACAGGGAAGCGGAAAGCGCATATGGAATCGACTACAGCGCTTATTACGAGAGCGGATTCCGAGGGATTATTTTTGATGTTGACAATACATTGGTACCCCACGGGGCACCTGCGGACGAGAGGGCGGCGGCGCTGTTCGGGAAGCTGCGGGAAGCCGGTTTTGAGACGCTGCTTTTGTCGAATAATAAGGAACCCAGGGTAAAAAGCTTTGCGGACGTAGTGGGAGCGCAATATATCTACAGGGCCGGCAAGCCGGGAAGGGCGGGCTATGAGAAGGCGATGGAGCTGATGCATACCCGGCCGGAGAACACGCTTTTCGTGGGGGATCAGCTTTTTACGGATGTGTGGGGGGCGAAGAAGGCGGGGATTCTGACCTTTCTGGTGAAGCCCATACACCCCAGGGAGGAGATTCAGATTGTGCTGAAACGCCGCCTGGAGCGGATTGTATTGTTTTTCTACCACAGAAGCCGTAAGGATTAGTGAAAGCCCGGAAGAAGCCGGGAAAGCGGGCATTTTTTCGGAAAAGGGCCAGCGGACAGGACAAGGCAGCCGTAGGGACTGGCGGAAGTCCGGAAGAAGCCGGGAAAGCGGGCGTTTTTTCGGAAAAGGGCCAGCAACAGGGCAAGGCAGCTAGAAGGGCAGGCAGCGGAGGAAAAGACATGAAAACAGACGGTTACACCCGCATCTGCGGAGTGATGGGGAATCCGGTGGAACACACCATGTCCCCGGCCATACATAACACATTGGCGGAAAGCCTGGGAGAGAATCTGGCCTACGTGCCGTTCCGTGTACCGAAGGGGCAGGTGGGGGAGGCGGTGAAGGGAGCCTATGCCCTGAACCTGCTGGGGATGAATGTGACGGTGCCTTATAAGAGCGAGGTGATTCCGTTTTTAAAAGAAATAGATCCGCTTGCGAAGACAATCGGGGCGGTGAACACGCTGGTGCGCTTGGAAGGGGGCTTTAAGGGCTATAATACGGATATGCCCGGCCTTTACCGCGCCATGTGCGAGGATGATGTCAAGATAGAGGGCGAAGAGGTGCTGATCCTGGGAGCCGGGGGCGTGGCAAGGGCAGTGGCCATACTGGCGGCGCAGAAGGGTGCGGATCAGATCCTGATACTGAACCGCACCCCGGAGAAGGCCCGGATAATCGCGGAAGAGGTGAATACGCTGACCGGAAGACGGCTGGCGTCGGCCCGGGAACTGGGGGCATATGCATCCCTGCCCGGCAAAAGGTATCTCGCCATACAGGCTACTAATGTGGGAATGTTCCCGAAGACGGAGGAAGCCGTCATTGAGGAAGCCGCTTTTTATGAGAAAATTCATACGGGCTATGATTTGATTTTCAATCCTGCCGAGACCAGGTTTATGTCCCTGGTGAAAAAAAGCGGCGGCAGGGCCTTCAACGGGCTGAAGATGCTGCTGTACCAGGGGATCATTGCCCATGAACTCTGGACGGGCGCGGAAGTGGGACCCGGCCTGGCGGAAAAGGCCTATGGCGAGATGAGAAGGGCAATGGGGCTTTTGTGACGAAAACGGTAAAACAATACAGGGGCGGGAGACCGAGGATGAAGAATAAAAATGTGATACTGACCGGTTTTATGGGCAGCGGGAAGACTACGGCAGGCGTGCGGCTTTCCTACAGGATGCGCATACCGGTGGAAGACACGGATAAGATGATAGAGCGAAGGGAAGGGCGTTCCGTGGCGGAAATCTTTGCTGTGGAAGGGGAAGCGGCATTTCGTGAGAAGGAGACGGCGCTGCTGCGGGAGCTTGCGGACAGGAAGGGGAGGACTATTTATTCTGTGGGAGGCGGCACGCCGGTGCAGATCCGGAACCGGGCGCTTTTAAAGCAGTTGGGGAAGGTGGTTTACCTGAGGGTGAAGCCCGAAACGGTGTACGGGCGACTGAAAGACGACAATACACGGCCGCTGCTGCAGTGTGAGGATCCCCTGGAGCGCATCAGGGAACTGATGGAGAGCAGGAAGGAGGCTTACGAAGACTGTGCGGACCTGATTCTGGACACGGACGATTTGAACATAGATGAAATTGCGGAAAAAATAGCGCGGGAGATGGATAAGATGAAGCTTTTGGTGATAAACGGCCCGAATATCAATTTTCTGGGGATTCGGGAGAAGAGCGTGTACGGCACACAGGATTATCAGTATCTGCTGGAAATGATTCGAAAAAAGGCGGAAGAGACGGGAAATGACATTACAGTGTTTCAGAGCAATCATGAGGGAGCCATAATAGACAGGATTCAGGAGGCTTACTTTGACGGCACGGAGGGAATTGTGATTAATCCTGGCGCCTATACACATTACAGCTATGCAATCCGGGACGCCCTCGCCAGCATTCCGGTGCCGAAAGCGGAAATCCATATTTCAGATATCACGAGACGGGAGGAGTTTCGGAAGATATCGGTGACGGCGCCGGCCTGTGACAGGCAGATCTACGGGAGGGGGCTGGAGGGATATCTGGAGGCCATTGACTTTGTTCTGAATCGCCGGCCGGAACGGAAATAAGAGATTTTATAACTTTTTTTCAAAAATAGTTGAAATTTGTACATTTTTATATTAAACTAATGGGGAATTATATTGTGAGCGAGAATTAGGAGGAATATTTAAATGATTTCTGCAGGTGATTTCAGAAATGGTATTACCATAGAGTACGACAATAATGTATACCAGATCATCGAATTCCAGCATGTAAAGCCTGGAAAGGGTGCAGCTTTCGTCAGGACCAAGCTGAAGAATGTCAAGAGCGGCGGTGTGGTTGAGAAGACTTTCCGTCCTACCGAGAAGTGCCCCCAGGCCCGGATTGACAGAAAAGATATGCAGTATCTGTATGCAGACGGCGATCTGTACTATTTTATGGATACCGAGAATTATGAGCAGATAGCGCTGAACCAGGATACGGTTGGCGATGCCCTGAAGTTTGTGAAGGAGAACGAGATGTGCAAGATCTGTTCTCATAACGGAAGTGTATTCTCTGTGGAGCCTCCTCTGTTTGTGGAACTCGTGATTACCGATACGGAACCCGGATTCAAGGGAGATACCGCTACCGGCGCGTCCAAGCCTGCAACAGTGGAAACAGGCGCGCAGGTGAATGTGCCTCTGTTCGTGAACCAGGGGGACAAGATTAAGATCGACACCAGGACGGGCGAGTATCTTTCCCGGGTGTAATGGCTGCAATTCTAACGGATATTCCATACCTGTCAGGCGGCGGAAGTTTGTAAGACTTCTGTATTCAAAGGCCGGATCTGCCCTGCGGATGGCTGATGAGAGACGGAAATGCCGGTTACCTGAACGCAGGCGCTGTTGCGTCAATTAAAAAATAGGAAGCATCAGACAGCGCAGAGAGAGGAAAGTATGGAAATAAATGCGTTTGCAGATAAGGTTTGTGAAGCTGTAAAAAAGGAACTTGGTACTGATTATCGTGTAGAAGTACAGAAGGTGCGAAAGAATAACGGCGTTGTTCATTACGGGTTGCTGATTCTGTCTAAGGGGCAGAACGTAGCTCCCACGATTTATCTGGATGCCTTTCTGGAAGCCTATGAGCGGGGAAGTACCTTTGGTGTGCTGATTCGGAAGATGCTTGACGCTTATGCCGCGGGTGCGCCTGACGATAATGTGGATCTGGAATTTTTTCGTTCGTTTGAAAAAGTGAAAGACAGGATTTGCTATCGGCTGACAGGCAGGAAAGGAAATGAAGAACTGCTTGCTGACGTGCCGTATATAGAATTTCTTGATTTGGCGATTTGTTTTTATTATGCGTATCAGAGTGAGAGGTTAGGGGAGGGTTCTATTCTCATCCACAATTCCCATATGGAAATGTGGGACACCTGTACCGCCGAGCTGCTGGGACTGGCGCAGAAAAATACGCCGCGGCTGTTTCCCTGGACATGCTGTTCCATGAGGGATATCATGGAGGGGCTGGCGAAGGATGGGGCAGCGGAAGCACCTGAGGGCGGTTTTCGTGAAGAGATTCCCATAAAGGTGCTGACCAACGAAAAGCGGACCCAGGGCGCGATATGCATGCTCTATCCGGAGGTACTGGCCGGATTGGCGGAAAAGGCAGGGAGCAGCTTTTATATTCTGCCCAGTTCCGTCCATGAAGTGATACTTTTGGCAGATACCGGGAAGGGAGAGGCGGAGAACTTCAAGAATATGATCGTTGAGATTAACGAAACCCAGGTAGCGCCGGAGGAGGTCCTTTCAGACTGCCTTTACTATTATGATTTCGCCGAAAAGAAGGTCAAAATTATTTTTTAGAAATTTCTTTGAATTTGTGGTAGACATATTTCAGCTTTTATGATATTATAGTCAGAGTGATGTAACAATTTTGTAATATTTGCATCCGTAGTCTAATGGATAGAACGAAGGCCTCCGACGCCTTTAATGCAGGTTCGATTCCTGTCGGATGCATTTACATCACTCTGGCTTTAATAATGTCCTTGTACGAAGAGCCGCATGCGGCTCTTTCGCTTACTAAAGCTTGTTTGATATTCGTCCCTGTCATCCGCTGCGGGATATCGCATTGGATTCTGCCGAGGATATGTCTGAGTGATTGAGAGACCGGAAGCTGTGTCACATTACCCGGATTACGGGCGGTCATGAAGCCACATTGAAAAGGAAGGTGCAAGTATGCAGAGAGATAAATTGACATCGATTCGTGATTATATTGTAAAAAATTCCAAGTTTCTGTTTCCTGTTGTTTTGATTGCAGCGGTGGCGCTGACAGTGTCTTTTGCATTGAATGCCGGTAATCAGAAAGACAGCGGGGAAGGCCCGGAGTCTGTGGAAGAGAGTGCCGAGGGGGAGAACGAGCCGGTTGTCCAGGCTGAAGCCACGCCGGAACCGGAACCGCCTGCTCCCGAGGAAGCGCCGTTGGCTGTCAACGAGGACGAGGACATACGGACACTGATATTACAGTATTACAATGCGATGGCGGCAGGGGACAGTGCCGTGATGACTTCTATCTATGACGAGATTTCGGAGAATGACCTGTTGCGCTATGAAGAGACGGCGAAGTATCTGAGTTCCATTCCGGCGCTGGAGATCTATACCAAGCCCGGCCTGACGGAGGAAACCACGGTTGTTTACGTATATTACAGGCTTTGCTTCCTGAACCACGAGGAGCAGGAGGTTCCCGGCTGGCAGACATTTTATGTGTGCGATAACGGACAGGGCGGACTTTACATTAAGAATGAGGCGAATTTTACGGAGGAGGAAAAGGAATATATCAGATCCATCTCCGGACAGGATGATGTGGTAGAGTTTAATAACCGCGTGTCGGTGGAATATAATGAGCTGGCAATGGAGCATCAGGAGCTTCTGACGTATATGGGAGAGTTGGGCAAGCAGGTGAATGCAGCGATCGGCGTCAGGCTGGCGGAGCAGAATCCGGAAGCGCAGCCTGAAGGGGGAGAACCTCAGGGCGAAGGACAGCCCGGGGAGGGAGAGCAGCCTGCGGATTCCCAGGGAGAAGGACAGCCCGGGGAGGGCACCCAGGGAGAAGGACAGCCTGCGGAAGGTGAGTCTCAGGGCGGCGATGTCCCGGCAGAGAATGGGGAAGGCGTAGAAGGCCAGGCACAGCCGGAAGCGCCCGCAGAGATGGGACCCCGTTATGCCACCGCCACCACCACAGTTAACGTCAGGAGTTCCGACAGCGAGCAGGCCGATAAACTCGGCAAGGTAGCCGGAGGCGAGAAAGTGCAGGTGCAGGAAGTTCGCCTCAACGGATGGAGCAAGATTGTATTCGAAGGCGGCGACGGCTACATCAAGTCGGAGTACCTTCATATGGAAGAAAGTGCGGACGGCCAGCAGGTGGTTGGGACGGTGACTGCAAATGAGAATGTTAAAATCCGTGCCGCCGCTTCTGAGGACGCAGAACAGCTTGGCCTGATGGTAGGAGGGGATTCCCTGGAGCTGCTGGGCAATGAAAACGGTTGGTGCAAAGTCATCTATGACGGCAAAGTGGGATATGTAAAGGCGGATTATGTCACACAGCAGTAAGGGCTGCAGATGGCAGATGGGTGTCACCGAAAAAGTAATCTGCGGATTTCAGGAATAAAACAGGAAAAGACGGGAAACCTTTTATGGAGAGAGATTGCTTCTCCATGGAAGGTTTCTTTTTGCTAATGAAGGAAAAGGGACGGAATCGAAATAAAAAACAGTCAGGAAATGGAACCGGAATCAATATGATGAAATCACAGGAAGCAGCCGTATACAGAGAGATTCAAAAAAATACAGAAAACGCCATGAAGGCAATAGACACCATTTCGGGAAAGGTATATGACGATGACTTTGCCCTGCAGATTTCCAGGCAGTCCCTGAAATATGCGGAAATCTACAATGAAGCATCCAGGCAGCTGGTGGAGGCAAAGGCGGAACGTTATCAGAGCACCGCCCTGTCGGATGCGCTTCTGAAGGCAGGGATTCATTATAATACATTGCTGGATACCAGCCTGGGGCATATTGCGGAACTGATGATAAGGGAGAATAACAACGGCATCATAGGGCTGGAGAAAGCCCTGAAGCATAACGAAAGGGCCGGGGGAGGTTCGGTTGCGCTGGCCAGGCAGCTGATCGGATTTGAGGAGAAAAATATTGAAAGCCTGAAAAAGTATCTGTAGAAGCTTGTGCAACTCGACTAAAAAAGCCTGAAAAACTTTTTCAGTTTAGTGCATGAAAGCGTGTTGTGATTTTGCGGAAATTGGAGTATAATAAATGAGGACGATGGCGTCAGGGGGCACAGGGCCGGGATCCTGTGCCCCTTCACTATATGCGAATTTTGTGAATACTCTGTGAGGCTGACTGCGGCAGGGTTCAGCGCCCCGTACATATTATTATAGAAGGAGGACATACAAATGTCATATGTTGATGAGGTATTTGATCTGGTAGTTGCCAGGAATCCCGCACAGCCCGAATTCCATCAGGCGGTGAAGGAAGTCTTGGAGTCCCTTCGCGTGGTGATTGAGGCAAATGAGGAGAAGTACCGTAAGGATGCATTGCTGGAGAGACTGGTAACGCCTGAAAGACAGCTCCTGTTTCGCGTTCCCTGGGTGGACGACAAGGGCCAGGTACAGGTAAACAACGGCTTCCGTGTACAATTCAATTCCGCAATCGGGCCTTACAAGGGAGGGCTGCGGCTGCATCCCAGCGTTAACCTCGGTATCATCAAATTCCTGGGCTTCGAGCAGATTTTCAAGAATTCCCTTACAGGTCTTCCTATCGGCGGCGGCAAGGGCGGTTGTGATTTTGATCCCAAGGGCAAGTCGGACAGGGAGGTGATGGCGTTCTGCCAGAGCTTTATGACGGAGCTTCATAAATATATCGGCGCTGATACAGATGTCCCGGCGGGCGATATCGGCACCGGAGCAAGGGAAATCGGCTATATGTACGGCCAGTACAAGAGGCTGACGGGGCTGTATGAAGGCGTTCTCACCGGTAAGGGGCTTACTTACGGCGGCTCACTGGCCAGGACAGAGGCAACAGGCTACGGCCTGTTATATCTCACTGCGGAAATGCTGAAATGCAATGGAAAGGACATCGCCGGCAAGACCATCGCAGTGTCCGGTGCCGGCAATGTAGCTATCTACGCAATCCAGAAGGCACAGCAGCTTGGCGGAAAGCCTGTGACCTGTTCCGATTCCACGGGATGGATTTATGACCCGGAGGGAATCGATGTGGCGCTGCTGAAAGAGGTTAAGGAAGTAAGGCGTGCAAGGCTTACCGAATACGCGGCGGCAAGGCCCGGTGCCCAGTACCACCAGTGCGCCGCAGGAAGCAATGTATGGACCGTTAAATGCGATATCGCCCTTCCCTGTGCAACTCAGAACGAATTGAACCTGGAGGACGCAAAGGCGTTGGTGGCAAACGGCTGCTTCGCAGTGGCAGAGGGTGCGAATATGCCAACCACCATGGAGGCGACAGAGTACTTCCAGGCAAACGGCGTTCTGTTCTGCCCCGGCAAGGCTTCCAATGCTGGCGGCGTGGCAACTTCCGCCCTTGAGATGAGCCAGAACAGCGAGCGTCTCAGCTGGACATTTGAAGAAGTGGATTCCAAGCTTCAGGGCATCATGGTTAATATTTTCCACAGCCTGGATGATGCCGCGAAGAAATATGGAATGGAAGGCAATTATGTAGCAGGGGCAAACATTGCGGGATTCCTGAAGGTTGCAGAAGCCATGACCGCACAGGGAATCGTATAAGAAAAGATATGGGCGAAATGCCGGACAGTACGGAAATGCAGTAAACAGAAATAAGGGATGCCGTGTAAATGCTTACCGCGGCATCCCGTTTTTTATGTGCAGGCCCGTGCAGTGGAGTTTTGCCGCTGAAGCGGCGGTTCCCCGCACCCGGAAGCCTGCCGCTTCAGCGGCGCACGGGCCGCGAGGCGAGGAGGGGGACAAGTTCCCCTACCCGATTGAGAAATATCATGTACGGCAGCCTTCTGCAGTCGTTGCGGAACAGCCTGCCGTGAACAATACATTCGGCACTAAAACAGGAAACAGGGCTTATGATGCGCCGTTTTCCATAGTGAGCTGAAGGATCCGCTTCATATCGGCAATCAGCTCCCTGGAATAAGTTTCCGCCTGCCAGTAAATCTGCTCCGCATCCGAATATTTCCCGCTGTGGATCGCATCGATGACAGAGGCACCGAACTTATGGAACTTCTGATGCTTGGGTCCCAGACCGTTCCAAATCGGAAGCACGCCGGGAATGCTTGGTGTCATTGCATAATAGAAGTGCCCGAAACCACACTTGGCGGAATCAAGCTGGAGAGGGATCACCGTCTGAGAGTCCACCATTTTTCTCAGGTTAGTCAGCCATGTGGAATGAGAGGAAATGGCGTTTTTCATATATTGGGCAAATTCCTCGTTTTCCAGGTGGAAGAATGCGTCCTGAGTCATGGTTCCCATTTGCTTGATGCTGTCGTCCAACGTTTTCTCGATGCCGATTACGGGTTTTGCGGCATCAAATAAGTCCTCTCCCACCTTCCGCATGAAGTCGGAGCTTTCCATCAGCTGGTTCTGCATTTCCGTCATGGAGCTGCTGATCTCCTCGCTGACTGCGGCAATGGAACTCATGGATTCATTTACCTTGGAGACGTACTGCTGGCTTTCGCTGTTCAATTCCCACACATTTTTAATCTTCTCGGTCATAGTGAGCAGAGATTCAATGGTCTGGGAGGAACTATTGACACTTTTCTGGGAAGCGGTCTTTATGTTTTTGACAAAGGATTCCATATTGGAGGTCAGGTTCTGCGTCTCCTGGGACAATTCCCTGATTTCGTTCGCCACTACGGAAAATCCCTTTCCCGCTTCGCCGGCGCGTGCCGCTTCCACTGAGGCGTTCAAGGCCAGCAGATTGGTCTGCATGGAAATGGAACCGATACCGGAGATAACGCTGCTGATACGCTGAACAAGATCTACCAGTTCGTCCATATCCTTCTGCATTTCCCGGGAGATGGCGATGGTTTGCTCGGAGAGTTCCTTTATGGAGGTCAGTTCGTTCTGGCCTGCTTCCATTTTCTGATAGACTTCGTCCGTGGCGCCGGAAACCTTGACGATGGTGTTGGTCAGTTCTTCCTGCTGATTATTTGAAGTCCCCACGGAAGAACCGAAAATGGCTTCCGTAGCGTTGGTTACCTTTTGGGAGATCTCTATGATTTTTTCTGTCTGGTGCTGCATGGTCAGATCCAGGGAACTGATCTGCATGACGGCATTGATATTTTTTTCAAAAATATCCGCAAACTGCTTTCTCCCTTTCAACAGTCGCTGATAGATGCCGTTCAGCTCCGGCTCATGGGAGTAATCGGCTGATTTCAGTTCTGAGACTGATTTCATTAGTATTGCTTTTCGTTTCTTAATTGCCATTTCGCATCCTCATATCTTTCTTTAGAATTAATGGAATGATGTGTTTGACTACAGGAAACGCTTTGCCAATTCCGCAGTCATGGTAAGGGCCGATACAGAAATTCCTCGTATATATCTGCGCCCATGCGCTTCATGGCGCATAAAATTATGTATATTACCATGATACGAAATTTTGGAATTTTTGCAAGCCTTTTTGTGATTTTTATATTGGATATCTTTACTATATGCCGTCCGCGGGTAAGTGTGTGCGGAATGAAGCGTTTATAAGTGCGGCGCGGCCTGTGAAACGTTATTTCTGATATGATGTATTCTGTATATGGATAAAATGAGCCGAATGTGATATAGTTATATTCAACAAAAAGATTTGGGAGCGGGACAATGGCGGCAAAGAAGTATTATGCAGTAAAAAAAGGACGTAAAACCGGTATTTTCATGGATTGGGATACATGCAGGGCGGAGGTGGAGGGGTATCCCGGAGCCGAATACCGGAGTTTTGGAAAGCTAGAAGACGCAGAAGAATATTTGGCCGGGAAAGTGCAGGGCGGCGTGGAGAAGGAACCGGAAAAACAGCAGGAAAACGCAAAACCGGAAGAGTGTCCGCCGGAGGGCACCCTGCTTGCCTATGTAGACGGCAGCTATGATCATTCCCTGAAAAAATATGCCTTTGGCTGCGTATTTATTTTGCCGGACGGCAGGGTTAGGACAAGGTATGGAAATGGAGACAATGCCCAATCCCTGCAGCAGCGAAATGTGACAGGGGAAATGCTGGGGGCCATGTATGCCGTGAGGACTGCCATGGTGAGCGGTTTTTCGAGGATTGAGATACGGTATGACTATGAGGGGATAGAGAAATGGGTGACGGGGGCGTGGCGTTCCAGGACGGAACTGACCCGCAAGTATGCCGATTCCATGCGCCGGTGGGGAGAAAGTATCGCAATTGATTTTACAAAGGTAGCCGCCCATTCAAATGTGTATTATAATGAAATGGCAGACATGACGGCCAAGGCCGGGCTGCGGGAGGGGAACGGCATCCCCAAGGTTTGTCATGTGGATGAACTTTAGACTGAAACGGGCAGGAGCGGGAAGCGGGGAAAAATGGAACGTATGAGATTGAATAAATATCTTGCCCATAGCGGCGTCTGCTCCCGGAGAGATGCGGATAAGCTGATAGCCGGCGGGGCAGTGGCCGTGAACGGGCAGCCGGCGGAACCCGGTATGCAGGTTTCGGAGCAGGACGAGATACAGGTGCGGGGAAAGAAGGTGCATGCCCCGGGGAAAACGGTGGTGCTGGCATTTTACAAGCCTGCCGGCGTGACCTGTACGGAGCGCGACCCGCATGCGGAGACAAAGGTATCGGACGTGGTGAAGTATCCTGAACGTGTCACCTATGCGGGACGCCTGGATAAGGATTCGGAGGGGCTGCTGCTGCTTTCCAATGACGGTGATTTGATCCAGGCAATGATGAGAGGGGTGAACTGTCACGAGAAAGAGTATCTGGTTCAGGTGGACAGGGAAATCGGAGCGGATTTTGCGGAGCGGATGGCCCGGGGGGTTTACCTGAAGGAATTGGGCCTTACGACGAGAGAATGTACGGTGGAAAAAACGGGGAAATATACTTTCAGGATAGTACTCACGCAGGGCGTAAACCGGCAGATTAAGAGAATGTGCATGGCCTGCGGTTACACGGTCACAGGGCTGAAACGCGTCAGGGTTATGCATGTTACGCTTGGAGAACTGAAACCGGGGGAATACCGTGAACTTGGCAGCGCGGATGTGGAGCGGCTTTACAGGGACTGCGGACTGACGGGGAAGGGCTGAAGAGGGTACTGAAGGGCATGACAATAGATGGCTTTAAATAAGGGACGGCCTCCGCAGCCATACGGACATGGTATGGAAGTGCTGCGGCACGATTTCCAACGGCGGCCTGTCGGCAGAGAGAAAAGGATGGTTGAAGGTAATATGCAGGCTGAAAAATCAGGTAAAATGGAACGGATGAAAGAACTGGCAGCAGTTCTGAATAAAGCCTCCAGGGCTTACTATGCGGAGAACAGAGAAATCATGAGCAACCGTGAGTACGACCAACTGTACGACGAACTGGAGGCTCTGGAGAAGGAGACGGGAATTGTGATGGCGGACAGCCCTACGGTGAAGGTGGGGTATGAGGCTGTGGATGAACTGCCCAAAGAGCAACATGAGGCGCCTATGCTGTCATTGGACAAGACCAAGAGCCGGGAGGAACTGCGTGACTGGCTGCAGGAGCATCCGGCAGTTTTGAGCTGGAAGCTGGACGGGCTGACTATCGTATTGACGTACCGCGGCGGAAAGCTGGAGAAGGCGGTTACCAGGGGGAACGGCGAAATCGGTGAGGTGATTACCAATAATGCGAAAACGTTTGTGAATCTGCCGCTTGCCATTCCTTTTCAGGGCGAGCTGGTGCTGCGCGGTGAAGCGGTAATCAGTTATTCGGATTTTGAGAGAATCAATGCGGATATAGAGGATGCGGATGCTAAATACAAAAATCCCAGAAACCTTTGCAGCGGTTCCGTGCGCCAGTTAAATAATGAGATAACGGCCCGGAGGAATGTACGGTTTTATGCCTTTGCCCTGGTCAGTGCCGCAGGAAGCAGTGAGGGGGCGATGAACAGCGAAACCCTGGTAGAGGGAAGCTTTGATTTTCTGGAGAGCCAGGGATTTGAGGTGGTGGAGCATTACCTGGTGGATGAGAGTACGATTTTAGACACCATTGCACTGTTTGAGGGAAAAATAGAGCATTACGATATTCCATCAGACGGGCTGGTACTGATATATAATGATATTGCATACGGTCAGTCCCTGGGGCGGACTGCAAAGTTTCCCCGGAATGCCATCGCCTTCAAGTGGGCGGATGAACTGCGGGAGACGACGTTGCGGGAGATTGAATGGAGCGCCAGCCGGACGGGGCTGATTAATCCGGTGGCAATTTTTGATCCGGTGGAACTGGAGGGTACTACGGTCAGCCGTGCTTCTGTCCATAATGTCAGCATTCTGCGTTCGCTGCAGCTGGGCATAGGAGACAGGATTACCGTATATAAGGCAAATATGATTATCCCTCAGATTGCGGAGAACCTGACGGCGAAGGCACTTGAAGAGGCGGTTTCCGGTCAGGCTATGCCTGGCGATGGCGGAGAGCGGCAGATGCAGGAAGCATCCGGTTCGGGAGAAGCCACAGGAGAGAGTGTGCCTGGTTCGGGAGAAGCCACAGGAGAGAATGTGCCTGGTTCGGGAGAAGCCACAGGAGAGAATGTGCCTGGTTCGGGAGAAGCAGCAGTACAGGAAGCGCCCGGTTCGGGAGAAGCTACAGTACAGCAAGCGTTAGGGGAGGAGTCGGTACCGGAATCCGGGGAAGCCTGTATTAAGGCGGAGGAAGACAGAAGGGGAAGAAAGCTGGTAGATATTCCGCAGGTATGCCCGGTATGTGGGGAGAGAACGGAAATCCGTCAGGTAAATGACGTTCAGTCGCTGTACTGCACCAATGAAAAGTGTGCGGCAAAGCAAATTAAGTCCTTTACATTATTTGTCAGCAGAGATGCCATGAACATCGACGGACTGTCTGAGGCAACTCTGGAAAAATTTGTGGATTTGGGTTTTGTCAATGAATTTGCGGACTTATTTCATCTGGACAGATACCGGGAACAGATTGTGGAAATGGAGGGCTTCGGGGAAAAGTCCTATCAGAATCTGACGGAAAGCATAAACCGCGCCCGCAATACCACTTTGCCCAGGGTGATATACGGCCTGGGAATTGCCAACATCGGCGTAGCCAATGCGAAGATGCTCTGCAGGTATTTTGACTACGACCTGGAACGAATGCAGAAAGCTGATGTGGAGAGTCTGAGTGCCATAGAGGGGGTGGGAGAGGTCATTGCCACCGCATTTGTCAATTATATGCGGGATGAAGACAATCTCCGAAAGATAGACGCACTGATGAAAGAACTGCAGATTGAGATACCGAAGATAGAGGAGGGCAGCCAGACACTGGCGGGCATGAGTTTTGTCATCACAGGTTCCCTGAGCAGGTTTGCCAGCCGGAATGAGCTGAAGGAGGCGATTGAACAAAAGGGCGGGAAAGTGACGGGAAGTGTCACCGGCAAGACCACCTGCCTGATTAACAATGATGTGACTTCGACTTCTTCCAAGAACAAGAAGGCCAGGGAGCTGGGAATTCCCGTCCTGTCTGAAGAGGATTTTGTCAGGCAGTATAATATGGATGCTGCCTCCGGACAAACTGTCCCGGTTAGTAATTCCCTGACCACAGAGGATACAGAGTAGGAGAACTGTGGATTTTAGAAACAGGAGGAAAAAAGATGCCGATTAAAACGCAGCGGGACTTGCCCGCAAAGGAAATTCTGGAAAACGAAAATATATTTGTCATGGATGAATTCCGCGCCATGCATCAGGACATACGTCCGTTGGAGGTGCTGATTCTGAATAATATGCCGGTGAAACAGGACACAGAGCTGCAGCTGCTGCGGGCGTTGTCCAACACGCCCCTGCAGGTGGATGTCACTTTTATGAATGCCAGGAGCCATTTATCCCAGAATACGTCGGCGAACCATCTGAATAAATTTTATGTCACATGGGATGAGATACAGGACAGGAATTATGACGGGATGATTGTGACAGGGGCACCGGTGGAGGATATTCCCTTTGAGGAGGTGGATTACTGGCAGGAAATCTGCGATATCTTTGACTGGGCGGAGAGTCATGTCACATCCACCCTACATATATGCTGGGCGTCCCAGGCCGGATTTTACCATTATTACGGAATTGATAAGAATAAACTCCCGCAGAAACTGTTCGGCGTATATGACCATAGGGTCAGAAATCGGAAGATTCCGCTGGTAAGAGGATTCGACGATATTTTTCCGGCACCCCAGAGCCGGCATACCGAGACGCCCGCGGAGGCTATCCATGCCTGCAAAGAACTCACTGTGCTGGCGGAATCACCGGAGGCCGGTGTATATCTTGCCATTGCGGAGGAAGGGAAGAAGATCTTTGTCACTGGCCATCCCGAGTATGACAGATACTCGCTGAACAACGAGTATATCAGGGATTTAAATAAAGGCCTGTCCATCCAGATTCCGTACAATTATTATCCTGACAATAACCCGAATGAGAAACCGCTGCTGCAGTGGCGCTCCCACAGCAATAACCTCTACAGCAACTGGCTCAATTATTATGTGTACCAAATGACTCCCTATGAGCTGGGAGGGAGCAGGAAAGGGCATTGAACGGACCACCGAACACTTAACCGCACGGAGGGGAATGGTATGAGTCAGGATGAGATAGCATATCAGAATAAGGATATTACAAGTAAATTGCTTGCCGAGTATTTTAAAGGAAAGACCTTTAAGGTATATGGTTTGGATCTGCCTGAGATTAAGCAGGTATTGCCCACCAATATACCAACAGTTAAGGCAAATGAGCTTCGGCTGGATAACCTTTTTGAACTGGCTGACGGCAGCATCGCCATAGTGGATTATGAAAGCGAGTATAAAAAGGAAGATAAGATAAAGTACCTCAACTATTTGACGGGAATCGCAAATCGTTATTTAAAAGAGAAGAGTGACTGCCCCAAATTGCGTATGATTGTGATATATACAGGAGACATTAAACGGGGGCAAGTGTCTGCTCAATATGATATTGGGGCAGTTAAAGTGAGCCTGGAACCAGCATTTCTCTCAGAACTGGATTCAGACGGTATTTTTCTCCGGTTGAAAGAAAAAGTGGAAAGGAATGAATTGCTGGAGGATGAGGAATTGATGAGGCTCATCATATTGCCGCTGTCCTATCGGAAAAAAGAAGACAAAGAAACACATATTCGAAATTCCGTAAGGCTGGCGACGCAGATTCAGGACAGAACACAGCAGCTTTTTACGTTGGCGGGAATACTGGTTTTTGCGGATAAGGTTATTGATATGGAGACGGCTAATAGAATAAGGAGGGCGATTGAGATGACACAGGTAGCGAAGATATTTGAGGAAGAAAAGCAGCAGGCATTGATGCAGGCGGCGAAAAAGCATGAGGAAGAAAAGCAGCAGGCAGTTAGAACAAACGCGAAACAGACAGTAATCAGGATGATTAGGAAAAAATATACGACAGAAGAGATTGTCTCCATCATATCAAGCTTTTCTCAGGATGAAATAGAGATGCTGCGGAAAGAAATTGAGGACGCGGAGTAAGGGTGCATTACCAGATTGTAGTTATAGAAAGCAGGCGGGAAGCCGGGACAAAGACAGGAAGCGAAGCGGGATTTGCAGCCTGTGTTTGCATGAACAGTGAATGGACAGCCGTATTACAGGCGCTGCATGAACTTTATCTGGAATGCGAAAAAACGTTTAGGAATATATGTAAACAGGGATATCTGTTTCCTTACAACATTATCCTGGCAAAATGAAATGTATTGTACGAGTACTGTGCGTGGCTGTTTCCGATCCTGTTCAGGATAGAAGCAATAAATGACCCTGACGGTAAGAAGATGCCAAACCGATACATTGGGTATGCAGGTGAAAATCTGGAGATACTTTACTTTATGTATCACAGCCACAGGCTGAAAATAGCATATGCGGGAATTCGTTTTCTGGTTTAGATCATGGGGAAGCTTTTTTGTCCATTTACTATCGGGCGGCGAGGTGTTATAATAAGGTACTTATGTCAGGAACGGTTATCGCGGCACACGCAGGCCGGCATCCGCATAAATAAAATCCGGAAAGGCAGGAGAACCTTAATTATATGAGAGAATACCAGAAAACCCAATGCTTTGAAACCCTGGCCCTGCTCACAGAAGCCCACGCCCAGCTGACGAAATTCATCGAAAAGAAACAATCAGCCTCCGCCCTGGCGCTTCTGGAGCAATGCCAGCAGGGGGCTATTTCCGTAGGCACCCTCATTGACAGCCTGGAAGGCGACGGCACGGAGGCCGTGCGCTGCCTGGAGTCCTACTGCGAACAGGTCTACGGGCTCTACACGGACCTGCAGCAGGGAACCCCGGTGAATATATGGCAGGTCGCCAAAAAGCTGAAGAAAATGATAACGCGGTGCGAATCCGCCATCCGCCACCAAATTCCCACCCGGCGGGAGGTGGTGTTTCTTCCTTATAAGGCTTCCATGTGGGATTCCCTGGAGTCTGTCTGGAAGGCGGCGGCGGAGGATCCTGACTGCACCGCCCTGGTGATTCCCATCCCTTATTACGATAAAAATCCGGACGGGTCCGTCAGGGAGATGCATTATGAGATAAACGAATACCCGCCGGACGTGCCGGTCATAAGCTATGACACCTATGACTTCGAGTCCCGTCACCCGGATATGATTTTCATCCACAACCCCTATGACGACGGCAACTACGTGACCAGTGTGCTGCCCTTTTTTTACGCGAAGAACCTGAAGCAGTACACGGACAAGCTGGTCTATATTCCCTACTTTATCCTGGGAGATATCGATCCGGCCAATGAGGAGTCCGTCAGGAGAATGGAGCATTTCTGCCTTACGGAGGGGGTGGTCAATGCCGACTGCGTGATTGTGCAGTCCGAGTCCATGCGGCAGGTTTATGTGGATGTATTGACCAAATATACAAGCGAGAAGGAACGTCCCCGCTGGGAGAAGAAAATCCTGGGCTTGGGTTCCCCGAAGGTGGACAGGGTATGCAGCCTGCGGAGCGAGGACTTCGAGCTTCCCGAAGAATGGGAGAGACTGATCGTCAGGGAGGACGGCACCCGCAGGAAGGTTATTTTTTATAATACCAGTGTGGATACATTTCTGAAAAAGGATGAGGCGATGCTGGTGAAAATAAAGGAAAATCTCCGCATTTTTCAGGAAAACAGAGAAGAGATCACGCTTCTGTGGCGTCCCCATCCCCTGATGGAAGCCACGCTGACTTCCATGCGCCCGGAGCTTTACCGGAAATACAGGGAAATCGTGGACGGCTACAGGGCGGCGGGATTCGGCATCTACGACGATTCCGCCAACATGGAGCGGGCCATCGCCGTAAGCGACGCTTATTACGGAGACTGGAGTTCCATTGTCTGGCTCTATAAACAGACAGGAAAGCCGATCATGATACAGAATGTGGAAGTACACTGAAAACAAGGGAAGGGGTACCGACAATGGATTTCGAATTGACAGCCTCCATGATGTGCGCCGATTTCGGTCACCTGGAGCGTGAAGTAAAGGAACTGGAGGAAGGCGGCATCGATTCCTTCCACATTGACATTATGGACGGGCATTATGTTCCGAACTACGCGATGTCCTTAAACGACCTGCGCTATATCCGCAGTGCCGCGCACAGGCCGCTGGACGTCCACCTGATGGTAGAGCATCCAAACAACACCATCGAGCTTTTTATCAACAGCCTGCATCCCGGTGACACCGTCTATATCCATCCGGAGGCGGAGTACCATCCCTCCACCACACTGCAGAAAATCATCAATGCGGGCCTGGTTCCCGGAATCGCCATCAATCCGGGAACCAGTGTGGAGAATGTCCGCATGCTGCTGCGCATTGTGAAAAAGGTCCTGGTCATGTCGGTAAATCCCGGCAACGCGGCCCAGATGTTCCTGCCCTATGTAGGAGAAAAGTACGACAGGCTGTTGGACCTTAAGGATAAAATGGATTTTGAAATTTACTGGGACGGCGCCTGCGGAGAGGATAAAATCCGGGAATTTGCGCCCAGGGGCGTGAGAGGATTTGTGCTTGGGACCACGCTTCTCTTCGGCAAGGGCAAGCCATACGGCGAGACGCTGCAGGCAATCCGCGGTTTCGTGAAGAAAACCCGGGACAGGTGAAAAAATCCTTTTTTTGTTTTTGAAAGTGTGATACAATCTGTTTAGGATACCTGTACACCATTGCATTTATTCTCCCGCAATCAGCACGCGCTGTCTGCCCGGTACTGCGTTGTCATCGGCAGGCGTGTTCACCGCATCATCTTCCGCATCCGCCTTGTCCTGGTGCGGAGGGCAAACGCGGTTTATCCGGGAATGTATGCATTGGTGTACCGGAGCGTGTATAAGGGAACCGTCTGCGGCACCCGGCTGTTTCACGGAACGGTTCGGGCGGATGCCCCGGGTTTGAGCAGGGGGACGGATGGTTCCGGAGGAAAGGAGAGGAACGCGATGAACGAGGCAGATAAGAATCACACGGCAGAACCGGAAACCGGCTATTATCTGGCGGTTGATATCGGGGCTTCCAGCGGACGCCACATACTGGCCCATCTGGAGGACGGCAAAATGGTGCTGGAGGAAGTACACAGGTTTCCCAACGGGGCGGCGGAGAAGGACGGAGAGCTGGTCTGGGACGTGGACGAGCTGTTTGCGCAGATTAAGCTGGGCATGAAGAAGTGCGGGGAACTGGGTAAGATACCCGTCAGTGTGGGCGTGGATACCTGGGGGGTGGACATTGTGCTGCTGGACGGGGAAGGTCGCCGTATCGGCAACGCGGTGGCTTACAGGGACAGCCGCACCAGGGGAATGGATGAGGAGGTATATAAGATTATCCCGGAGGATGAGCTGTATGCCCGCACCGGAATCCAGAAGGCGATTTTCAACACGATTTACCAGCTGATGGCGCTGAAGACGAAGAAGCCGGAGCAGCTGGAGCAGGCCCGGACGCTGCTGATGATGCCGGATTATTTCCATTACATGCTTTCCGGCACGGCGGTGACGGAGTACACGGAAGCCACTACCGGTCAGCTGATCAGCCCCGTTACGAAGGACTGGGATATGGAACTGATTGAAAGGCTTGGATATCCGAAACGTATCTTCCGTAAGGTTGTGACCCCCGGCACGGAGATTGGGCATCTGACGGAGGAGGTTCAGCGGGAAGTGGGATTTGACTGTAAGGTGGTAGTCCCGGCTGCCCATGATACCGGTTCCGCGGTGATTGCGGTGCCAACGGACAGCGACAATGCACTGTATATCAGTTCGGGCACCTGGTCCCTTATGGGTACGGAGCTGCCGGAGGCCGACTGCTCGCCGGAGAGCAGGGCCAATAATCTGACCAATGAGGGCGGTTACGATTATCGTTTCCGCTATCTGAAGAATATTATGGGGCTGTGGATGATACAGTCCGTGAAGAAGGAAATCGGCGGGAATCTGGGCTTCGGGGAAATCTGTGAGATGGCTTCGAAATGTGATATTCCGTCCATAGTTGATTGTAATGACGACCGTTTCCTGGCGCCGGCCAATATGACCGAAGAGGTGCGCAGGGCCTGTGAGGAATCCGGGCAGCAGGTGCCCCAGGGATTGGCGGAGGTGGCTTCCGTTATCTATAACAGCCTGGCAAAATGCTATGCCGAAACCATGGAGGAGCTGGAGTCCATGACAGGGATCAAATACGGGCGTATCCATATCGTGGGCGGCGGATCCAACGCGGAATATCTGAACCGCCTGACCGCGGAAGCCACAGGGATTCCGGTGTATGCGGGACCGACGGAAGCTACGGCGGCGGGCAATGTGGCGGCCCAGATGATCGCGGCAGGGGCGCTTGAGGGGCTGAAGGACGCGCGGGGCTGTGTGTTCCGCTCTTTCCCGATTCATATATACGAATAGGGGGCGGCTTCCGGGGACGTTCCCCGGCGCCGGGCGGATGCTTATCTCGTATATGCGGGACGAAGGCAGCTTCAAAACGGCGCGGGAGATATCGCCGGCAGCAGTGACATGGAAACAGAATGAGAAAGGATACGAAAAATGACGGCAAAGGAAAGATTTGAATCCGCAAAGGAGATTTACGCATCCTGCGGTGTGGATGTGGAGACGGCGATTGTAAAATGTATGGAGGCACCGGTAGCCCTTCATTGCTGGCAGGGGGACGACGTGACAGGCTTTGACCACGACGGTCCGCTGACCGGCGGCATCCAGACTACCGGAGACTATCCCGGCAGGGCGAAGACGCCGGAACAGCTGATGCAGGACATGGACATGGCCCTGCGCCTGATGCCCGGTAAGAAAAAGCTGAACCTCCATGCCAGCTATGCGATTTTTGAACCCGGTGAGTTCGTGGACCGTGACAAAATCGAGCCGAAGCATTTTGCGAAATGGGTGGAGTTTGCCAGGGAGAGGAATATGGGAATTGATTTCAATCCCACTTTTTTCTCCCATGATAAGGTGAAAGACGGGCTGACGCTGTCCAGTCCCGATGAGGAGACCAGGAAGTTCTGGATAGAGCACGGTAAGGCATGTGTGCGTATTTCCCGGTATTTTGCGGAAGAGACAGGCATTCCCTGTGTGATGAATATCTGGACCGGCGACGGCTATAAGGATATCCCTGCCGACCGCATGGGACCCAGGATGCGGTACAGGGATTCCATCGAACAGATTCTCTCGGAGCCTTTTGACAGGAGCAAGGTAAAGCCCTGCGTGGAGTCCAAGGTATTCGGCATCGGCGTGGAGGCATTTACGGCGGGAAGCGCGGAATTTACGTTAAGCTTTGCCGCCACGCATGAAGGCTGCCTGCCCTTGATGGACAACGGGCATTATCATCCCACCGAAGTGGTATCGGACAAGATTCCGGCGCTGCTGTGCTTCTATCCGGAGATTGCCCTGCATATCACCAGGCCCATCCGCTGGGACAGCGATCATGTGGTACTCTTCGACGACGAGACGAGGGAGATGGCGAAGGAAATCGTCAGATGCGGCGGGCTGGACAGGGTTTACATGGCGCTGGATTATTTCGATGCCGGCATCAACCGTGTATCTGCGTGGGCCATGGGCTTCCGCAGCTGGCAGAAGGCATTGCTTTCCGCATTGTGTACGCCCAATGAAGCGTTGAAAAAGCTGCAGGACGAGAACCGGATGACAGAGCTGATGGTACGGCAGGAGGCCGTGAAGATGCTGCCCTTCGGCGACGTGTGGAACGAGTACTGTGAGCGCTGCGGCGTGGTTTCCGACGGGGATTTCTACGATGAAGTGAAGCGGTATGAGGATGAAGTGCAGCTGAAGAGATAACGGAAGGCTTTTTATGGGAAAGAATTGCAGCCGGGGGATCCGCCGGGCGCCCCGGCTTTAAAAACCTTTTGCCAATATTTGAAAAAGCATTTTCCCAATTTGGATTATCTGTGTTATACGAAAGCACATGGAAGCATAGCTCAGCTGGGATGAGCGTTCGCCTGACTAGCGGGAGGCCAAGGGTTCGAACCCCCTTTGCTTCCATTTTTTATGCTTCCATATATGTTTTTGAGGAAACAGGACAGGCGGCCCGCAGCGCATCTTTCGGAAGTGACTGTATGCCGGCAAAAAGGGAAAGTTTCTCACCTCTGCCGAACACTGTAAAAAAAGACAAAAAAAGAAAAAATCGAAAAAAACTTGACATTTTACAAACTGTAATTTATACTATACTACGTTAATTGCATACGGCACTGCATTGTATACAGGTATTCACGAGGGAGCGAATAAAGGTATTATTCAATCCCTTTTTATGCAGTTATACAATTTATGGCAATAAAGTGTGAAAGTATGTGTGGCAAATTTAGTGAGAGGAGAAAAATTATGAAGAAGAAAGTTATCAGTTTGCTGCTTGCTTCGGCTATGGTGCTTTCCATGGCGGCATGCGGCAGCGAAGATGAACCTTCGAACAGCAGCAGTGGCAGCGAAAGCGTTGAAGGCAGCGAATCTACGCCTGCTGAAAGCAGCAGCGGGTCCGATGAGGGAGAAGCGGATGTTCCCCCTGCGGCATCCGGAACAGTTACATATCGCACTTATACCAGCGTCATGCCCAGCAACTGGAACGGGTTGACTTATGAGGATGCCAACGACGCCCAGATTATGGACTGGCTGGGGTCCAGCTTTTTTACGTATGACTTCAAGTTTGAGGACGGCAAGAAGTTCAATGATGACGGCTCCATCAATGCGGAAGGTATCGTACCGGGTGAGTTTGATGTGATGTATTCCGCAGCGACGAAGCTGGAGGATGTGACTTCCGAAGTGGACGCAAAGTGGGGGTATACCGACGAGCAGAAGGAGATGGGAAGCTACGCCTGGAAGATTACCCTGAGAGAGGATCTGAAGTGGGAGGACGGCACGGCCATTGATGCCCATGACTTCGTCTATACCATGCAGCAGCAGCTGGATCCGCTGTTCCAGAATATGCGTGCTTCTACATTCTACAACAACATTATGGTGAAGGGTGCCCGCGATTATGTGTATCAGGGCCAGACCGTATGGAGCGACAACGGCGCTACCGGGGAGCCGGGGGTTACCGTGGCAGATCTCGTAAAGGGCGATGACGGCGTATATGCAATGGCCGACGGTACTGTTGTCAGGTTTGCACTGACACAGGCGCTGAAGCAGTGCAGCAACTACAGCGTGACGGACATTGCAGCCGACTACCTTGATCCGGATGCCTTCGCGGCACTTCAGGAGCTGGCGGATGGAGACGGCCGTGTGCCGGTTACGGATGACACCATTGCCCTTGTTGCAAAGCTTATTGATACGGACGGCTGGGGCCATGAACCGGTGGAAAACGTTCCCTTGTACATGGTTCTGGAGACTACCTACGGGGAGATGTCCTTTGAGGATGTGGGCCTTTACGCACCCAGCGATTATGAGTTGGTTGTCTGCCTGGATGCTCCCATTAAGTGCCTGAAGGAGGACGGTTCCCTCTCTTATGAAGCGGCATACAGCTTCTCAAGCCTGCCGCTTGTGAAGGAAGATCTGTATGAATCCTGCAAGCAGGAGCCGCAGCAGGGCGCTGAACTCTGGACCACCAATTACAATACCTCCATTGAAACCAGCGCCAGCTGGGGGCCTTACAAGGTGAGTGCTTTCCAGGCCGGTAAATCCTATGAACTGGCTAAGAACGAGAACTGGTATGGTTACGGTATGGATGAGTACAAGAACCAGTTCCTGATTGACAAGATCTTCTGTGAGCAGGTATCGGATGTGGCCACTCAGTGGATCAAGTTCCTGGGCGGCGAGATCGACAGCATTGTTCTGGATGTTGACCACAAGGATGACTACCGCGATTCCAAATATACGAAATTTGCTCCCGGTACCGGTACCTTCGGCACCATGATCTATTCGAACCTTGACGTTTTGAAGGCTTCGGGGCGCAACAACGGCATCCTGGCCATTCAGGATTTCAGGAAGGCAATCTCCCTGTATCTTGACAGAGATGATTTCAACTCCACCCTGTTTGCTTCCCATCAGCCCTGCTATGGCCTGCTTGGTCCCTCTTACTATCATGACATTGAGAACGGCGGCGTGTACAGATATACACAGCAGGCACAGGAAGGTTTGCTGCGGGTTTACGGGTTTACCCAGAACGATGACGGCACTTGGACGGACGGCACCAACAAGTATGCTACCTATGAGGATGCTTACGAGGTTATGAACGGCATGAACCGCCCTCTTGCCAAGGAGCTGATCGAGAACGCATATAAAGAACTGACCGAGAACGCGGATAAGTACGGTTATGATCCCAACAAGAAAATCACTATCCTGCAGGGGTCTGGTGTTGACAATGAGAATACCCGCCGTGCCAACGAGTATATGGTGAAATTCTTCAACGAACTGGTGCAGGGTACTTCCCTGGAAGGAAAGGTGGAGGTTATCTTCGACGGTTCCTTTGGCGAGAGCTGGGCTTCCGACTTCAAGAGCGGCGCTTATGACCTGGCTGTTACCGTCGGCTTCAGCGGCGGTGCATTTGACCCCTGCGGTTTCCTGCAGTGCTACATGGATCCCACGGCAGGCCTGATGTATGCCGTATGGTGGGATATGGAGTCCGAGATGCTTACGTATACCATGCCTGAGGGTGATTACCCCGGCGCAGGCCAGGAGCTTACCATGTCCATCTATAACTGGTACTGCTGCCTGAACGGTCTCGCCGAGTCCAGAGGATGTACCGAGACCTATAACTGGGGCGACAGCTTTGCTCCCGCGGATGTACGGCTGCAGGTGCTTTCCATGCTGGAGGAAACATATCTCAATAAGTACTATGGTGTCATGACGACATCTGATTTCATAGCAACTGTTTACAGTGCGAAGTTTGAGCAGATTACTGACGAGTTCAATTTCTTTAAGGAGTTCGGCGGCATTCAGTATATGCGTCCCATGTATGACGATGCGGCGTGGGCTGAGTATGTTAAGTCCAATAACAATGACCTGAGCGCTGAATACAAGAAAGTCGAGTAATTATCTGGGAATTGTCGGTGCAGGCATTTCCTTAGTGCCGGCTGACTGAGCTCGGAGATGAGGCGGGCGGATCTTTTTCGTCCGCCTCAAATTTTAACCTTACGGAAATTAAGTTGTCGTTTACCCACCAAAAAGACAGGAGCTATCGCCTATGTATATGTTTAAGTATGTATCGAAGAGGCTTGGACTGATGATTATGACATTCTCCATCATCATGTTCATGTGTTTTGTTTTGATAAAGCTTTTGCCGATTGTCATCACGGTTCAAGTGGGGCAGGATGCGAATGTCATCGTCCGCCAGCTGGAAGGACGGGGATATATTCAAAATGCGGTTATGGATCCCGCCACACAGACTTGGAGTTATGAACGTGTGCCGATCATGATTCAGCTTGGTAATTACCTGAAAAAGATTTTTCTCAAGGGCGATTTCGGAATCGGGGTCAATATCCCCTCCTATCGCGGACGTGCGGTTTTGGATGTTTTTGCAGAAAAAATACCGCCGACGGTCCTGATCAACCTTTATTCTACATTTATCGGCGTTCCCATCGGGCTTGGGCTGGGAATTCTGGCTGCGCTGAAAAAGAATAAATGGCAGGATCAGCTGATCAATATTTTTATTATCCTTTTGATATCAATGCCCGCTATTGTTATGGGGCTTCTTATACAGTATTTTCTCTGTTTCAGGGCCGGATTGTTCCCTACTACAATGAATTCCGGCTATGAATACTTTACCTGGAGCATGTTCCGGTCCATGATGCCGCCGGTTCTGTCGCTCTGCCTGGGTTCGGTGGCAGGCTATGCCCGGTATACGCGGGCGGAGCTTTCCGAGGTTCTGACCAACGAATTTATGCTGCTGGCCCGCACCAAGGGCTTGACGAGAGGACAGGCTACGCTGCGTCACGCCATGCGAAATTCCATGGTGGTTATCTTTCCGTCCATCCTGAGCGAGTTCATCAGTGTGCTGAGCGGCTCGTTGATCATCGAGAGTATGTTCTCGGTTCCAGGGGTGGGGCGGTTGTATCTTGATTCCGTAAACTCCCTGGATTATGATTTCTTTATGATGCTGTCGGGTTTTTATATCCTTGTGTCACTTCTGGGCGGTATTGTTGTTGATATCAGCTACGGATTCATTGATCCGAGAATTAGAATGGGGGCGAAGTGATATGGAAAAAACGAATGTGTATGATGCGATTCCGTTGGAAAAATTTGTGTTCGCACAGACAGAGGATATATCCCATGATAAAAAACCGGAGACCAAACCGGTGGGCTATCTGGAAGACGCTTTACGCCGCTTCGCCAAAAACAAAGGCGCCATCGTTGCTGCGATTGTGATTTTCATTATGGTTCTGTTTGCAATTTTCGTGCCCTTTTTTACCCAGTATCAAGTTTCGTATTTTGATACCTATTTCTCGTATACACAGCCGAAATGCAGCCTGTTTGAGAATACCTCTTTCTGGGACGGCTGCAAGGAGCTGCAGACGAACCTGAAAACCTTTACCTACTATTATGCCATGGGCCAGGAAACAGGCCATAACGCCGTGAAAAATCAGGAGTACACACTGACGGAGGACGGTGAATACCATTTCCGCCTGGACACCTATCATATGAACGGTGTGGTGTACAAAAATCTCTCCATGGAAGAATATTATGCATTGCAGGAGTATCAGAATGAAACCGGTATCCAGGTGATTTATCCCATGGTGGCCAAGCGGGACCGCCCTACCTCCGTAGACTATGAGGCGGACGGAAACATTTATTATAAGACGGAGGCAAAAGGGGGCAAGACCCAGATTGTGTATGACGATGATGGAAACATCATTCCGGTTTATAATTCCTATCCGGCCAGCATTATGGAGAACGGGATTGGCCTGGACCAGTACAACTCCCTGCGGGTGGAAGGGGAGGAAGGCTTCCTTGAGGACGAACAGACCTGCTATTACAGCTATGCCCTTGTAACGCCCAGCGGGGTGCAGGTCCGCGTTAACTATTACGAGTATTATACCTTTTATCATTCCGAGATACTGAATGACGGGATCGGCAATCCCAGCTTCCTGTTTGGAACCACCGGTACCGGCAAGGATATCCTTACATGCCTTTCCTCGGGTGCGCGCTTTTCGTTCATATTCGCCATCATAGTGGCAGTGAGCAATCTGATTGTAGGTGCGATATACGGTTCTATCGCCGGATACTACGGCGGCCGTCTTGACTTGGTGATGGAGCGCATCACGGACATTCTTGGCGCGGTTCCCACCATGATTGTCATTACGCTGCTGAAGCTTCATATGGGTACTGCCAGCCAGGCACTGGCGCTGTTTATTACGTTCTTCCTCCTGGGGTGGATCGGCATGGGGCGCCGGACGAGAATGCAGTTTTACCGCTTCAAGAACCAGGAATATGTGCTTTCCGCACGGACGCTGGGGGCTTCGGACAAACGGTTGATGTTCAAGCATATTTTCCCCAATGCCATCGGTACGCTGGTTACCGATTTTGCACTGGTGATTCCCTTCATGATTTATTCCGAGACCAGCCTGTCTTATCTTGGAATCATCAATCTGGCGACGGGAAACATTACCAGCGTGGGTACCCTGATTGCGGCGGGGCAGGCATCCCTGGCAACGGCGCCTTTTGTGGCGATGTTCCCCTCAATATTCCTGGCGCTGCTGATGCTTTCCTTCAATCTGTTCGGAAACGGACTGAGAGACGCATTTAATCCTAGTTTACGTGGTACGGAGGGCTGATATGGACAGTAGAGAAATTAAATTATCAGTGAATAATCTGAAGATATCCTTCCGCACGGACGGCGGTAAGGTACAGGCTGTCCGCGGTATTAATTTTGACCTGTACAAGGGAGAGACTCTGGCGCTGGTAGGTGAGAGCGGCTCCGGAAAGTCAGTGACCAACCGTGCCATCATGGGGATCCTTGCCGGGAATGCCATCAAGGAGGCCGGTGAAATCATCTATGACGGCCGTGATCTGATGAAGATTCCGGAGGAGGAATTCCACAGGCTGCGGGGCGACAAGATCGCCATGATCTTCCAGGATCCCATGTCCAGCCTGAATCCCATTATGCGTGTGGGAAAGCAGATGACGGAGGCTACGCTCATAAAGGGAAAGGTTGCCCGGAAGGAGAGCAGGGCGGCCTTCAATGAGAAGCTGGAGATGCTCAACCAGTGTATGGACCAGGCACGGGGCAGCAGCTTAAAAGCCGAGAACAAAAAGGTCTGTCAGGATTTTAACAAATTTGTCTATAAAAATCTTGAATTTGAATATGCTTATAATAAGGCCCGTGAGGCTATGGACGATGTGCTGGACGAGGTAGGGGACCTTATCTTCCGCATAGAGAAGCATGCGTACAAGAACCTGCGCCGCGATATTGCGGAAATTGTCAAGCTGTCATACCATACCCGTGAGCGCTATGTGGTTCACAGCCGGGCAGAGGAGCTGGCGGCCATTCTCGGAGAGCTTAAGCTCCTGATAAAGATTCCGTTTTCACAGCGGTTGGGCAGCTTTTTCCGCCAGCTCTTTAACCGCGGTGAGAGACAGGATACGGCAAGTGATGCCGACTGGGCAGCCATTTCCGAAAAGCTTTCTCAGGTGAAGGCAATCCTGGAGGAAGCGGCAGGCTATACCAAGCCGAATTTCTTTGCAATGGGATACTATGCGGTTTTCGCAAACCAGCCGCTTCCGGAGCTTGAGATCCGGGAGCTGAACGAATACCTGCAGAAATATCTGGATGAGCATTTTATGCGGGAATTCCTTTCCGTGGCCAAGGAGGGCGTCCGCTATTCCAATGAGAAATCAACTGCCAACATGCAGGCGGCCATTTCGCTGATTGACGGTAAGGTTGACTTTTTCCGCAATCCGGATATGCAGAAGAAAGAGGCATTCGAGACGGCAAAGGCGCTTACGGACGCGGTGGGACGCTCCATTAACCGTCTTGACACTGACAAAAACAACGTACTTTATACCTTTGCCTCAAGCCTGAATATGGCTATTAATGTCTATTTCGACGGCATTGTCCGCAATGCGGATGAGGAAAAGCGTTATGCGAAACAGGCTGAGAATTATGCCAGACAGGCAGCGAAGGGCAATAAGCCGGAGTATACGGTGGCGGAGAAGGATTTGGTGGATCTGGATACCCTGCGCCAGGATATTGTCAGTATAATCAGCCGTACCCGCAGTGAGCTGGAGCGCAGTATCAAAGCCATGGCTCAAACGGATTATGACGCGAAGGTATTGGGCCTGATTGCATATTTTAAGGAAAAGGCCTCGGCAGTTGCTTTTAAGGTTACCCGTCGTATGGCAAAGAACCGTGCGATTAAGCTTTTGGAAGAGGTAGGCATTTCCGAACCGCGCAAAAGATACCACCAGTATCCCTTCGAATTTTCAGGCGGTATGCGTCAGCGAATTGTAATTGCCATCGCCCTGTCCGCAAATCCGGATGTCCTGATTTGCGACGAACCCACCACAGCCCTTGACGTGACGATACAGTCCCAGATTCTTGAACTGATCAATAAGGTCAAGGAGGAGCGTAAGCTTTCGGTTATATTTATCACTCACGATTTGGGTGTGGTTGCCAATATGGCTGACAGGGTAGCCGTGATGTATGCCGGAAAAATCGTGGAAATGGGTACCGCGAAAGACGTATTTTATGCTCCCGCCCATCCTTATACATGGGCGCTGCTTTCCTCCATGCCGGATCTTGATACGAAGGAAACTTTGGAGGCGATTCCCGGAACGCCGCCGAATATGATTTATCCTCCCAAGGGAGATGCGTTTGCAAAGCGGAACAAGTACGCTTTAAAGATTGATTTTGAGCAGGAACCTCCGATGTTTCGGATTTCGGACAGTCATCAGGCAGCCACCTGGCTTCTGCATCCCAACGCTCCGAAAGTGGATCCGCCGAAGGTTGTGCTGGAACGTATCGAACGCATGAAAGAAAAAGCAGGGGAAAGGGGTGCTGATTAATGCAAAACGACAATATGAAAAAAAACGAAGTTTTGCTGAAGGTGGAGCACCTTTGCCAATACTTCAAAATGGGGCCTGCCAACGAACTCAAGGCCGTTGACGATGTGAATTTTGAAATCCATAAGGGCGAGGTATTCGGCCTGGTGGGAGAGAGCGGCTGCGGTAAGACCACTACCGGACGATCCATAATCCGGCTGTATGATATCACGTCCGGAAATATTATTTTCAAGGGGCAGCGTATCGCTGCGGGTATCCGCTCCTATAAGGACGCAATTCGAAGCGCGAAGGAAAACTACCGCAAAGAGACGGCCGAGATCAAGGCGCAGATGAAAGCCGACGGAAGCCCGGATGCGCGCCAGAAGGGGCAGAAACGTCTTGAACAGGCGGAAAAAGAGCTTAACCGGATCATTACCGCCCAGAATGAAAATATCAGGGCGGCAAAGGAAGACCATAAGCGCTGCAATCAGAAATATGCCGAGGAACAGGTTAAGAGGGTTACACAGCTTTATGAACCATGCCTTGGGCGGGTGAAGGATGCTTTTGACAAATGCACCGACAAGGAGCGTGGGGGAACGGCAGCTGAAAACCTCCTGCGTGCGGTGAAAGGCATCATGGGGGAAGTGGAGAAGGGCAGAACAGCCATCGACATAAGCGGAGAGATGTCCGAGGTCATCGGTGCGGAGAATTCGGATGCGGCAAAGAAGGATCCATACAGCCAGGCGCTGAATATACGCACGCAGCTTGAGGCACAGTATAAAGAAGACCTCCGCCTTGCTAAAAAGGACCGCATCATGAATAAGATGCAGATGATTTTTCAGGATCCCATTGCCTCTCTTGATCCGCGTATGACGGTAAAGGACATTATTGCCGAGGGACTGGTAATCCGCGGTGTGCGGAATCAGAAGTATATAGACGAGATGGTGTACAAGATGCTGGATCTGGTGGGATTGGTGCCTGAACACGCGGGGCGGTATCCCCATGAATTTTCGGGGGGCCAGCGCCAGCGTATCGGTATTGCCAGGGCCATCATCCTGAACCCTGATTTCATTATAGCCGACGAGCCGATTTCCGCGCTGGACGTTTCCATTCAGGCGCAGGTAATCAACCTGCTGAATGATTTGCGCAATCGCCTGGGGCTGACAATCCTGTTTATCGCGCATGACCTGTCGGTGGTAAAGTACTTCTCGGATACCATTGCGGTAATGTATTACGGTAAAATAGTCGAGCTTGCTTCTTCGGATGAACTGTTTGCGCATCCGCTGCATCCGTACACAAAGTCGCTGCTCTCGTCCATTCCGCTTCCCGATCCGGAATTTGAGAAGGGAAGGACGCGTATCGTTTACAATCCGATTGCGGAACACGATTATTCGGTTGACAAGCCGGTGATACGGGAAATTGCACCCGGACATTTGATTTCCTGCAATAACGCCGAATTTGAGAAGTACAAGGCAGAAATGGCAGACGGGCGATGAAGAGGGGGGGCAGGTGGAAACCGATACTGGGCAGCTTGGGTGCCGGACTGCTGATATCCCTTGGGATTCTTGTCTCAAACGAATTCTGGACCGTGGGAATACCTGATATCTTCCGGCTGCTCTCGGATGCGTGCATTGCTTCCGCCGCTCTGGTTGGGGGAATTGGCGTCCTGGTATTTGCCTCGGGCAGCGGAACGTTTGATATGCTTGCTTTCGGGTTTATACACATTTTCGACGTTTTTCGCCGGAATGCCCGAAACCCGCGTTACAGGGACTTTTACGAGTATAAACAGAAAAAGGGCGAAAGACAAAAGCCGGTTGCGCATATGTTGATTGTGGGGATTTGTTTTTTTGTGCTCAGCTGGATATTCTCTTTTATCTGGCAGAGGAGTTCATGAGCTGACTGCCGCGGGCAATGTGTGACGGAAGCATTTGCCGCCCTAGTCATAAGGGCCGTGTTCACTACTTCGGAAATGCAGAGGGTAGCGGATGCGGCCTTTTTTCGCGGTAACTCCATATTTGCCTGATATTTAAAGGAAATTTTTGAGAAAGCCTTGTTTTTTCCGTTTTTTTATGGTAACATAGACTCTAGTTTGTTGTAAAGAAAGGTCAAGAGGGGCTTATTCAGGAGGTGCGATATGGCAGCATTAAAGATAGTACTTACCATTCTATTTATATTGGTTTGCATTGCGCTTGTGGTGCTGGTGCTGATGCAGGAGGGGAAATCCGCAGGTCTGGGCGCTATCAGCGGCGCGGCAGAGACTTATTGGGGCAAGAACAAGGGACGTTCCATGGAAGGCCAGCTGGTGAAGATTACCAAAGTACTGGCATTACTGTTCATGGTTTTGGCGGTAGTCCTGAATCTGAGTGTATTTTAAGACGGCTCAGGTTCCGGTTTTGCCGGTGTATTCAGTTCATTGATTCCCGCGGGCAATGCGCCAGTATCCATTTGGCGGATGCCGCGAGGGTCACATGCCCCGTTGCTTGCAGCGGGGTTGTTGATTAGACACCCTTGTGATACGGCAGGAGTGTCTTTTTTCGATTTGTCAGAGGGGAATTTCGGTACTGGGGTTTCTGCGGAATCAGGAGGGATATGGAGAATATAGAGCGTAAAAAATCATTGCAAGCCAGGAAAAAAGTAATCTGCGATCTGGTAAAGGACCCGATATACGTTCCCATGAAAGAAAAGGAACTGGCAGTGTTTCTTCAGGTGTCCAGGGAGGACAGGGAAGAGCTGCGGGCGGTTTTGCGGGAACTTCTGGCGGAAGGAAAGCTGATGCTCACATCCAAAGGAAAATATGTGAAATCCGACGGGCACCTTTTGACGGGTACCTTTATCGGCAATGCCAGGGGCTTTGGATTCGTGGAGATTGAAGGCAGAGAGGAAGATTTATATATTCCGGAGGAGCAGACAAACGGAGCTTACCATAAGGATACGGTGGAAGTGGCGCTGCTTCCGGAGCAGGAGAGCAGGCGGCAGGAGGCAAAGGTAGTACGGATTATAGCCCGTGGGATCAGACAGGTGGTGGGTACCTACGACGGAAGCCGGGAGAACTACGGATTTGTAGTACCGGATAACGCCAGACTGCCCCGGGATATTTTTGTGCCCCGGGAGCGCTCCAAGGGCGCCATGAGCGGCCACAAAGTGGTAGTGGAGATTACGGATTACGGATCGGACAAGAGGAGTCCGGAAGGGAAAGTAGCGGAAATCCTGGGGCATGTGAACGATCCTGGGGTGGACATCCTGTCCATTGTGCGGGGATATGAGCTGCCAATGGAATTTTCCGTCAAGATTATGAACCAGGTGGAACGGGTGTCTCAGGAGGTATCCCAGGCAGACATGGCCGGCCGCAGGGATCTGCGGGATGTGGAAATGGTGACCATTGACGGCGAGGATGCCAAGGATTTGGACGATGCTGTGAGCGTCACCTTTGATGGGGAAAAATACTGCCTGGGAGTTCACATTGCAGACGTGACAAATTATGTTCAGGAGAATTCTGCCCTGGACAGGGAGGCCTTGAAGCGGGGGACCAGTGTTTACCTGGTGGACAGGGTGATTCCCATGCTGCCCCATGCCCTTTCCAACGGGATCTGTTCCCTGAATGAGGGAGTGGAAAGGCTGGCGCTGAGCTGCCTGATGACGGTGGACCTGAAAGGCGAGATTGTAGATTATGATATCTGCGAATCAGTAATCCGGGTCAATAAGCGTATGTCTTACACGGCGGTAAAGGCGCTCCTGGAGGATGAGACAGCTGTAAATCAGGAAGAATACAGGGAGTACAGCGGGCTGCTGCCCATGTTTCGGGACATGGAAAAGCTGGCGGCCATCCTGCGGGAAAAGCGTCGCAAAAGGGGTTCCATTGACTTTGATTTTCCGGAGTGCAAGATATCGCTGGACAGAGAAGGGCATCCCGTTGACATAAGGCCTTATGAGCGGAATGTGGCCACGGATATCATTGAGGACTTTATGCTGGCCGCCAATGAGACGGTTGCGCAGCATTTTTACTGGATGGAGCAGCCCTTTGTCTACCGAGTACACGACGTACCGGACGGGGAAAAGATTCAGAAGCTGGCGGCGTTTATTTATAATTTCGGATATTATATGAAGGCTGTGGGCAGGAGCGGGCAGAGGACATCGGGGGAGGAGGTTCATCCAAAGGAAATCCAGAAGCTGCTGGCCAAGATAGCCGGTACGCCGGAGGAACCCCTGATCAGCCGGCTGGCCCTGCGCAGTATGAAGCAGGCAAAATACAGCGTGGAATGCAGCGGGCATTTCGGCCTGGCGTGTCCTTATTACTGCCATTTTACCTCGCCCATCCGCAGATACCCGGATCTGCAGATTCACAGGATTATCAAGGAACAGCTGAGGGGAAGGCTGGGGGAGGAGCGGACTGCCCATTACAGGGAAATTCTGCCGGAGGTGGCAAAGCATTCCTCCGAGACGGAGCGCCGCGCCGACGAAGCGGAGCGGGAGACAGACAAGCTCAAAAAAGTGGAATATATGGAGGAGCGGATCGGAGAAATCTATGAGGGCGTGGTTTCCGGCATTACCGCCTGGGGGCTGTATGTCGAACTGCCAAATACCGTGGAGGGGCTGATTCATATCTCCAGGCTTCCGGGTGATTATTTTTACTATAACGAAAGCACTTATGAAATGATCGGGCAGGCCACCGGGAAAAGCTATAAACTGGGCATGCCGGTGAAGGTATGCGTGATCGGATGCGACAGGTTTAACCGTACCGTAGATTTCGCGATATCGGAAGAAGAACCGGAATAAAAAATTGAATTAAAGCAGCAGGCCTGCTGAAGCGGATATTAGGTTGCACCGGCGGAATCGGAATCAACGCAGCAGGCCGGCGGGACTGGAATAGGAGGGTATAGACATGGCAAAGGCGCCGCAAAAGCTGATTGCCAACAATAAGAAGGCATTTCATGACTATTTTATAGACGAGACATATGAGGCGGGCATTGCGCTTCACGGTACGGAAGTGAAATCCATGCGCATGGGCAAATGCAGTATCAAAGAAGCTTTTATACGAATTGAAAACGGGGAAATCTTTGTTTACGGCATGCATGTCAGTCCATACGAAAAGGGAAATATTTTCAATAAAGATCCCCTGCGGGTCAAGAAACTGCTGATGCACAAGTACGAAATTAACAAGCTGGCGGGGAAGGTAGCAGAAAAGGGATACACCCTGGTGCCGCTGCAGGTTTATTTCAAGGACGGCAGGGTCAAGACGGAAGTGGGGCTGGCAAGAGGTAAGAAACTCTATGACAAGCGCCAGGACATTGCAAAGAAGGACCAGAGGCGGGAGACGCAGCGGGAATTTAAGGTTAAGAACCTCTAGGAGTGCCTGTAGGAGAGGGACAGAAGAAATGCCGCGGTGGGCGGACAGGGAAGGGCGGCGGGAAAAGATAAATAGCCTGGAAAAAACTTAGCAGTTGACAATCAGGCAAAAAGCGCATATACTGGATATGCATAAGGAAGTATGGGGTAGTAAAGGTTTCGACAGGGGTCTTGCAGCTGGAGAAGCTATCCGTTG
>OFFK01000212.1_pt1 | contig 50905 bp, 55 predicted proteins | sample 1521361 | NCBI WGS metagenome assembly OFFK01 (sample SAMEA3504096, study PRJEB24116) | mouse gut metagenome | biome: mouse gut; feature: mouse-associated habitat; material: faeces | place: Denmark | collected 2011 | reverse complement strand
ACGAGCATGGATGCACCTGGTGCCGCCTGCATAATGACTATGAGGAGGCTAAGGAAAAGGCGCGTAGGATTGAGGAGGCATATTGCAGGGGAGAAGCAGGATGAGTTGCACCGGTGCAACCTGAGGAAAGGCTGCATGGCAGCAGGGCGTGAAGGGGTGAAACAGGATGGAAAGGAAGAAAATCATCTGCGACAAGTGCGGCGAGGAGATAGGAAGGATGAACCTGCTGAAAGACCGGGTGATTGCGAAGGACAGGGCGGGGGCTGCCGTCACAGAAAGATTCTTTGAATGCCCGGCCTGTAGGACGCATTACACGGTCACGGTAACCGACAGGGAGATGCGGCTGATGATACAGAAGCGCGAGCAGCTGATGAAGAAGGCCAACAGCCTGCTGCGGGCAGAAGGGAGCAAAGAACGGATGCAGCAGCTGCTGGATGCGGACGAAAAGCTGAAGGAAGACCTGAAGAGCCGGGCGGACAGGCTGAAGGGCGAATATGCGGGGGTGATAGGGTGAGACACGAAAGGGGCGGATGCCGAAGAAACGGGGCGGCGATATCCGAAGGGATTCATAACGTAATTAGGCGCAGGGAAAGAAGGTGAAGAGATGGGACTGAAGGATGCGGTGAAGAAAGTGAAGGAGAAGGTGCAGGGCATGGCGGCGCGGCCATACATAGGCATCGACATGGCAGCAGGCGAAGACATGACAGCATACGCGTGGCAGCAGGAGACAGCGCAGAAGCCCGAAGAAGCGCCTGAAGGGAATCAGGCGGAGAATAATTCCGCACAGGAGAATGAAAAAGGGCAGGAAAGGGCATCAGGCGAAGCGACAGACGCGCTTCAGAAATGGCTGGCAACACTTCCGGATGAAAAGCGGCAGCAGGAGCTGGAAAAGATAGAAGAATTCTGCAAAAGGTACGAGATGGCAGCGCAGGAGCTGGCGGTGGTATTGACAAAGCTGGCGGAGGACCTGAGAAAAGTGTGGGAAGAAATCTTTGAAAGCATCCGCCCGGCAACCGAGCATCTGGCGACATTCTGCCGGGAATATTTCAGCAGAATGGACAAGTGGGAGCTGGAAAAGATGAAGATGTCGAACAATGAGCGCAGGAGGCGCGGGCTGCCCATGGTACGAAGGCGGGCACACGTCCGGAACACGAGGAACGGACGGAAGCGCAGGCACAGGCGCAGGAAGTAAAGAAAAAGGCAGGTGAAAGGCGATGAATGATGAAGAAGTGAAGGAAGCGGTCGCAAAGACCGTCAGGAAGGTGCTGCTGGACGCAGAGAACGAAAAGAAGAAACAGGAACGGCAGAAAGTGCTGCACAACACGCGGATGCTGATGGAAAACTACAGGGAGATGCGCCGCCATCTGGAAAACGCGATTTCAGAGGTCGAGGAGCTGGAAACGGAAGAATTCCAGATTTTCAAGACCGGGAAATCGTATCTTGAAAGCGTCAGAAGGTCAAAACTCTGCACCGCGATGATGATTGCGAATATCGACAGGGCGATGGAGGAGCTGAAGGCCGAACAAGAGGAAAAAGGGGCCTCATACAAGTACGAAGCCTTCCGGATGCACTATATTGACGGGATTTCTTTTGAAGACATCGCCGAAAGCCTGAATTGTGGGAAAAACACGCCTTCGCGCTGGACGAAAGAGATGATTCGCCGGATTTCCGTGAAATTATTCGGGATCGACGGAATTGAAAAATGGTGAAGTGGAAAAAGGGGCTTTTTTGGGGAAACCGGATTTTTCACGCTTCATTTTTTGGGGAAAACGTGATAAAAAGTTGGGGTTTTCATGGTGGAGCGCCTGAGGTAAAATGGTAGCGTGGAAAGTCGCGAAGAAACCGCTGTACAGACCGAAAAAATCTGGACGGCGGTTTTTTATTGCCATTTTCCCGCCCTCAAAAGGCAGAAACAGGCATCCCTGAAAAGGGGTGTCTGTAAAAGCCCGAAATGTGCCTATATAGGGGGTATATATGGGGCTGCTGCAAGGGGCATATACGGCGGGCTATATACGCGGCCCATATACAGGGGGCATATATAGGGGCCGTATATAGGCTATATAGGGGGTGGTGTGGTGCTGTGGCACAGATGCAGATGCGGGGCGCTGATACCGCAGGGGATAAGCCTGTGTGGACGCTGTGCAGCCACATATACAGGCCAGGGCAGCAGGCATATGGAATACAACCGCACACGCAGGAACCAGAAGGCAGCAGCCTTCTATGTATGCAGCGACTGGCGCAAGGCCAGGGAAGCGACGATGCGCCTGTACGATGGGATGGACATATACGCCTACTACATACAGCACAGGATAATGACCGCGGACATGGTGCATCATGTGGTCGAGCTGGAAGAGGACTGGACGCGGAGGCTCGACATCAGGAACCTCCTGCCATTGAGCAATGGCAGCCATGGAATCGTCAGCGCCCTGTACGAGAAGGACGAAGCGACGAAGAAGGCAACGCAGCAGCTGCTGCTGGGGCTGATGGCATCCCACTGGAAGGATGCCGGGGGTATCGAAAAAGTTTTGGCCGGCCTGGATTAGTCGCGCCCCCTCTGCTCCGTGGAGAAAACTCCCCACGGAAATTCCAGAATATGCCCGCCAGATGAAAGGGCAGTGTCAGATTCTGACACACCGCAGGGAAGGACAGTGAGAGAGGAGGTCGCAGGGATATGGCAGGACAAAGACAACCTATCGAGCTAGTAGTGGCAAAAGGCAAGAAGCACTTGACGAAGGCTGAGATCGAGGAGAGGAAGCGCACGGAAGTGAAGGCGCCTGCGGACAAGGTGACAGCGCCGCCATATCTGACGCCGGAGCAGAAAAAGAAATTCAAGAAGATCGTGAAGGAGCTTCGGGCGGTAGACCTTGTATCGAATCTGGACGTCGATGCGCTTGCACGGCTTGTCATCGCGATGGACAGGTATGTCGCCATCACTGAGGAGCTGAACAGGCAGCCGCTGATGCTGACCATTCAAGTGCCGTCCGGGGTGAAGGATGCTGAAGGCAATCCTGTCCTGGAGGAAAAGGAAGTGGTGAATGGGGAAGTGGAAAGGCTGCTGCTGATTCAAGACCGATGCTTCAAGCAGTGCAGGCAGGGCGCGTCAGACTTCGGCCTGACGGTGTCGTCCAGATGCAGGCTGATGATCCCGAAGGCGGACAAAGAGCCGCCGAAGGAAAACAAGTTCAAACAGAAATTCGCATAGGTGCGGACACGGACAGGGTAACACAGTACGCACTGGATGTCCTTGCGGGGGAACTGACGGCTGGCGAGCTGGTGAAGCTGGCCTGTCAAAGACATATTGACGACTTGGAGAGGTCGAAAGCTGCGCCGTATCGGTACTACTTCGACGAAGAGGAAGCAGAACGCATCATCGAATTCGCGGAGACGCTGACCATCGCAGAAGGCGAGGAGCAGCAGGAGGTCGAAGCATATCCCTTCCAGTGCTTCATCCTTGGAAGCCTAAACGGATGGAGGACGAAGGACGGGCATCACAGGCGCTTCCGCACAAGCTACATACAGCTGGGGCGGCAGAACGGGAAGAGCTTCATCAACGGGATTCTGGCCACTTATTACGGGAATTTTGACCGCTATAAATATGGACAGATATACTGCACGGCCACGAAGAAGGAGCAGGCGCTGATCGTATTCAGCGAAATCGTTAAATTCATCGAATCGGATGCAGACCTGTCAGAGTGCTTCAAGGTGCATGAGCACAACAGCACGATAGAGTGCCTTCTGACGAAGTCGAAAATCAAGGCGCTGTCCGGGGACACGAAGAGCATCGACGGATTCCGCCCATATCTTGGAATCGTGGACGAGTACCACGCGCACAAGGACGAGCAGATGTACAAGCTGCTGGAAGGCGGGATCAAGAAGATGAAGTCGGCGCTGATCTCCGTCATCACGACGGCGGGATTCGACCTGAAATCGCCGTGCTACGAGCTGTACGAATACTGCGTGAAGGTGCTGAAGGGAATCGCAGAGAATGAAAGCCAGTTCATTTTCATCACACAGATGGATGAAGGGGACGACATGTGGATTCCGGAAAACTGGATAAAGGCGAATCCGATCCTGGAATATGACCGGGACGCGCTGCGGAACATGATCCCGGTCGCGGAGACCGCGAAGGAGATGGGCGGGCGGACGCTGCGGGACTTCATCGTCAAGCAGCTGAACATGTGGATGCAGTGGACGAATGATGTCTACATCAAGGACATGTCAGCCTGGCAGAAGTCGGCAGTGGAGAAGACGCTGGAAGACTTCCGGAAAGGAAAGTGCTATGTCGGGCTTGACCTGTCCAGCGGCGGCGACCTGACATCGCTGGCGATTGTCTTCCCGTTCCTGAAGGAAGGCGTCCGGAAATACTTCGTGCACACGCATTCCTTCATCCCGAAGATGCAGGTGCAGGAACACATGAAGACAGACCGTGCTCCCTATGACCTGTGGATTCAGCAGGGGCTTCTGACCGTCACGGAGACGATGGGCGGCATCAAGACGGATTACAAGTACATCCTGGCATACCTCCAGGAGCTGCTGAAGCAGTATGAATTCGACGTGCAGTTCATCGCATACGACCCGCACAACGCATCCGCGTTCGTGTCGGACTTGGAAGCGATGGGATGGGACAGCGTGGCGACGACACAGTCCGCGAAGGCATTGAACGACGCAACGGTGGACTTCCGGCTGGAAGTCATGGCCGGGAACGTGGAGCACGACGGGAACGGGGCGCTGAGGTGGTCTATCGCGAACGCGAAGACCGTGTCGAACAGCTTCGGGGAAATCAAGATAGAAAAAGACCTGCGGACGGACCGCATCGACATCGTGGACGCTGTCATCGACGCGTGGACGCTGGCGATGAAGGGAGAGGTGAAACCGGATGCGAATGAGTTCCTCCAGCTGTGGCTGCAGCAGCAGGAGAAGTACACAAAGAAGGCTGAAAGGGGGTGAAGAGGTTGGCCGTTTGGAAGAAGCTGGCGCGGGGGGTGGCGAGGCTGCTGAACATGAACACGGTAGACACGCCGACGTCGCCGAAGATGGAGGACGAATCTTTCCTTGAATGGATGGGGATAAGGCGGACAAAGAAGTCAGAACCGCTTCAGGAAGTGACATACTTCACCTGCCTGAAGATGATGTCGGAGACCATGGCGAAGATGCCTTGGAAATTCTACCAGAAGACGAAGAACGGCATCAAGGAGCCGGATGAGACGGACATCGCCCGGCTGATGAAGGAAAGGCCGAACCCGTTCATGACACCTACGACCTTCTGGAACACGGTGGAGATGAACCGGAACCACTTCGGGAACGCCTATGTCTATGTGCGGAGGAAATTCAAGCGGCAGAAGTACGGCGGGGAGCTGAAGGCGCTGGACATGTGGGTGATGCCATCGAACTGTGTGCAGGTCGTGGTGGATGATGCCGGATACTTCGGAGGGAAGGGCAAAATCTGGTATGTCTACAATGACAAATATTCCGGGCAGCAGTACGTCTTCGGGACGGATGAAGTGCTGCACTTCAAGACGTCGCATTCGCTTGACGGGATTACCGGGCTCCCGGTGCAGTACATCCTGAAGAGCACAGTGGACGGCGCTGCCGCGTCGCAGGACTTCCTGAACAACCTTTACCAGAACGGCCTGACGGCGAAGGCCACGCTGGAATATTCCGGAGACCTGAACGAAGAAGCGAAGAACAAGCTGATCCAGGCTTTTGAGATGTATGGGGCAGGGACGAAGAACACCGGGAAGATACTGCCCGTGCCGCTGGGGATGAAGCTGACGCCGCTGGACATCAAGCTTTCCGACAGCCAATTCATCGAGCTGAAGAAATATTCCGCGCTTCAGATTGCGGCAGCCTTCGGCATAAAGCCGAACCAGATAAACGATTATGAAAAAAGCAGCTATTCAAACAGCGAGATGCAGCAGCTGTCCTTCTACGTGGACACGATGCTTTTTGTCATGAAGCAGTATGAGGAAGAAGTGGACTACAAGCTGCTGACGGAGGAAGAGCGGGAAGAGGGGAAATATTTCAAGCTGAATGAGAAGGTGCTGCTGCGGACGGACAGCAAGACACAGATGGAGATAATGGCATCTTCCATCAACAACGGCATACAGAAGCCGAACGAGTGCCGCAGGAAGCTGGACTTGATGGACGCAGAAGGAGGCGACAAGCTGATAGTGAACGGAAGCTATATCCCGCTGGAAGATGTCGGCAAGCAGTACGGGGTGGACACGGAGGGCGAAGAGCAGAACGGAGAGGAGCCGCCGACAGGGGAAGAGGAAAACCAGGAAGGGCAGGCGGGGCAGCAGGGAGCGGACGCGCAGGATGGCGAGCCCATAGAGCCGCCAGAAGAGGAACCGGAGGAGCCGCCACCATCAGACGGCGGGGAATCCGAAGGGCAGCAGGAAGAGGAGCCGGAGCAGGAGACAGCCGAAACGGACGGCGACGGCGGAGAAAAGGAAGGGGGTGAAGATGATGAGGAAGAGGATGGACTTCACAAGAAGAAATCCTAAGACCAAAAAAGTCGAGAACACCGGATTCATGGAGATGAAGGACGCAGAGCAGGCTGGGGGGATAGAGCTGTACATCTACGGCGACATCGTTTCGGCTTCATGGGACGCGTGGTCGCAGGAGGACACCTGCCCGCAGGACATCGCCGACTTCATGTCGGGCATCGATGGAAACGCGCCGATGACGGTCTACATCAATTCGGGCGGCGGCGATGTGTTTGCCGGGATCGCGATCCACAGCATCCTGAAGCGCCATGCCGGGCGCAAGACAGGGGTGGTCGATGGCCTTGCGGCTTCTATCGCGTCTGTCATCCTGATGGCCTGTGACGAAATCGTGATGGCATCCGGAGCGCAGATCATGATCCACAAGCCTTCCACGATTGCGTGGGGCAACGCCGACGACTTTGCGAAGATGATCGTGGAGCTGGACAAGTGCCAGCAGAGCATCACCGACATCTACATGCTGAAGGCGAAGGAGGGCGTGACGGAGGAAGAAGTCACTGGACTGATAAACGCGGAGACATGGATGAACGGGGAGGACGCGCAGGCGGTATTCGACATCACCGTCGAAGAACGGCCTGCAGTCGCGGCCTGTGTCGGCTGGATGATGGGCAGCTACAGGAACAAGCCGCAGGGCATCCGGACGGAATCCGTGGAGGATGCGGCGGCACGGCGGCAGGCGGAGGAGCAGAAGGAGCTGGCCGACCTGCTGGACGACTTAGACCTGTATGGAATCTGACAAAAACGGAGGTAGAAAGAGGAATGAGCAGAGAAGCAAGAGCGCTACTGAAGAAAATCAATGACAAGAAGAACGCGATCCGCAGCCTTGTGACGGAAGGCAAGACGAAGGAGGCGAAGGCCGCGAAGGAAGAGCTGGTGGACATGCAGGAACGTTTCAACATCTTGATGGACATGGAAGAGGAGGATGAAGAGGAAATCGAGGACGCGGTCAGGAACGGGAAGGCGAGGCATCTGGACGAGGGCGGCGGCATCACCGGGAAGGACGAGAGGCCTGGGAAGAAGGACATAGTCCGCGCGTTCGCGAACCGCATCGTCTGCGGATTAAGAAAGATGAAGCTGCCGGAAGAGGACGCGAAGGTCATGGACATGATGACGGAAGCAGAGCCTGACGAGGATGGGCTGTCTGACGGCGGGTTCACCGTGCCGCAGGACATCCAGACGGACATCATCGCGCTGCGCAGGTCGGAGGACGAACTGCAGCAGTACATCAACGTGGAGCCTGTGAAGACGCTGTCCGGAAGCCGCGTCATCGAAGTGGATGCGGCGAATGCACCGTGGGGCGACGTGGACGAAGGGGCGGCATTCCCGGAGGAGGACACGCCGAAGCTTCGGCAGATCAAGTACAAGATCAGGAAGAAGGGCGGCATCCTGAAGACCACGCGCGAGCTGCTGATGGACAGCGCCACGAACATCCTTGCCTACATCAACAAGTGGATCGCAAAGAAGTCCAGGGCGACAAGGAACGCCGCCATCCTGAAGAAGCTGAAGGAAATCACGGATGGGAAGGAGATACCGCTGGCGACCTTCGACGACTTCAAGGACGTTTTCAACGTGAAGCTGGACCCTTCCATCGCCGCATCGTCCATCGTCCTGACGAACCAGTCCGGCTTCAACTATCTGGACAAGATAAAGGACGGCGACGGCAACTACATCCTGCAGCCGGATGTCACGGACAAGACGAAGCGCATGCTTTTCGGCGTCTATCCCGTGCATAAGGTGAGCGACAAGACGCTGAAGAACATCGAGGTGAAGGACGGCAACGAAGTGACGGCACTGAAATGCCCGGTATACATCGGGGACCTGAAGGAAGCGATCACGCTTTTCGACCGCGAGCGCATCACCGTGGAGCTGTCCACGGAAGCGGGCGACCTGTGGGCGAAAGACCTGACCGGAATCAAGGTGCGCGACCGGTTCGATGTGCAGGCGGTGGACGACACGGCGGTCATCGCGGGAGAAATCACGCAGGCGGTCGCGGGATAAGCTGCTGCGGCAGCAGCTGCCTGAAGGGAGGGGCGGACAATGGGGATCGAAAAGCTGAAGGAATACCTGCGGGTGGACTTCGAAGATGATGATGGCGTCATACAGCTGATGCTGGACGCCGTGCTGGACGAGATGGACGAAGTGGTTCCGACGTTTGACCGGGAGGCTCCGACCAACAGGCAGCAGCTGCTGATATTCTCCTATGTGAAGGAGCTGTACGACGGCAGGGGGAACATGGCAGCATCCCAAGAGAAGATGCGCTATGCCATACAGTCCATGATGCTGAAGGAAATGCTGAGGTGACGAAATGGCGGACGGGAAGATCAAGATATACCGCAGGCAGGAGAAGACGGTGGACGGAAGGCGCGAGGGCATGCCGCCGCTGCTGCATCATGAACCGTGGTGCAGGGTGGGCAGCCTGTACGGCCAGGAACTGTACAGTGCGCTGGAAATACGGCTGAAGGACACCATCGTCTTCGAAGTGCGGTACTGCCGGAAGGTCAAAGAGATGCGTCACCGCCTGAAGGAATTCTATGTGGAATACGATGGCGAGGAATATGACATCTTCGCCATCGACTTCCGGAAGGACGGAAAGCAGTTCGTGCAGCTGAAGGCGAACCGCACGGGATAGTGCCGGATCCTGGCGCAGGGAGGGCGAGATATGCGGGTGACGCTGGAATTCGAGGGGCTGAAGGAGCTCCAGAAGCAGCTGGAAGCGCTGGCGGATGAAACAGAGATCAGAAAGACGAACCAGGCGATATACCAGAGGTGCGCAGACGCCACGGAGCCGCGGATGAAGGCGCACATGCCGCGTTCAGGGGACAATGCGGCATCAGGGAAGAAAGGCTACAGGCCGCCCGGCCACGCAAGGGACAATGTGCCGAAGAAAGTCACCGCAAGGCAGGCGGAAGTCGGGTGGTCGCTGCTGGGAGATGCAGGGAGCTGGTTCTACATGAAGTTCGTGGAGTGGGGGACGACGAAGCAGCCGCCGCAGGACTTCATCTACAACACGCTGGAAGAATGCGACGGGGAATATTCCCGGATAGCTGACAGCGAATACCAGGCGCTGCTGGACGCGAAGTTAGGAAGGTGATGGAGGTGGACATCATAGCGCTTGCATCGAAGGCCCTGAAGCCTGTATCAGATGACGGGACCACAGTGCGGCAGGGCTGGTATGACGAGGACATGAGGAAGCTGCATGTGACGCTGTGGTCGCTGGGCGACTACGACGGCGTACATGCTGACGACGCAGTGGAAGTGGAAATAGCTTCCGTGCAGGTGAACATATGGTCGGACAAAGACCAGGTAAGCCTGAAGGACAGGATCAAAAAGCTGATGAGGAAGGCCGGGTTCTACTACATGGGCGGCAATGACGAGCTTGAAACGGACACGAAGGTCTTCATCAATGCGATGCGCTTCATGTATGCGCAGGAAGCAGAAAAGGAGGAATAAAGACATGTCAGAGGCAGCAAAGACCATTGTGCGGAGTAGGACAATGTCCTTCAAAGACTTGTATGTCGCGCTGGTGACGGAGAACACCGCGACCGGGTACACGACAGGCACACCTGTGAAGCTGGCAAGGGCAATCAAGGGGAAGGTGTCCGACAAATTCAGCACCGAAAAGATTTATTCAGACGACACGGTGGAGGAAGTGACGGAGAGCTACGAGGGGACGGAAGTGGAATTCGAGGTGAACAGCCTTGCGCCGCAGGACAAAGCCCTTTTATTCGGGCATCTGTACGAAGACGGATTCCTGACCAAAAACAAGGATGACAAAGCACCGGAAGTGGCGGTCGGCTACAGGGCGAAGAAGATGAACGGGAAATATGAATTTTCCTGGCTGTATGTCGGGACGTTCGGGCAGGGTTACGATGACAACTATGAGACAAAAGCGGACAAAGTGGCCACGCAGACGGCGACGCTGAAGGGCAACTTCTACGAGCGGGCAATCGACGGGGACATCCAGATCCAGGTCGATGAAAGCAACCTGCTGGAAGAACACGCTGACGCGAAGACGGCGATTGAAAGCTGGTTCTCAAAGGTGCAGGAGAGGACTGTGGCAGCAGGATGACGGAAAAAAAGGGGCGCATAGGAGGGCGAGGAAATGGCAGCATCTAAAACAAAGAAACATTGTGTGACCGTGGGCGGGAAGGAATACCAGCTGCCGAAGAGGCTGGACGCGGACGCATACATGCACTATCTGGAAGTCCGTGACGACATCATGGGGACGGAGAGGAAGAGCGGCCTTTACACCGCGAAGCAATTCAGGGACATGATGGAGTGCATCGTGGAGCTGTACGACAACCAGTTCACGGTCGAGGAGCTGAAGGACAGGGACACGGGGCTGGGGGTGGACGGCATCATCATGGAATTCGCAGCCGTGGAGATCGGTGTGGGCGAAGCCGTGAACGAGAAGTCCGCGAAATTCCAGGCAAATTTTACGAGTGGCAAGTGATCCCGGAGCTGACGCTGCTGTGCGGGCAGGACGAATATGTCCGCACATCGGTGTCGGCGAAGATGTACAGGCGGTACACGGAGGTCATGGAGAAGAACAACAGCGACAGCGCGGCATCCGCCTTCCGGTTCAACGGGAGGATCCTAAAGGATATCTTCAACATATCAGAGCGGGAGCTGGCGCGGGCCGACATAGTTGAGCGGCTGGCAGCAGCAAAGGACATCCACTTCGTCATGCAGGAAGTCGTCACACAGAAATTCCTTGACCTGAACCCGGAGCATCCGGAGCAGCAGGAGAAATCCGCCTTCGACGAGTACGACGAAGAGAACGGCTACAACGAAGAGAAGGGGGCCGGGAACGTGTGGAGGGTGTGCAGGGAGAACCTGGACAGGGTGGTGAAAATGTGCATCCGGGCGTTCCGGGATTCGTACACGCAGTGCATGGAATCGGACATCATGAGCCTTCTTGACTATGTGAAATTTGAAATCCTGACAATCAACGAGAGATAGCAGAAGGGAGCGTGCAGGATGGCGCAGGCATCTATAAAAATCGGCGCATCAATGTCTGAATATCAGCGGGCCATGAAGCAGGCGGCAGCAGATATGAAAAACCTGTCATCAGAGTACAGTCTTGCAGCTGCCAACGCAAAGCTGTACGGCACACAATCAGATGCCCTGCGCGCCAAAGTGACGGAGCTGACTGCAAAGATGGATGTGCAGCGGACGACCGTCGAGAATACAAAGCAACGATATTCCGACCTGCAAACAAATCTAGACAAAACAAGGCAGAAACATGAAGACCTGAAGGGAAAAGTGGACGCAGCGAAGCAGGCATATGAACAGAGCTGCGAAGCCACTGGCAAGAATTCAGAAGAATCGAAGCGGCTGAAGGAGGAGCTGAACAGGCTGGAAAGCCAGCTGGCGAACACAGAACGGTCAATCGGGAGACAGGAGACCGCGCTGGCACAACAGGAAGCTGCTGTAACGCAATCCGAAGCAGCGCTGGCACAGCTGGAAGCACAGCTGCGGGACGTGAATGCGGAGCTTGCAAGGCAGAAGTTCGATGAATACGCGGAGAAGGCCAACAAGGTCGGGGAAGCGGTGACGGATGTCGGGCAGAAGATGATGGTGGTCACGGGAGCGGTCACTGCGGTGGGCACGGCATCCGTGACGACGGCGGCCAGCTTCGAGACGCAGATGTCGAAGGTGCAGGCCATTTCCGGGGCGACTTCCGACGATATGGACAAGATGACGGAATCCGCGCTGTACTGGGGCAGCAATTCAAAGTTTTCCGCGTCGGAAGCCGCATCAGCCTTTGAATACATGGCGCTGGCCGGATGGAAGACGGAAGAATCCGTTTCCGCGATGGAAGGCATCCTGAACCTTGCAGCAGCGACCGACATGGAGCTGGCAAAGGCTTCGGATGTCGTGACGGACTATCTGTCCGCATTTTCCATGGAAGCGTCGCAGGCGACCGAAGTGGCCGACATGATGACATACGCGCAGGGCAATTCGAACACCAGCGCGGAGCAGCTGGCAGAAGCATATAAGAACTGCGCAGCGAACGCGAATGCGATGGGGTACGACATCCAGCAGACGACGGGGCTGCTGGGAACCATGGCGGACCAGGGACTGAAGGGCAGCGAGGCAGGCACGGCGCTGACGGCTGTCTTCCGGGACATGACGGCAAAGATGAAGGACGGGGCAATCGCCATCGGCGACACGAACGTGCAGGTGGTGGATGCGAACGGCAACTACAGGAGCATGACGGAAATCCTGAAGGACGTGGAAGCGGCGACGAAGGGGATGGGGGACGCGGAGAAGAACGTGGCGCTGATGTCCACGTTCACGGCCGATTCCGTCAAAGGGCTGAACCTGCTGCTGAACGCAGGCAGCGGCGAAGTGGAAGGGTTTACGGAGGAACTGTACCACTGCAGCGGGAGCGCGAAGGAGACAGCCGCAGTCATGCAGGACAACCTCCAGGGGCAGATGACGAGCCTGAAGTCGAAGCTGGAAGGGGTGTCCATCACCATCGGCGACATGCTGATGCCGTATGTGAAGGATGCGGTGACATGGGTGTCGAACCTTGTGGACAGGTTCGCGAACCTGGACGAAGGGACGCAGAAGGCCATCGTGGCCGTGGCGGCAGTCGTGGCGGCGATTGGCCCGCTGCTGCTGGTGGTCGGCAAGCTGGTGACCTTTAGTGCGTCCGTGTCCTCCGGGCTGGGGACGCTGTCCGCAGCGTTCGCGAAGCTGGGATTCGGGGCAGCCGGCGCCGGGACATCGACGGGGGCATTTTCGACCATCCTGGCGGCGATAACAAGCCCGGTCGGGATAGCGGTGGCAGCAATCGCTGCACTGGTGGCGGGGCTTGCGTATGTGGCAATCACGAATGAAGATGTCAAGGCTTCCCTGATGGAGATATGGAACACCTTCAAGGCAAACCTTCAACCGATTCTGGAATACATAACCGGCACAGTGCTTCCAGACCTGCGGGCGGCATGGGACAGCCTGATGAAGATGCTTCAGCCGTTGGCGGACTTCGTCATGGGCGCATTGACGTCGGCATGGCAGGACATCCTGATTCCGGCACTGGAATGGATTGCGGGGACGGTGCTGCCGAACCTGCTGACCACGTTTCAAAACCTATGGGAGAACGTGCTGCGCCCGCTGGGTGAATTCATCGGAAGCGTACTGGAACCAGTGTTTTCATTCCTTGCGGAGACGCTGACGATGCTGTGGAACATGGTGCTTTTGCCGCTGGCCGACTTCATAATGACGACCGTGATGGCGGCATGGGAAGGATTGTACACGATATGGAACCAGACAATCATCCCTGTGGTAAGCCGTGTTATAGAGATACTTCAAAACCTATGGGACAACGTGCTGAAACCGATTGTGGACTGGCTGACGGCCACGCTGCTTCCGATTTTCCAGACGGTCTTCGAGACGGTGGGGAACATCTTCAGGAACCTGAAGACAGTATTTCAGGGTGTAATAGATTTCATCGTGGGAGTGTTCACGCTTGACCTGACGAAAGCAGGGGAGGGCATCAAGGGCATCTTCACGGGGCTGTGGGAGACGATAAAGTCAATCTTCAGCGGGGCGCTGGAAGTCATCCAGCAGGTACTGTCCGCTGCATGGGAAGCGATTTCAAGCATCGTCAGTACGGTATGGGAAGGCATTTCATCCTTCTTCGGGAATATATGGAACATGATATACACGACCGTATCTGAATGGCTGAATAACGTGTGGCAGGCAGTAAGCGGCATCTTCACGTCATGCTGGGAAGTGGTGGAAGACATCTGGAACACCATCATGAACGTGATACAAGTCGCCATCATGTTCATACAGGAACTGTTTTCCGCAGCCTTCGAGTTGATAACAGCGCCTTTCCGGTTTATATGGGAGAACTGCAAGGACACGGTGATGTCTGTATGGGAGACCATAAAGACCACTATATCCACGGCAATCGAAGCAGTGAAGGCCACGCTGGACACCGTGATGAAAGCCATCAGGATGGTGCTGGAAGCGGCCTGGAATGCCATCAGCACGGCCATCAGCACGGTCTGGAATGCCATCAGGGACACCATCACGACAGTGATAAACGCAATAAAGTCAGTGCTGGAAACGGTCTGGAATGCCATCAGCAGCGCAATCACGACAGTGGTGAACGGCATCAAGAACACGGTGACATCGGTATTCAATGCGGTACAGTCCACGGTGTCATCCATCTGGAACGGCATCAAGTCCACGACGACATCGGTGTGGAATGCAGTGAAGACAGCTGTCACGACACCGATAAACGCGGCGAAGACCGCAGTGTCCACGGCGATAAACACCATCAAATCCATGGTGTCTTCCGTCTTCAACAGCGTGAAGTCCACGGTGACATCCGTGTGGAACAGCATCAAGACCGCGATTGCGACGCCTATAAACACGGCGCGGGACACCGTAAAGAATGCGATAGACAAGATAAAAGGATTCTTTAATTTTGAGTGGTCGCTGCCGAAACTGAAACTTCCGCATCCGACAATCAGCGGCAGCTTCAGCCTGAATCCGCCATCAGTGCCGCACTTTTCTATCGAATGGTACAGGAACGGCGGCATCATGACGGAGCCGACGCTTTTCGGCGGGAACGGGACGACGCTATTCGCAGGCGGGGAAGCCGGAGCCGAAGCAATCCTTCCGCTTGCGCCGTTCTACGAGCAGCTGTCCGCGCTGCTTGACAGCAAGTTCGAGCAGCTTCGGCAGTCGTTCAGGATCCAGGTGACGGTGGTCAATGAGATGGACGGAGAAGTGATCGCGGAGAAGACGACGGAGCTTGTGGCAGACAACATCATCAAAGAATATGAGCGGAGGAGGTAAGAGCGGATGAAGGTGAACGGAATCGACATCAGGAAATACAATGCGAAGCAGCTGACGGTAGACCTTCAGCCCCCTTCCTTCAGCGCCAATACGGAGTGGCTGGAAGGCGCGGCCACTCCGCACGAATTTGAAACAGAAGTCCAGTATGGGACGCTGAAGCTGACCATACTCTTTCGGGGGAGTGGGCGCAGCGAAATCGTCCGGACGGTATCTGAAATGCTCGCATTGATGACGCAACGGACGGAGCTGGCGCTGGATGGCTACAAGGGCAGGTATATCGGCGACATCACGTCAAATAGCCTGGCAAAGACGAAGCAGGCGAACCGATACATATTGACGCTGCAATTCAACGGTTATCTGACGGATGCGGAAGTGGTCAATACATACACAGGAGTGCGCGAAGCGAGGTTCACGACGCTGGGAACGCGCAAAGCGCCATGCATCATCATTGTGCATCCGACAACAAACCTTCAGCAGCTGACGATTTCAGGCTTTGGGGAATACGACATCACCATTGGCGACCTGAAGAGAGATGTGGAAGTCATCATCGATGGGGAAAAGGGGACGGTCACGGAGGACGGAATGAACAAGTTTGGGGACTGCGATATGTGGGAATTCCCGGTGCTGGTGAACGGTGTGGAGAATCTCATAACTTTCAGCAGCAATAAGTGCGACATCGAAATCAGATACAGTCCGATGTGGATATGAGGAGGGGGAAAGATGCAGGTATTTTCACAAGAGCACGTCCGCATGTGCCTTCTGAAAGACTATGCCCAGATGGCGATCAAGAAGAAGCTGGCGGATGGGGACAAGGAGCTATCCTTTAAATATCCGAAGAATGGAGAAGGCGTGAAGTACCTGAAGAACGAATGCTACATCGTGACACAGGAAGACGAATTCGTCCTGAAAGAAATCAGCACGTCGAAGCAGTACATGAAATACAAGGCAGTGCTGAACTTGGAAGAATTACAGGGGAAGCAGTTCGCGTCATTCGAGACAATAGAACAGACCGTCACCGGATGCCTGGAAGTGGCGCTACAGGGAACCGGATGGAAGGTCAGGAAGTGCGGAACAACGAAGAAAAGGACGATACGGAAGGACAGCGTGTGCACAGCGCTGGATATAATCGGGCAGTGCATCAGCACATACAAGGTGGAAGTGGAGTATCACACGAAGGAAAAGGTCATCGACATATATGAGCAGATAGGCGGGGATAAAGGGGTGTATTTCATGGAAGCGGTCAATCTGCGGCAGCCGCCATCCTACACGATGACGACGAACGGATTCTTCACACAGCTGAAGCCGATTGGCAAGGACGGCCTGACCATCGACATCGACGGAAAGGACTATGTGGAAAACTATTCCTACAGCAAGAAGAAGCTGATGAAGGTGTGGAAAGATGAGCGCTACACGCTGGCAGATTCGTTGAGAGAGGACGCGGAGCTGAAGCTGGCGGAGATATGCCGGCCGACAGTGACTTATGATGCTGATGTGATTGACCTTGCAAAGGCATCGGAGGAGTACAAGGACATCCTTGACTACAGTTTGGGAGATGTGGTGACGCTGGTGTCGAAGACACGGGGCATCAAGGAGAAGATGCGGATTGTGCAGATTGTGGAATATCCACAGTCGCCCCAGGGCAACACCTGCCAGCTTTCCACAGCGAAGAAGACATTTGCTGACATCCAGCAGGAGCTGAAGGCCGAAGCGGTGGAAGAAGCAATCGGTGCATCTACGGCGAACGCGTTGAAGACCATGGACAAGGAATCGGATAACATATCGGAGGAAGTCAGGATTTCACTGGAAAGAACGAAGACAGAAATCCTGGAAGATGTATCGGGCATGTTTCTTGGAAAAGGTGAAGCGGAAGAGGTTGCGAATATGGCTGCTATAGAAGCGGCAAATGAAGTAAAAAGATATATGGATAATCAACTGGAGAACTATGAAACAGAAGCAAAGGCAAAAAGGGATATTGAAGAATCGAAGAACGAAATATTGGAAGAGATATCAAGAAAATATGTAACTGCAGGCATGATGAATGGTGCGGTGGATGAAGCGAAGGAGGAAATGGACGGCAGGATAAAGGATGCAGTCGAGGGAATGGAAAGGTCAAAGAATGACATCGCTGATGAAAACGGAACGATTTGGAGACTAAAAATCGTAGATGGGGTGCTGGGTTTAGAAGAAGTGAGTGAGGAGGAATGAAATATGAAGATGATAACAGATGTGCAGATAGACCTGTACGGGGAAACGCAGTATTACATGGCATCTGCAAAGCAGGGGGATAAAGCGACAAGATATATTCGAGTCCAGCTGATGAATAACGGGACCGAATTCCAGATACCTGATGATGTGATGCTGATCGCGAACATAAAGAAACCAGATGGTAAGTTCTGCTATAACGAATGCGCAAAGCAGGACAACCGCGTAATGGTACAGCTGACGAATCAAGCATTGGCAGCAGCAGGAACTGCTTATTGCGATATAGAGATGCGGGACGAGAATGGAGAATTGATCTTATCATCGGCAGTGTTCACGATAGAAATAGAACAAAGCATGAGAGATGAGAGGGCAATCGAGTCTTCAAATGAGATGACCTTTTTGGACCGGAAGGTACAGAAATATATCGATGACATGCTTGAAACGAAGAAGATGGTCATCCTGACAGAGGAAGGAATCAAGTTAGCAGAAGCGGCCAGGGTGGTGGCGGAAGAAGCAAGAGAAAGGGAGGAAGGGATCCGGGATAAGAACGAGGAGGGGCGGATCGCTGCAGAACTGGAAAGGGGAAGGCAGGAGGGGATAAGGCAGAGCCAAGAAGGAGAGCGCCAGGAGGAGACGGGAAAGGCAATCAAGGGTGCAAAAGATGCGACAGAGGATGCGAACGAGGCTGCTGAAGAATGCAGGGATGCTACGCAGAGGGCGAAAGATGTCCTAGAAGATAAAGAGCATCTTGACGCGACGCTTGAAGAAGCGAAGGGCATCAAAGAGGAGGTGTCGCAGATCAGGTCTGATGTGGTTGGGGCAAAAGGCTTCGTGGAAACACATCTTGCCGATACAGACAATCCCCATAATGCGACAAAAGAGCAGGTGGGGCTGGGGAATGTGCCCAATGTCCCTACGAATGACCAGACTCCGACTTTCTCGCAGGCCGCCGCCAGGGAAAACATTAAGAGCGGCGAGAAGCTGTCCCTCATTTTCGGAAAAGTCATGAAGTGGTTCTCCGACCTTAAGGCGGTGGCCTTCTCCGGAAGCTATAACGACCTGTCGGACAGGCCAGGCATAGGGAACGGCAAGATAACGATCAGGCAGGGAGGGGAGGTCAAGGGGTCGTTCACTACGAACCAGAGCGGGGACGGGACAATCGACCTTTCTGTGTCCCAAGGGCCTATAGGTGCGACAGGGCCGCAGGGGCCTAAAGGGGACACCGGGGCAAGAGGGGCCACCGGCCCGCAGGGGCCTAAAGGGGACACTGGTGCCACCGGTGCGACAGGGCCGCAGGGGCCTAAAGGGGACACTGGCCCACGAGGTCTTCCTGGGGTGAACGCCACGACCACAGCGGTCGCCACCCAGAGCGCCAATGGCCTGATGAGCGCGGCGGACAAGAAGAAGCTGGACGGGATCGCGGCATCTGCGTCAGGGGCAAGGACGATAACGGCGGCATCGAATGCATGCATGGACATATATACGTCATCATCGAAGGCCTATATAAAGAATGGGTGGTGCTTCGTGTACCTAGAGGCCCAGGCGAAGGGCAATGTCACGGCGTGGACCACGATAGGGTATATAGAGGGTGCCGCCTCCGAAATCCCCTTTATTGTAAAGACCGACAGGGGCGGCAAGTTCAGGTTCTTGGCAAGCGGCAACAGGACGCAGATTATGGCGATGTCAGCGGCCAGCGGCATTGACTATGGCTCAGCCGCGTTCCCATGCGCCTGATAGCGGCCATGGGTTCCAGGATGGATGGAAGGAGGGATGCAGGATGCTGCTGATCAGGGCGGGGCCGTAGGAAGAAGGGCGGATGGGCATCAGGACAAGGAGAAGGGAAGCGAGGGAAGTCGGCTGGCACAACGGTCCTCCCGAAATGATGTACCATAGAAGCATAATGACAGGAGGGACGCTGATGGACGGGAACTACATAACAAGACAGGAGCATGACGAGTTCGCCCGGCGGATAGAAGCCGAGGGGAAGCGGCGCGATGACGAGAACAAGCGCCAGAACAGCCGAATCGACACGCTGGAAGAAAACATCAAGGAAATCCATGGGCTGACCGTGTCCGTGGAGCGCATGGCCGTGAACATGGAGAACATGCTGGCGGCAATCGAGCGGCAGGGGAACCTCATCGAGAAGCAGAACAGCCGGATTGATGAGATTGAGAAGGAACCGGCAAAAGACAGCAAACAGCTTAAGATGGCAGTCATCACGTCAGTGATTACAACAGTTGTAGGTGCGATCATTGGCGCGGTGCTGGTGCTTATATTGAAATAAGAAAGGAGACTTATATGAAAAGAGACTGGATTGAATGGTGGAAGAGAGCTGGAGTCAGGGCAGTGAAGACGATGGCGCAGACTATGGTGGCGATGCTCCCGGTGGCGGCTACGATTATGGAAGTTAATTGGGGTACGGTCATCGGGACAGCAGCGCTCGCTGGCGTGGCATCTTTTGCCACATCGCTGGCCGGGCTGCCGGAGCTGGAAGGCAGATGAGGGTGGGGCCAAGGCCCCCTGTCTTATTGCCCGATGACGGGCGGAAAGGAGAGGTTATGAGGATAAACGTACATGCCGGGCACAACCCGGACGGGAAAGTGGCATGCGGGGTAGTTGGGTTCCTGCGGGAGTCGACGGAAGCAAGGCTGGTGAAGGACGCCGTGGTAGGCCAGCTGCGGCAGCTGGGGCACACGGTATACGACTGCACCTGCGAGGACGGGAAGGGCCAGTCGGACGTCCTCGCGAAGATAGTTGGTCGGTGCAACAGCCATGAGGTGGACCTGGACGTGTCCATCCATTTCAATTCCGCGGCCAACGACCCTGTGGGCAACGGCAGGACCACCGGGGTGGAGACATGGGTGTACAGCACGGCCAGCAAGGCAAGGAAGTATGCGGAGCAGGTGTGCCAGGCCATCTCGGGCCTTGGGTTCAAGAGCCGCGGCGTGAAATACAATGCAGGCTTATATGTATTGCGGAAGACGAATGCCCCCGCCATGCTGGTGGAGTGCTGCTTTGTCGATGACAAGGACGATGTGCAGCTCTACGACTGCCAGAAGATGGCAGAGGCCATCGTGTACGGCATCACCGGCCAGCGGGCGCAGGCATCGGCGGGGCCTGAGGACCAGGAGGCGGCAGCGCCTGGGGCGGAGACCCCGACAGGCGGCGGGAAGGAGCTGCTGCGCGTGCAGGTGGGAGCGTATTCCGTAGCCAGCAATGCAAAGGCCATGGCGGACAAACTTAAGGCAGCGGGATTCGATGCGATTGTTGTCAAAGCATGACATATGTGATAATATTGCAATATACTGTGACTGTCATAATCACCCGTGGCTTGAATGGGGCTATACCTACGGCCCTCCCATGGCGGTGGCGCCCATCAACCAGGTTCGCAGGGTGGTGGAATATGCGGTGACGGAGATCCCTGCCGGGAAGATTGATTTAGGCATTCCGAATTATGGCTATGACTGGCCGCTCCCCTATGAAAAGGGCGTCACCAAAGCTTCCACTATAAATAATATACAGGCTGTGCGGATTGCGGTGGAGCATGGGGCGGAGATCCGGTTCGACAGCCTGGCGGAGAGCCCCTACTTTACCTATGAGGAGAACGGAGTCGGGCATGAGGTGTGGTTCGAGGATGTGCGCAGCCTTCAGGCCAAGTTTCGGCTGATGGAAGAGTACAACCTGCGGGGCTGCGGCTACTGGCAGATTATGCAGTGGTTTCGGGCCAACTGGCTGCTGCTGCAGGATTATTTCTATATTTTGAAAGGATAAAGGTCGGGCTGACAGGGCATAGATGCAAAAAACGGTGGTTATTTGGAACTGATAGGAGCTTTCGGTAAAGTTTCCCGTGCCGATGCCGAAATAGGAAGAGAAGACTATGCCTGGGTACTGGGCGGGGCAGATGCGGAACTGGAATAGGAGAAGCAAAATGGACGAGCGGTTGAAAGAAGTATTGGAGGGGAAAGAAGGAAATTATCTGCTTCCTTTCCTGTGGATGCACGAAGGCGGAAGGGAGGGGCTGCCGGAACGTATCCAGAAGGTCTGGGACAGCGGATGCAGAGCTTTCTGCGTGGAATCCAGGCCCCATGAGGGTTTTGGGAGACAGAGCTGGTGGGATGACATGACAGTGATTCTGGAAGAAGCCAGGAAGAAGGACATGATATTTCCGGTCTCTCAGCGGCCAGGACATGAGCGGGATTGACATCGTGCTCCATCAGGTGATGCCGGGGTTTGCGGATTATGGGGTGTCAGCTTCCGTTTCGGGCGGAAAGGCGGGAAACGCTTTCTTCCATTACGTGCTGCCGAAGCTGGGCTCATCCCTGGCAAGGGTGGAGCCGCGGATGAAGGGGGCCGCCATGTGCGAGGTGTTTGGAGCATACGGGTGGGCGGAGGATACGGCCTGTATGAAATGGCTCATGGATTTTCTCCTGGTTCGGGGAAGCAACCGGTTCGTCCCTCATGCTTTCACGGATCTGTATCCGGATCCGGACTGTCCGCCGCATTTTTATGGAAAGGGAAACAATCCTCAGTTTGAGGGATTTTCGAAGCTGATGTGATATGTGAACCAGATGAGCCACTTGCTGGAAGGCGCAGAGCTGCAGACGGACGGGAGCATTTTCTATATGGCAGAAGCGGAATGGATGAGTACGCCCGGCTTCCGGGACATGGATGGGGCCGCGAAAGCATTGTATGATGCTCATATCGACTTTGACATTCTGCCGCTGGATGCACTGGAGAAGGCTAAGGTGGAGAATCGGAAGCTGATGGTGAACGGACATGCCCATCGTTTCCTGGTGATTCCCTATGCGGAGCGCTATCCGCAGAAGCTGCATCGGCTGGTGCAGGCGTTTACGGGGAAAGGACTCCCGGTGTTCTGGCTGACAGAAGGGGGAACTATAAGACCTATGGGAGGAGAGGCTCTTGACCTGGGGTGCCTGGCTGCTGTTGTCAGGGAGCGGGGGCTTGCCCATCTGTATACCACGGAAGCACCCTATCTGCGCATCGGCCATTTCGTCAGGGGAGAGACCTCCTGGTTCATGCTGTTCTGGGAAGGTGTACAGGGGGAAGTGGACGAGGTGATTGAGCTGCCCTGTAAGGGAGATTTCTTAAGGCTGGATCTGCTGCATGGGAAAATCAGCAGAGGTTTCACGGTGGACGGACGGGTACAGGTGCGGCTTGTGCCGTATCAGTCTGAGCTGCTGCTGTTTGATGCCTTTCCGGAGACCGTTCTGGAGGGATTTTCGCCCCGGACAGAATGGAAGGAACTGGACGCTCCCGCGCTTGTCTGGGACATCGAACTGTTGGAGCAGGGGAAGGAAGAGCTTTTCCGGAAGGTAAAGGAACAGTCGGAACTGTTCTCCATCACCGGCAAGGAAGGCTGGCCCCGTTTTTCGGGAAGAATGCGGTATAGGACGCAGCTTCGTCTGGGGAATGACGCCAATGTGGCACTTGATCTGGGGCGTGTGGGCGTCACGGCAAAACTGACAGTCAATGGCAGAGACCTTGGCATGCGCATCTGTCCGCCTTACCGATGGGATATCTCCGAAGCAGCCAGGGCGGGCAGCAGTCTGATTGAGGTGGAAGTCTGCAATACGCTGGTCCACAGGATCCAGGACGGGCTGTCAAGTTATATGCAGATTCCTCCCAGCGGCTTGCTGGGGCCTGTGCGGCTGTATGGGAAAGAGAGTATGGAGGGACGATAAAGCGAAACAGGAGGGCAAGAGAATATGAGGATGTATGATATCATCATGAAAAAGCGAAGCGGCGGTGAACTCACCAAAGAGGAGATAGCTTATTTCATAGAGGGCTATACCAAAGGGGAGATTCCCGATTACCAGGTATCCGCCCTGATGATGGCAATCTATTTCCAGAAGATGACCCAGCAGGAGACGCTGGCTCTGACCATGGCCATGGCGGACAGCGGCGACAGGCTGGACCTGTCCGAGATTCACGGCGTGAAGGTGGACAAGCACAGCACCGGCGGCGTAGGGGACAAGACTTCGCTGGCGCTGGCGCCCATGGTGGCGGCCTGCGGCATTTCCGTGGCGAAGATGAGCGGGCGGGGGCTGGGACATACCGGCGGGACCATTGACAAGCTGGAGAGCTTCCCCGGCTTCACCACTTCGCTTACCACAGACCGATTCATTGAAAACGTGAACCGCATCGGCATAGCCATTATGGGCCAGACTGCCGACCTGGCTCCGGCGGACAAGAAGCTCTACGCCCTCCGTGACGTGACGGCGACGGTGGACAATCTGTCCCTGATTGCCAGCTCCATCATGAGCAAGAAGCTGGCGGCCGGGGCGGACGCCATCGTGCTGGACGTGAAGACGGGCAGCGGCGCTTTCATGAAGCAGGAGAAGGACGCCAGGGCTCTGGCGGAGGAGATGGTGAAGATCGGTGCCAACGCCGGGCGGAAGACAGTGGCGGTGATTTCCGACATGGATCAGCCCCTGGGCTATGCGGTGGGGAATGCCCTGGAAGTGAAGGAAGCCATTGATACCCTGAAGGGGAAGGGCCCTGAGGATTTTGTGGAGCTGTGCCTGACGCTGGGGAGCCAGATGCTGATGGCGGGAGGGAAGGCGGAAGACAGCGAAGCGGCAGAAGCCATGCTGAAAGCCGTAATCTCAGACGGCAGCGCCTTAAGGAAGCTGGCGGAATTCGTGGAGGCACAGGGGGGAGACAGCCAGGCGGTATATCATCCGGAGATGCTGCCGAAAGCCGCTATCGTCCAGCCGGTTCCCGCCCCGGAAAGCGGCTATGTAAGCCATATCGTCTGCGACGAGGTGGGGCTCTGTTCCCTGATCCTGGGGGGCGGCAGGGAGACCAAGGACAGCGAAATCGACCTGTCTGTGGGCCTGGTGCTTTGCAAGAAGGTGGGAGACTATGTGGAGGCAGGCGAACCGCTGGCTGTAATCCACGCCAATGACCCGAGCCGGGCGGCCGAGGCATCGGAGCGCTATCGAAGGGCCTGCTCCATCACGGCGGAGAAGCCGGAAAAGGTGCCGCTCATCAAGGGAATCGTCCGCTATGTCCAATGACGGCATTTGCGCGCGGCACAAATAGACTACAATATGGTAGCCAAGCGGAAAAGCAACCGGATTACCCGGCGGAAAATCCAGTGTCACGCCCTGGCCTGTTGGGGCGGTGGCTGCGGCTTTCCTCGGTAAGGTGCGGAAATGTGGTTGCGTTTTGGCCGCCAGGCCGATAGCGGAAAGAGGGAAGCTCCGGCGAATCGGCATAAAACTTGGTGCATAGTTTCAAATCCATCCTAATATAATGGAAACATGAAGAGAAACAATGACCGGATCCAGAAAAACGAGGCAAGGAAAGAATCCCTGATAGACTCCCTCCGGCTTCCGAAAGATATCTGCATGGGGGCGATGAAGGTGACCCTGACCGGCAACCGGGAGGCCTGGGTGGAGAACTACCGGGGGATTCTGGAATATACGGAGAAACTGATACTGCTCCAGGGCAAGACCTGCCAGGTCTGCTTTGAAGGGGCCAGGCTTTCCATTGACTATTACACCAACGAAGACATGAAAATCAGCGGATGCATCAGCTGCATAAGGTACATTTGATATGGCAGGGGCAATCCCGGCGGCCCCGGAACGAAAGCGCCCGTGACCGGAAGGATAGGGACGGAACTGGAATAGAAAGGGTTATGCCATGATCAGATTTCTGAAGTACATGAAAGGGTACCTGCGCATCCGCGTCTGGGGTTTTTCCCCGGAGAGGTTCATGAACCTGTGCAGCAACAAAGGCATATTGCTGTGGGACATTGTCCGGGAGGGCGATGTCTACTGCATGGACATCACCTTGAAGGGCTTTTGGGAGCTTCGGCCCATAGCGAAGAAGACCGGGACAAGGGTAGCCGTATTGGAACGATATGGACTGCCCTTTTTTCTGCCAAAGCTTTTGAAGCGGAAGATGTTCGTAGCGGGGCTGTTTCTGACGATTGCCTTCTGGATCTGCTCCTCTTTCTTCATCTGGGATATCGAGCTGAACGGGAACTACCAGATTACGGAGGATGTCTTCCAGAGCTTCCTGAAAGAGAACCAGGTGAAGATAGGCATGCGCATAGACGAGCTGGACATCGAGGAACTGGAGAAGCAGATCCGCAGGACATTTCCCCAGATCACCTGGGCCTCCGCGAAGCTGAACGGCACGAAGCTGCAGATAGATGTGAAGGAGAACGATGCCCCCATCACCATAGAAAAGCCGGACGCCACGCCCGGTACGGATCTGGTGGCGGAATACGACGGCACGGTGGTGGCCATGATTGTCCGCAGCGGCGTCCCCCAGGTGGCCATCGGCGACACGGTGGAACAGGGGACCGTGCTGGTGGAGGGGAAGGTGCCTGTCTATAACGAGGATGCCACGGTGCGGGAGTACACCTATGTGGACGCGGACGCGGACATTCTGCTGGAGCATACCATGGCGTATTCCGACAGCCTGCCTTTTGACCATATCGAAAAGGAATACACCGGCAGGGAAAAGACGCATCATTACATAAAACTGGGCGGAAAGTCCTGGGATCTGCCCGACGACGTCCCCTTCCTGGTATACGACAGCCTGATCAGGGAGAGCAGGCCATTGGTGCTCGAAAAGCTGTCGGTGCCCGTGTTCTGGGGCACGGTGACCTATCGGGAGTACCAGAATGTGGAATATGAATATACGCTGGACCAGGCGAAAGCCCTTCTTAATCAAAAATTAATGGATTTTCTTGCAGAATTAGAGGAAAAAGGGGTACAAATTATTGAAAAAAATGTTAGAATAGAAAAAGACGGCGCTTCCTGGGTGGCCGTCGGCGAATTTCTGGTGCGGGAAGTGGTTGGGAAGAGCGTACAGACGCAAAAAACAGATATCGGGGAAACGGAAACAAATGAATGATTTTACAGTAAAACTGGATATGTCCGCCGAGCATATGCGGAAGATATTCGGGATGCATGACGCATATGTGAAGAAGATGGAGCGGGACTTCGGCGTGGCAATCGTGGACCGCAATGGGCAACTGGCGATTACCGGAGCGGAAGAGATGGTGAGAAGGGCCGAGGGAGTCCTCAGGCAGCTTACGATCATCTCCGGGAGAGGAAACGAAATCGAGGAGCAGAACGTGGATTACGCAATTACATTAGGAATGGAAGAACGGGAAGAAGAATTGGCGCAGATAGATGCCGACTGCATCTGCCATACGGTGAACGGCAAGCCTGTGAAGCCGAAGACCCTGGGGCAGAAGGCATATGTGGACGCCATCAGGAAGAATATGCTGGTATTCGGCGTTGGGCCTGCGGGAACCGGCAAGACCTACCTGGCCATGGCCATGGCGATCACTGCCTTCAAAAATGACGAAGTGGGCCGGATCATCCTGACCAGGCCGGCCATCGAAGCAGGGGAGAAGCTGGGCTTTCTGCCGGGAGATTTGCAGAGCAAGGTGGATCCTTACCTGCGGCCCCTGTACGACGCGCTGTACCAGATCATGGGGGCGGAGAGCTTTGCGAAGATCATGGAAAAGGGCCTGATAGAAGTGGCGCCCCTTGCCTATATGCGGGGCCGCACCCTGGACAATGCCTATATCATCCTGGACGAGGCCCAGAACACTACCCCGGCCCAGATGAAGATGTTCCTGACCCGAATCGGGTTCGGCTCCAAGGTGGTGGTCACGGGGGACGATTCCCAGAAGGACCTCCCCGCAGGGACGAAGTCGGGACTGGATATCGCTTCAAAGGTGCTTAAGGGGATTGACGACATCGCTTTCTGCACCTTTACCAGCAAGGACGTGGTGCGCCATCCCCTGGTGCAGAAAATCGTCAAGGCGTATGAGGACTTTGAGGGAAAGGAAGCGGCCAGGAGCCGCAGGGAACGGCAGAAGGACGGGCACAGAAGAGGCAGATAGCAAAAGAGGGGCATTGTCATGCGTATTTTTATGGAAAATGAGACGGACCAGAGCCTTCCCTTTCCGGTGGAGGAGACGGTGGAGCTGGTATGCGGGGCGGTCCTGGAGGAAGAGGGATGTCCCTATGAGGCGCAGGTGAATCTTGTGCTGACGGACAATGAGGGAATCCGGGAGCTGAACAGGGAGTGCAGAGGCATTGACAGGGAGACGGATGTGCTCTCTTTTCCCAATGTAGATTTCGGGGAGGAAGGGGTCTTCGACATCGACGAGGACAGCGAAGCGGATTATTTTGACCCTGAGACAGGGGAGCTGGTGCTGGGGGATATCATGATATCCCTGGACAAGGTCTATGAACAGGCAGGGGAGTACGGCCACAGCGTCAGGCGGGAATTCGCGTTCCTGGTGGCCCACAGCATGCTCCATCTGTGCGGCTATGACCATATGGAAGATGGGGAGAGGGCGCGGATGGAGCAGAAGCAGGAAGGGATATTGACAGGTTTGGGCATTACGAGAGATTGACTGAGGGACAGCGGATGAATCAGGCGGAGACAAAGAGGCGTCAGGCGGAAGCGTTTTCCGATATCCTGATGCTGATTACGATATCTATCATTGGAAAGCATATAGGGGATGAGGGAATCGCCTATCTGGCAGTGGCGGCAGAATCCTGCGCCTTGCTGTGGATTGCGTTGAGCGGCTGCCTGTCGGATGCTTTGGGGAGGCTGCTGCGCAGCAGAAAGAATAAAGGACAGTACCGGAACAGCAGAAAAATGCAGAACAGCGTCATAGTATTCCAGGCGGCGGCAGGGCTGGTGGGAAGCCTGCTTTTGCTGTTGGCTGCGAGTGGAATCGCGAAAGCGTTCAAGATGCCCCACAGCGGGCTGATTCTGATGGTGCTTTCTCCTGTTGTGCTGCTCAGGTCGGTCTCCGCTGTGCTGACGGGATGCTTCCAGGGGGAAGGCTCGGAGTTTCCCAGGGCGGTTTCGGGCATCCTGCGGCAGATATTCCTGTGCGGCTTCGGCGTGCTGTTCGGCCACATACTGGGCAGCTACGGAGAGAAGGTGAGCAGCCTGCTGCGGCAGAAGGATGTGGTATACATGTACGGCGGGATGGGGGTGGCCATCGGCATCGTCCTTGCGGAACTGCTGGTGCTGCTTTTTCTGGGGCTTATCTATAAGGTGAGCCGCAATTCCGAGAAACGGGCCAGGCAGGAGGGGATGTACTCCACGGACTCCGTCTGGGAATGCATCGGGTTTCTGCACAACAGCAGATGGCCCCAGCTCATGACGGAGTTTCTGCTGTTCCTGCCCGTTGTCCTGGGGCTGCTCTTCCTGACCAGGTCCGCGGAGGACGAGGGCGGCATGGCGCTGGAGTATGGCCTGTATGCGGGGAAGTATCTGGTGGTCTGCGGTGTCTGCGCGGCTTTGATATTCATAGCGGTGCTGCCGACCATCGGCAAGGTGTTCCTGAGCTTTAAAAGGGAAGAGACCCGCTTCGCGAGGATGGTGTTCCAGAGCGGTGCCCACATTTGCCTGGTGCACGGCGTCTTTCTGGCGGTTTTCATAGCCGTCATGAGCGGGCAGATGGCAGGGCTGCTCAGCGAGGCGAATGCCGGGGAAGTGGCGAAGATGCTGCAGGGAGGTTCCGCGGTGGTGGCATTCGTGGCGCTTTCCGGGTATTTCGGCCGGCTTCTGCATGTGGTGGGGAAGCGATATCAGATACTGACGGCTGCCTGTGCTGCGGATACGCTGTTCCTGGTGGTGGTCCTGCCGACCATGGGGAAGATTGGGGGGCTGTCTTTGGTATATGGCGGCGTGGCTGGGGCGGCGGTGTTCTGCGTCCTGTTGGGGGCGCTTTCCTTCCGGCAGATGCGGGTGAAGGTGGACTGGCTGGGCACGTTGGTGGTTCCCTTGGGCGCGGGCGGCGTGGCGGGGCTGATCTGTCTGCTCATGGGAAAGCTCCTGTCGCCTCAGCTGGGGAACCTGGTGATGCTTCTTGTGGCATTCGCGGTGTCCGGTGCGGTGTACTGGGTGCTGCTTTTGCTGCTGCGGAACTTTAAGGAGCAGGAGCTGGAGGCTATCTCCGGAGGACGGCTGATTGGGATGCTGGGACAGCTGCTTCGTGTCTATCGGTAGAGGGAGAACGCCTGTTTGGACAGGCTGTTGGATTGTGGGGCAGAAAGTTCTGCATAAGTGAATAAATGGATGTAAAATAGCTGATACTGATTACCAATGGATAGGGAATCTCAGGAATGGATTACCAATGGAAAATGAAATCCGGGGTGATTGCTATGAAATATGTAAAAAGTATCAGCTTGTTCCTAATATATCCCCTGCTGGCGCTGGGGATTGGTTTTTATGCGGGGGTGAAGAGTTCCCCTTTCTTTTATCTGGATAGATTGCCCCAGGAAAGTCCGGCTCCAGCGGAAGACTCTGTGGAGGAGCCGGACGTGGGAGACCAGGGGATTCAGGCGGCCGGGCCTGAGCCGGTTTTGGAGAGCGGTACGCAGCAGGCCGAGGCAGTTCCGGAGCCAACGGATCCTTCCGCGGAAGCGGAGGAAGTCCTGTTCACGCCGGAGACCCTCTGCGTGGATACGGAATATGTGCTGGAGGAGACGGACATCCTGTACCACACGGTGGTGGAGACTACCTGGAGGCTGCCGGATAAGTATGTGGGCATGAACCGGGAGCAGTTCCTGCAGGCCATGGAGGTCTATGAGTCCTTTCCGCCGCTGTCCGAGCTGGAGCGGGGCTTCATCGGGCTGGAAGTGCTGTCCTTTTCCAGGGAACGGGTGGTAGTGCGGATGAACTACAAGTTCGTGCAGCCCAGCAGCAGCTTCTATCTGGCGGTCTATGACAATGAGGTGATCGTCTATCTGGAGGACATGCAGACGGTGTATATCGAGACGGACATCAGGCTGGACTCTCTGCCGAACGATGTGCAGCAGAGTATCATAGATATGATGTGGATCAAGGATGAGGAGGCTTTGTACAGCTTCCTGGAGAATTATTCCAGTTAAGGGAGCATATGGCAGATTCGGGTGAAGTTTGTACAGACAAAAGAGGTGCAGGGGGACAGGCGTAAGGGGTTCCTGGCATGGCTGGTGAGGGACAGGCATAGGAAGTGCCTGGCATGATTGGGAAGGAACGGGGAAAGTCGATGGATGTGGCAGAATGATGGCAGCAATGCATGAAGATACGGAGTATATGGCAAAGAGGAGCAGGTCATGGATGGAAATACGGTAGGTATCGTAGGCGGCGGAGCGGCGGGGATGATGGCGGCAATCGCCGCGGCGGAATCGGGAGCTAGGGTCACTTTACTGGAAGGGAACGATAGACTGGGCAAAAAGATACTGTCTACCGGTAACGGCAAGTGCAATCTGGGAAACGAGAAGCTGGATCTGGAGGAATATTATACCGGCAGCCCGGCTTTTCTGGCGGATTGTCTGGGAAGGTTCGGCACGGTGGAGACGGTTTCCTTTTTCCAGGGCATAGGGCTGATGATAAAGAGCAGGAACGGCTATCTCTATCCGGCCTGTGAGCAGGCTTCGGCGGTGCTGGACGTGTTGCGCTATGAGGTGGCGGCTGCCGGTGTGGAAGTGGTGACGGACTGTAGGATTGAGCGGATTGGAAGGAACCGGAGGACAGGGCGGATGGAACTGCGGGGGAAGGGCAGCGTATTTTCCTTCGACCGTGTGGTTCTGGCTTGTGGGGGCAAGGCGGCTCCCAGGACAGGGTCGGACGGCAGCGGGCATGAGCTGGCCAGGCAGCTGGGGCATAGCCTGGTTCCCACGGTTCCGGCGCTGGTGCAGCTGAAATGCCGGGAGGAGTATCTGAAGTCTGTGGCTGGTGTCAGGGCGGAGGCACGGCTGACAGTGTTCCGGAAAGGCGTACCCGTGGCGGAGGAGCGGGGTGAGCTACAGCTGACGGAGCAGGGGATTTCGGGGATTCCGGTCTTCCAGCTGAGCCGGGTGGTGAATTACATATTGGCGGGCGGAGGTGAGGCCGCGGCCAATGGACAGGCATCTGAGAGAAAGGGGCGCCGCAGGGAAAATCTCGGCCCGAATCTCGGGACGGAAGAGCGTTCTCCTGGGGAGGGCGTGGAGATGCGCATTGATTTTCTGCCGGATTATTCGGAGGAGGATTTCCGACTGTTGTGTGCCCGCAGGGAGCTTTTGCAGGGGGAGAGGACGGTGGAGGAATTCTTTACGGGAATGCTTCATAAGAAGCTGATGCTGTTGTTTGCGCGGCTGGCGGGCCTGAAGGCGACGGAAGACATTGCTGTGGCAGACAGGGAGAAGGTAGCGGAGGTATACCGGTTGTGCAGAGACTGGCGGGTTCACGTAGTGGGGAACAACGGCTATGACAGCGCACAGGTATGCGCCGGAGGGATACCGCTGGAGGAGCTGACGGAGTCGCTGGAGTCCAGGAAAGCGCCGGGGGTCTATTTTGCCGGGGAGATTTTGGATGTGGACGGTAAGTGCGGCGGCTACAACCTGCAGTGGGCGTGGTGCAGCGGTTACCTGGCCGGGTGCGCTGCGGCGAAAGGGGAGGTGTAAGATGCTTCGTGTCAATCAGGTAAAGCTTCCCGCAGGGCATTCAGGAGCCGACATAAAAGCACAGGCCGCGGGGATGCTGCGGATTCCGGCGGGGGACATCCGGCAGATGAGGATAGTCCGCCAGTCCATCGACGCCAGGAAGAAGCCGGAGATTTTCTATATTTACGCGCTGGATCTGGAGGTGAAAGAGGAGAGCAGGATTCTGCGCAGATTCCAGGGGAAAGAGAACCTGGTATGCAAATCCCAGCAGCAGATTTACCGTTTCCCGGAACCGGGAAGCCGCGTGGGCAGATTGCCCATTGTCATTGTGGGAACAGGGCCTGCGGGATTGTTCTGCGGCTATTTCCTGGCGGTGCACGGTTATCGGCCGATATTGTTGGAACGGGGGAAATGCGTGGAGGAACGGCAGAGGGATGTGAAGGCGTTCTGGGAGAATGGAAGGCTGGATTCGTCCTCCAACGTGCAGTTTGGCGAGGGCGGCGCGGGAACTTTTTCGGACGGGAAGTTGAACACGCTGGTGAAGGATAAGGATGGCCGGAACAGGGTAGTGCTGGAGACTTTCGTGAAATTCGGCGCGAAGGAGAGTATCTGTTATGAGGCGAAACCTCATATAGGAACAGATGTTCTTTGCCGGGTAGTGAAAGGGATGCGGGAGGAGATTGTCCGACTGGGTGGCGAAGTGCGCTTTGAAAGCCAGGTGAAGGACTTGTGCATCAGGGACGGAAGGGTCACCGGCGTGGAAATCGAGGGCGGCGGGCATCTGGACTGCGGGCGGCTGGTGCTGGCAATCGGCCACAGCGCCAGGGATACCTTTTCCATGCTTCATGACAGGGGCGTCCCCATGGAGGCGAAGTCCTTTGCGGTGGGACTGCGGGTGGAGCATCCACAGTCTATGATAAATGAGAGCCAGTATGGTATGGAGGAACCGGGAGAACTGGGGGCGGCGCCTTATAAAGTGACAGCGAAGGCCGGGAATGGCAGAGGGGTCTATTCCTTCTGCATGTGCCCCGGAGGGTATGTGGTAAACGCTTCTTCCGAGGAGGGGCGCACGGCAGTGAACGGCATGAGCTACAGCGGAAGGGATGGAAGGAATGCCAACAGCGCGGTCATCGTCACCGTGACGCCAGAGGATTTCGGGTCGGAGCATCCCCTGGCGGGTATCGGGTTCCAAAGATGGCTGGAGGAAAAGGCCTATGCTATCGGCGGAGGAAAGATTCCGGTGCAGCGGTACGGAGAGTTTCGGGAACGGGTGAATGGGGATGGCCAGCAATTTCCGGCAGGCTCCACAGGGATACTATCTCCTAAAGACGAGGGGCGTTCCGGGAGACAGGAAAGCGGTGAATTTTCCGAAATTACCCCCCAGTGCAAAGGCCAGTATGTGTGGGCGGATGTAAGCCGGATTCTTCCGAAGGAATGCAATGAAGCCATCGTGGAGGGAATGGAAGCCTTCGGCAGGCAGATAGCGGGCTTCAACAGGCCGGATGCCTGTCTGTCAGGGGTGGAGAGCCGCACTTCGTCCCCGGTCAGGATACGACGGGGCGATGATTTACAGTCGGAAATCCGTGGATTATATCCCTGTGGAGAGGGCGCGGGCTATGCGGGGGGAATCGTCTCCGCCGCCATGGACGGCATAAGGGTGGCCGAAGCTATCGCCAGAGAGTATGCGCCATGACGGATTGCCGTCTGCGGAGCGCTTGCCGCGTATCTGGATTTCACACCATAAAGAAATGAAAATACGATATTGCGTGTAGCAGAACATAATAGAGATACAAGATGAAACATTAGGAGGGCTCGGAACATGATTGAAATCATTTATGCTGACAGCAAATTTCTTGCGAAGGGAACCTTTTCATTAGGGATTGCAGGTGTGTTTGAAAATAAGGACTTTAACGACAAAAAGATTGAGATTCATTCTGATTTGGATTATATTTTAAAGGAATTGAAGAAAGAAACCTCTTTCAAATTCCAACCCTTGTTTCCCTACTTAAAAGGAAAAGGCGAAGACGGTGCTGCTATTGCCGAAGGCCTCACAGAATACTATAATCAGAAAGAGAAAGAAATTCAGGAAAATGTAAAACAGATAAATGATTGTATCTTGTATCATTTGTTTGAAAACCTGGAAGATTGTGAATACCCGTTCTGGGAGATTGAAGAGGCAATCATACCGGGAAGTTTAGAGGAACAGGATATAGACAGCATTTATGATACCGAAGAGGCTATGTACGAATGGGGGAATGATTTTTGTGGAAAGCCAAACAATGGCACCTTGTCCAAAGTTGATGTAGAGGGAAAGCTTAGGAAAATGTTCCCCATGTTCGATTTTGATGGTTTGTATCAATCAATCATTCCGGAGGGCATTGCCCTGAATGGCAGGTTCCTGGAATTCCAGTTCTCGGATGGATGGGGAGGCGACCTGTTCTGCGCTGCCTATGACCGTTTTGATGAAAACTTTACTTCCTGTGACTGGCATAATCATTAAATTTCAGCTGATGTTTTTTCGATAGCAAAGACACGGAATTGCCGCAGCTTATGTGTGAGATTATTGACATATATGCGAACCGCAAGTCCGAGAGAAAAGGAGATGGCAGATCAATCATGAATATGGATGAAAAAATAGCGCGTATCAATGCACTGTACCATAAGTCCCAGAGCGAGGGGCTGACGGCAGAGGAGAAAGAGGAACAGGACAGGCTGCGCAAGGAATATGTGGCCAATGTCAGGGCCAACTTAAGGGGCCAGCTGAACAGCATCACCATTGAGAATCCGGACGGAACCAGGGAGAACCTGGGGGAGAAATACGGAGGGCTGCCAAAGTGAATATACGAAAAAGCGTGCTGCAGGCCAGGGACGCCCTGAGGGAGGAAGAGCAGACAAAGGCTGCCGTACTGCTGACAGAGCGGATTTTAGGGCATCAGTGGTATTACCGTTCGGAAATCCTGTTATGCTTTGTGAGCTATGGCAGTGAAATCTCCACCAGGGATATCCTGGCGGAAGCCCTCAAGGCAGGGAAAGAGGTCTATGTGCCCAAAGTCCTGGGGGACGGCGCCAGGGCGTGCGGGGAGGTCTTCTTGGCAAAATTGGGGGAAGCCGCGGATATTTATCCGTCTAAAGGGAATGACCGACAAGATAGAGAGCCCGGGAGGGAACCAAAAACAGAAAAACCAGAAATGGCCTTTTACAGAATCACATCGCTGGAGGAACTGAGGAAAGGCTATAAGGGAATCCCGGAGCCCTCAGGGGATACCCGGGAATATCTCTACACGCCGGAACTGGCGGAGCGCACGCTGATGCTGATGCCCGGCGTGGCTTTCGACCGGTTCCGGAACAGGATTGGATACGGAAAGGGATTCTACGATAGATTTCTGGCGGACAAGCCTGACCTACAGCTGCGTACTATAGCTGTAGGCCATCGCTGCCAGATGGTGGAGGAACTGTCCGTCACTGCCACGGATATCAGGCCCTGTCAGGTTATTTGCGTCTAACTTACCGGGTTGCGCTAAATCCATCGGTCTGCGCCTAAATCCACCAGGTTGGGCTAAATCCGCCGGTCTGCGCCTAAATCCACCAGGTTGGGCAATCCATATAAGGCCTGCGCAATCCCCCGTGCTGTACCTAAACTCCCTAGTCTGTACCTAATCCGCTGGGTTACGTCGATTCCTCAGGCTGTGTCTGATTTACCAGGTTCTAATCTTCAGAAATGTCCACGTTTCGTAAATTGGCCTGGCTGAACCTCAATCATTGAAATCCAGCCAGGCAGCCTAATCATACTACATCCCAAAGAACCGATTGGCGAACGTGTCCGTCCTGCCCTGGAGGCTCTTCAGCGTGGCAAGCGCGTCCTCATCCCCGCAGGCCCATTCTTTCATCAGGCGTCCCTGCTCGAAACACAGTTCATCATACCTGGGGAAATAATTCTCCAGCAGATACCTTGCGTATTTCACATAGCGGTAAGGACCGTGCACCCGGTACTCCTCCCCGGGATAGTGCTCTACTGCAACACTGTAGTAATCCTTGATCGCCCCAGTGAGCTCATCGAAAGAATCCCCTCTGGAAAATACCAGTGTGCTGCTCCAGGTAAAGTATACAGCGGGCTCCGTGCCGTGGGAATCGCTGGAGCCCACGATGGCGATTTTCCTTCCCATAGCCCGCTGGTCATGGTAGAAGGCTGTCTGCATATTGTTCTCATGCACGCTCTGACCACCCAGCAGCTCAAAAGCGTCATATACATTGTGAGCGAACAAGTAGTCTGTCACATCGTCCGGCATATTGTAGGCATTGCTGATCCAATGGGGATGAACCAAAATGGACAGGCCGCCGCCGCGCTGGATCTGCTGCGCCACCCAAATCCTCTGGGCAAGCTGCAGGGAATCCGTGCCCTCCGGCGCTTCTATTGACTGAGCCATCTGAGCGATTTCGGCATCACATTCCTCCTGATGGCTTTCATAGTACTCGTTCACGCTGAAGGAGCCGCCGAAATTCACCGCATGGATGTAAGACGGATAGGGGACATGTACTTCCTCGCCGGAAAACATCGCCAGACCGGTGGGCACACCCTGGTAAGCGTCCAGAAGCAGCCGGGAGGGATACATCTTGTGGTGGTCTGTGAGAGCCATGAAGTCGAAACCGTTCTTCCGGTAATTGGCGGCTACAATCATAGGATCCTCCCGCCCATCCGAAAAATAGGAATGGACATGCAGATCGCCCCGATAGGCCCGTCTGCCGTACAGATCCTGATGGAGAGAGTAAATGGACAGGCGCAGCAGCTCCCTGTCATTGGAATCCACGATGACAAGCTTATATTCCTGCTCCCCTGAAAAAACATGCTGGAATTCCAGGGAACCGTCCGCACAGGGACGCACCAGCACGCTCTCACAGACAGACATGGGCTCTGGAGCCGTGCTCTGCTCCATGGGTAGAAAATAAATCTTGTATTCGATGTCCGCGTCCGGCTCAAAGACTTCCGGCGCAAATTGGAATGGGGAGCCCTTTGGCTGACGGTGAACCTGATCGTCAAATCTGGCATGTTTCCCCCGCGGAATGATTCGTACAACGGCTTTCTCGCCGCTGGGCACCACGCCCGGCCGTACTTCATAATCTGCAATCTGCATCTTCATGACAATGACCTCCTTTTCCTGAAACCTAAGTCCGCCTGGCGGAGTTGGGTCTCTGAACTGCTTGCGGCAGTTTTTGAGTGATATATATCGGCAGCGTCGGCCAAGAAGGATGGCGCTGCTTTGTCTAACATACCATACTTTGGATGACTTTCCAACTGTTTTTTCTGCTATTTCTGCTCTGGCTCATCGACATGAAAGCTTCCGTCCTGTCTGGCTGATTTTAGCTTGTATGAGGGCGGGTTTCTTGGTATATTGATGCTGGTATCCCGATGCATGAATCCTTGAGCAATCAGCACTTGTCGTCCATACCAGAACTCCTGCACCAGTGTACAGAGTGACAACCATTGTGGCTCTGGATGTGCTGAAACGGGGCGGCATGTCTTGCCAGGGGATTTCGGGCATTTTTTGTTATATTTGACATTGATAGGAAACTATCCTATAATTGGGTAAGTATTTATGCTGCTTAACGATTTCATTTGCCGTGAAGCCAGACTGCATAACGCTGACTGGTTCAATCGCATGATTGCATTAGGCAGTATTCAGCGTTATGCAGTATAAGAAGATTGTCCGCCTCCATGAGGAAGAAGGACGAAAGATGCCGCGGCGTCCCCGGCATCTTCCGCTCGTGAGTGGTCTTGCCAGGAAGAAGGAAGGACAGCCTTCCTGGCAAGCCTCAGCAATCGGCAGTTATAATGTGAAGCCGACCTTCCTCTGGGCAGGCCATGGGCAATCGCGCCATTGGCCATTACCCTGCCCGGCCTTTCCGGTCAGGAGGTCGGTGGCGGCGTCTGCGAGGTAGCCCAGGTAACTTGCGGCGGAGCTGTCGCCGCACAGCAGTTTCCACATGAGGCCGCCAAAGAGATAGGACTGGGCAAATTCCCGCCAGCTATGCAGTTCCTCCGCCGCCTTGTGGGAGAGATCCCAGAGGATGCCCACGGCTTCGCTTTCCGTGAGCCAGCCGATATAGCACCCCCAACGGGTCAGCATCGCCGCCCTGCCCACATCCCAGCCGGCCATAAAGCCGGGGGCATAGCGGCTTTTATACCGCTGTGCGAACCTCCACGCCCGGCAGGCGGACATACAATCGTCCTCGTCCATGGTTTCGTCCGTCAGCTCCTCCGGAGAAGCGGCCTCGCCATAAAGCTGATACCGCAGGATATAGCCCTCCTGCGCCAGATAGCGGATCATATCCAGCAGGTCGCTGCGCCCGTCTATGCCCCAGGAGCGGCGCACGAGGGACACGACTTTCTGTTCCATGACAGGGATATGTTCCTCCACGTCCATGCTGTCCAGATTGTGGCTGTTAAGGGTGGACAGGATGCCGGACAGCAGGATGCCGAACTGCTCCCAGTTTGCGTCGTCTTTTTGATAGGGGATGGGCTCCGGTTCCGGCATGGCTTCGATTCGGGCCATTGCTTCTTCCAGGGTGGTATAGAGGCTTTCTTCCAGTTCCGGGCTAAAGGACAGTTCTTCCTCCTCCTCTGCATCTTCCAGCTCCAGGGTTTCCAGAGCCGCCGCAAGGACGCCCATATCCTCTCCGAACAGTTGCCCCATGATGCCCTCCGCGGTGGAGGCGGTGGCTTCGGCTACTTTGTCGTTTACCATTTTTTGCAGCAGTTCCTCGTTGACGGCCATTTGAGCCATGCTGTCCGGCGGGAGCATCTGGCCGAGGATTTCCACCTGGCGCTGGGTATTGGCGGCAATCTGTTCTTCCGCTTGGGCGGCAGATACGGACGGGCTGTCTTCAGAATTTGGAACCTGGATTCCGTTTAGGATTTCCTGGCTTTTATCCAAAGTCTTTTTCATGCTGTCCGCAGCCTGTTCGCTGGCCTGCTGTGCCCGTTTTCTGATTTCGTTTAAATCAAACATGGTCAGTCCTCCTGTTTTTGTTCCGCAGCTGCCCCGCCCGGCGCCCAGAGTAAGGTGGGAGGATTTCCGTCCGGGAAAGGAATGTGCCTGAAAATGCACTGGGATAGTGGACGGGGCAGCGGCTGTTTTGAATCATTGAGGGTACATTCCCCGATGGTTGTATCGCGTAAACTGGCACCGAGTGCAGCAAGGTTGGAGCGAATACCCTGCTACTGAGAAGCATCAGGCAAATGCCCTTGCGACGTTTGAGTGCTTGCACCGGGGGAGTTTATTTAGCAATTGACATTTCCTGGCTGGGCTATTATGTACCCGCTGCGCGGCGCTAAAAATCGCCTGGGACAAAATAGTTCCAGGTAGGCGCCGGTCATTTCTCGGCCTGGTTATCCGGGGGGAGCGGGTGCCATGGGGGAGGTTCTCTGTGGCGCGAAAACAGCTTTTTCAGCCGCTTCAATATGGCTTCTATGAAGCGGAACCATAAATTGCCGAAGACAAATACGCCCACAAGAAACAGCAGGAACGCTCCGGTTTCTCCAAAAGGCATCTTTCACCTCACTTTGTCGCGAAGCGATGCAGGAAGAAGTCGGTAAAAGCGGCCAGTTCCGCATCCTGTGACACATAGACATACAGCTTTTCGTCTTCCAGCCAGTCGTAGGCGTTGATGGCGATGTAGCCTTTTTTGTCCGGGTAAATGATAAAGGCGTCCGTAGGGTATTTGTTCCGATAGGCCTTCAAAATCTCGGAACGGCGATAGTAAGTGGGATCGCCGCAGCCGGAAAGGTCGGGAACTGTGGGGACGGCCACGATTGTCTGGCTGGCCTCATTCCAGCCCACCAGCAGGTTCCCGATCTTCGATTTGCTCCCATGGACAAAACCGTAGTTGAAGCGGCTCACGTCCTCAGTATATCCGAAGATGAGTCTGTAACTGTCCCCGTCTTCTACGACCTGGTTGAACAGGGCGCGCATTTTCCTGGCGTTCGCATTGCTCTTTTCCATGTCGATTTCGGGCCCTTTAAATAACTTGCTGAAAAATCCCATCTTTTTTTCCTCCTGCATAGTGGGGAATTGCCTGCAGATAACCGATACGGGTTCATGCCGGACTTGCTGGACAGATCGTACAGGTTAGGTGGCGGCAGTTCCTGGGTTTTTTGTGAAAATAAAGTCAAATATCCGGATTTGTTTTTATTTTGCCTGAAAAGGAATCCGTCAGAATATGACATGCTATTCGGACGGATCGACTCCTTCCCTATAGTCAGGACATGATGATCAGGACATGGGGGCTGCCCTCAACTTCTCCAAGGCATCCACAATGGCGTTGAGCTGGAAATCCACCGTTTCATCCGCGGCTTCGGGGACGAACAGGGGGAGCGTATGGGGAATCGCCTTGCACACCACTATCGCGGCCAGGCTCAGGTTCGTAAATAAGCCGACCCTTGCCGGGTCTGCCTCGATTCCGAAAGTCTCTAAGATTTCTCCGAAGAGACGGCGCTGCTTTTGGCGGAATACCTGATAGCTTTCCTCTGACAGGCGCTTGAAAATGAGCTGCTGTTCCTCGATGGTCAGGATGGCGATTCCGTTTTTCTCGCCATAGCAGCAGGTGTGGAGAAACTGCTTTACAGCGTCCCGCCAGCTCAGGGCAGGATTGGCCATGAGCTTTTCCGCATAGGCGATGAGCCTGGGCTGCTGCAGGTACAGGGTCTCGACAATCAAATCTTCTTTCGTGGCGAAAAAAGAATAGAAGAAAGTGCGGGAAATCCCTACTTTTTTATATATCTGCTCTACAGTGGTACGTTGTATGCCCTGTTTTGCCATCAGCTCCAGCCCCGCTGTGACAAGCTCCGTTCTGATGCGTTCCCTGTCCTCCTCAGAGTAGGCTACCTTGGGCACTCCATCACTCCCTTCCTGAAATAAAAACAAATTCTGGAATTTGACTTTATTTTAGCATATACCATGAGAGATTGCAAGAGGGAGATGGCGGAATTATGGCCAGCCATATTTGGGATAGGCGGCCGCGCCCCAGAGGAAAGGAGCCTGCGGTCTGGAAATCTCGAGCGTATACAGGAAGGAAATGGAGGGCGTAAGTTTTTCCAGCTCCCTCATTGATTTGCAGGCGGGGCGGCAGTATAATAGAACTGTCAGCGGCAAAAGCCGGATACGGCAGTAGCTGACGGGGGACTGGCTGTTCCCGCAGGCGGCAGGGCTTCGGCGGTATCGACACCTGGCGGCCGGCAGGGAGCCCGGCGGATGCCGGGAGGCGGCCGGAGATGTCTGAAAGGAGAAAATGGATGAAAGCATTTGACAAAAATTATAAGCTGTTGGAGGAAATGTACCAGGACGGATACTTTCCGGATTTTCTGGTGGACAAGGTGAAGGCTGAGCTGCAAAAGGTCATCGACTTGCTGGAGAGGGGCGAGACGGACAGGGAAGCGGTTCAGGAGAAGCTGGACGAAGCGGTCTGCGCCATCAATGACCTGCAGGAGGAGTTCGATGAGAACGACAGTGAGATAGAGACGGTGGCTCGGGACTGCATTGGGGAAAGCGTGGGCTACATCCTGGCGTGGTTCGGCATTCCCATTGATGTGGAGGAAGCCATCCGGGAGCGGGACTGGTGAGGGAGGAAACATTTGCAATGGAACGCACGGAAAGGGTGGAACTTACAGCGTTATGCCTATTGCACCAAAATGGACGATATCTGTTACAAGACAGGGTGAAGAAAGACTGGAGAGGATTTACCTTACCTGGAGGACATGTAGAACCAGATGAGTCTATAGTTGACGCCATTGTTCGAGAAATGAAAGAAGAAACAGGGTTGACGATTACAAACCCAAGATTATGTGGTGTAAAACATTTTCCCATTGACGAAGGACGATACATTGTTTTCCTTTTTGAGGCAACTCAGTATGAAGGAGAGCTTTGTTCTTCTGATGAAGGAAGAATGCATTGGATTAAAATAGAAGAACTTGATAAAATCAACTTGGTTGATGACTTTCATGATTTGATTGATGTGATGCTTCATGAAGATTTAAGCGAATTTCAATATGTCATTGAAAATGAAAAATGGAATATCATCAAGAAGTAGATTGACAGAAATTCCGGTGTGGAAAGAAGGCGTTCTAATCGTTTTGATTGGTGCGATAACGCCCCATAGTACATATGTTTGCTGCCTTGCCTGTAGTGCAAAATGGTGCTAAGAGTTTTCCTGCGGAAAGTATTCCAGCCAGCAGTCCTGAAGCGAATGGAGCAATCGGAATGGGATTGGTGGGGGAATACAGACCAGGCCAGGGACAGGATAATCCAAGTGCTCCAACGTACTCCAACGGCTGAATCCGGAAGAGGCAGAGAGGGCGAAAGAAAAGCGCTAAAACGCGGATTTTCCAGATGGCAGCATCCAGAACCAGAAACGAAAAATCCATGAAAGGAGAGCTCCATGCGTGTTGAGCAGAAATGGACAATTCAGATGAAAAACAGCATAGACGCTGTCATGCTCCCCCAGACAGACCCCTTTGATAAAGCTGTTTTCTATGTTTCAGACGGCCTACGCTCTACTTTTTCCAGTATGCGATTCCGAAAACTGTCCATGGAAACAGGAGAAGAACAGGCGAATGTCCTGACCAGGGACGGCACTCGGTGCATCTATTGCGACAAAGAATACATATATGCCTTTCTGAACAAGCGAATACTGAAACTGCATAGAAGTGATTTGACCATTGCGGATGAATATAAAGAAAGGATTCCCCGCTATACAGATTATGTGGATTCTGACGGGGCAGAGGTTTTTCTGCTTGGAAATCACAATGCGGATTCGCTGTCTGTATTTCATCTGCAGACAGGGCGGAGCCAACGGAAGAAAATCGGCGGCTGCTGTGGTATTTTCCAGGCAGAACCAGATACTTTTTTCATATTCAATTATGACAGCATCCTTGCATATTCCTTGAAAGGCAACCGGCTGAAAAAGATAGCGGATACGGAACACTATACAGAATGTGCCAGAGGGAAATCGGGCAGAGCATATCTTCTCTGCGGAGGAGTCCGCTATTCCACGACGACGATTTCTTCCGCTGAATATAAAATATTGATATATTCCTTTGTGCCGGATATAAAGATGGAAAAAGTCATTTTTATTCCGAAAGAAATATGCGGCCGCCTTTGCAGCGCAATGACTTTTCGCTTATCGGAAGATGAAAAACGGCTCTATTTATTTGACAGTCGAACTATTTGGATATATTCTATCTGCGAAGATAAGATTATCTTTCAGCATACATTTTCTGCCCATATCCTAAATGTTTTGGCAGAAGAATCATTTGTGATTACATCATGCAGCCTGCAAAAAGGATATGAAGTAGCCGGCTGGGGGATTCTTTGAAAAGCAATCTGATAAGGCAGAGCCGGTTTCCATTTCTTCGGAACACAGAGCATGACGGATAAGAGGACAGCAGACAAGAGAGGGGAACTGTCCGTTATGCCGGGACGGGATTCGGGAGAAAGAACTGAATGCTGCAAAAGCTATTGACAATGCAAGAAAAGTCAATTATATTTAAGTAAATTGTAAACCACTAATTTGGGAGGCGCGCCGATGTTTATAGGCAGACAACAGGAACTGGATACACTCAATAAGCTATACCATTCCGGCAAGTTTGAATTTGCGGTTATCTACGGTCGCCGCCGGGTCGGCAAGACCGCCCTTATCAGCGAGTTTTCAAAAGAGAAAGACACCATTTTCTTTACCGGTGTTGAAACCAATGCAAAGCAGAACTTAGACAACTTTTCCAGATGTATTATGGAATATGACACGGGAATGGCAGTCGGTCTGTCTTTTGCATCCTTTCAAGCGGCGCTGGAATATGTATTTGAACTGGCAAAGACGAAAAGGCTCGTGCTTGTCCTCGACGAATACCCCTATATTGCCCGTGCGTCCAAGAGCCTTGCATCCACGCTCCAGCTTTTGATTGATAAAAATAAGGACAGTTCTAAGCTCTTCCTGATTCTCTGCGGTTCTTCCATGTCTTATATGGAGGATCATGTCCTGGCGTATAAAGCGCCCCTTTACGGAAGAAGAACGGCACAGCTTAAAATCAATCCCTTCGACTTTTTTGAAGCCTGCCGCTATTTTACCAGATTTTCTGATATCGACAAGGCGTTTGCATACGGGGTTGTCGGCGGAACGCCGCAGTATCTGATGCAGATGGATGACAGCCTTTCCATTGAGGAGAATATTAAAAACACTTATTTGAATCCCGCTTCCGCTATGTTTGAAGAGCCGAACAATCTCTTAAAGCAGGAAGTGCGCGAACCGGCGATTTACAATGCAGTCGTTACGGCGATTGCCATGGGCTGCTCCAAAATGAATGAAATCTCCAACAAAATCGATGAAGATACCAGCGTGTGCGCTACCTACATTAAGAATCTCACCGCGCTGGGCATCGTAAAAAAAGAATCGCCCTACGGCGAAAAATCCAGCCGCAAGACGATCTACTCTATTGAGGATAATATGTTCCGGTTTTGGTATCGCTTTGTCCCGGAAAATGCCTCGATTATTTCCCGAGGTGCCGCCAATCTTGCCTATAAGAGGATTGCTCCTGAGCTTTCAGCCTATATGGGCGGCGTGTTTGAGGAAATCTGCAGGCAATACCTTTGGAGACTGCTGCTTGACGGGAAATGCGCCGTGGATTTCTGTGACCTCGGCCGCTGGTGGGGGACGAATCCCAAGACCAGGACACAGGTAGAAATTGACATCATGGGCACGGATAGGGACTCCGCACTGTTTGCCGAGTGCAAGTGGACAAACGAAAAAGTTGACCTAAGCGTTCTGGAAACCCTTGTAGAGCGCAGCAATTTGTTTCATTATAAACAAAAGCATTTCTATCTCTTTGCAAAAACGGACTTTACAAAGGGCTGTATGGATAAGGCGGCAGAAATGGGGAATGTGACGCTTGTTGCATACTCGGATATGCTGAAATAATGTATATTGCTTGACGATTTCACTTGCTGTGAAACCGGACTGCATAATGCTGACTGGTTCAACCGCATGATTGCATTAGACAGTATTCAGCGTCATTGTATCATAGGGGGCTTCTGTAAAAATGCCGGATTTTGAACCTGCACAGGAACGGCTAGAATCCATATTTGATTGGAGCCTGCAGGCAGGGGGAAGGAGCGTTTGATTGGGCGAGAGACATTCAAATTTCGATGCATTGATCCATAAAATAACTCCCTTTTCGGAATTGTGTACCCATGAAAAACAGGCCTATAAATATACATTGCAAGCGGCATATATATTTTAGAATCAAGTATATAACTTGGAATTTAAGGAGTGTGGACTGATGATTATTCGGGCTATAGTAGAGTTTAATGAAGAAGGATATATGATATTTGCAGAAAATTTCCCAGGTGCTTTTTCAAGGGGGAAAACCAGAGATGAGGCATTGGGAAAATTGGTTGGTGAAGTAAGGCAATTTCTTTTATGGTCAACAGGAATGAAATGTTCTGATGACTGTTATATTGAAATAGTGCAAGAAGAAAAGAGCGATGCTTGTATATCTGATGCTGATACTACCATTATTTTTGATAGCGAAGAGTTGCCTTTGACATTCAATGAGTATCAGTATACAAAGTCGCTTGTTATAAAATCAGCGAAGGATTTTAAAATATTATATGATTCTATTCCAGATGTGAAACAGACAACTCTTCCAGCTCGGCAAACTTTTTATGGAAGTATTCCTCGTACACCTGAGGAAATGTACATGCACACAAACGAAGTTACTAAATCTTATTTAGATGGTTTGGCGACAATCGAAAATAATACTGATATTTATTTAAATCGAATAATTGCATTTCAACAAATCGAACAAGTGCCAAACTATCTTGATAATAATGTTTACATTCATATGTATGGAGAACCTTGGTCATTGAAAAAAGCAATGAGAAGATTTATTTGGCACGATAGAATACATGCCAAAGCGTTATATCGTTTAGCAATTGGATTATGGGGGAGTTGTGTTGTAAATCCCTTTCACTTTATTGTCTGAATAGGTTGAAAAGTGAATAAATAAATTCAAATTTGAAGAATTGTCAGTCTAGTGCAAATTCAGTAGTCTCATGTATAAATATACATTTGAAAACCCGCCCTTCCAAAGATGCCCCGACGGGTATTTTTACGGGGCTTCCGGAATGGAGCTGACGGTAAATGAGCTGAGCCGCATCGGATTTGTGCTGATGGACGAGGGCTTGTATCAGGGGACAAGGATCCTGTCGGAAAAATATGTAAAGGAAGCCTGCGGCATCCAACAGATGAACCGGGAGGGCGGGTACGGATATTTCGTCTGGAAATATCAGGACGGCTTCCGGATCAGCGGCAAATGGGGGCAGAGATGCTATATTTTCCCCAGCAGAGGGCTGATGGTCACTTATCTGGCGCACATGGAAGAGGATTCGGGACAATTGGCGGACTGTATGTGGGAAATGATTGGCGATTGTGAGCATTGAAATTCATACCCGGCGGCAATCTTAAGGAGGAGCGGAACATGGACGACAGATTTCCTCAAAAACAGGAAACCAGCGAGAAGCTGAAAGCGAAACAATACGGAGCTGCGGCACTGACCTGTATTCTGGCTGCTGCCATCATGACGGTCATCCGCCTGATATGGGGCAGTGTCATGTTAGGCGGAGAAGCGGATGGAATCTCCCTGGGAATGGCCATTTTTTATGTCCGTAATCCCGTGCTGCTTTTTGGAGCCATAGACCTCGTCTCTGCAATCTATCATTTTATGATTTGGAACCGGAACGGGCGGTGCAGCATGGATGATGACAACAACAGCCTGTTTTCCGACTGGAAAAGCGGGGAACGTTCTCCGGTTAAGGTTTCGCTGGTTCTGATGGCTGGCATCATGGTGCTGGCGCTGGTGATCATCCTGCAAGGATAAGGATGCCGTTCAGGTGAGTATTGGCGGCATGCCAGGAACACTGCTGGCAACAGCAGCGCTGATGAAGTCCGCTGAAGAAGGAAGTCCGGATGAGGTCTATGAGATGTTTTGTCTGACGGCAAAGAGAGACTTGAGGAGATTACAGGAACAAGTAGGGAAACCTGTGCCTGGAGCCGGGAGAATATGGGGATTTCTGTAGTTGTATTGGCAAGAAAGTTGAGGTGCATATAATGATTTTTCAAATGGCGGGTACATCAGCTTATGATAAGAATGAAGTTCAAGTATATATTATCGCTGAAAAAGGAGAAAGCATTAGAATTGGAGACATTATCACAATTCCAATGAATGACCATACTTTTGAACAACGTGAGATTACGGCTATGTATAGAGATAGAAAAAAGTGGGAAAAAGGAAAATGCCTATTCTCTGAAATAAAGGATGGCGAATGGGCGGTATGTATAATTCATAATATCCATTCGGGGATGATTCATACAATTAGTTCTCCTTATAATGAAGATTTGTTAAAAGATGGTTGGATATGCTTTAGGAGAGATGGAGGTATAGTACAGTGATACTGGAGGAACTGTGTAAGATAAAGTCTTTCGGCAGCAATATGGAAAGTTCCGTGACACCACAGGATATCGCAGACAAGGAGGCAGAACTGGGATTCGCTCTGCCCCAGGCTTTCAAGGAATTATACCTGACCTTTCATCCGGATGACCCTGCCTTTTCGGGAAAGGGAAATCTGATTCCTTTTGAGGAACTGAAAATTTATAAACGTATCTACTGGACAGATACCGTGATTACGATTCTGCCCTTTTGCCGGCATGAAAGGTACGGTTATGGATTTGAAGTAAGCCGGTATCACAAAAGCAAGGACATTATGAGCAACGACAATCCGGACGATCCCCCAATGTGGGGCCTCTATGTATCGCCGGAAACACGCAAGGAAGAAAAGCACCTGGAAGGCCATGAAGTGCCCTGTAATCAGTCAAACCTTTCCAGATGGATTGTGGAGTGGCTGGGATACCAGCAGACCCTGGCGCAGCCCAGCGTTACAGCCGTCAACCGGGATAAGACGGAAGACTTTTGGAAAAGACTGAGGGAACTTCCCCTGAATTCTTTTTATCATATCCCATTAGAACAGCTTTCCAGTGTCAGGATGAATTTTAATGTAAACTTTATGGAAGAGCCATTCCGGCTTTTATGCGGATGCATTACTTATTCAGGAACGGCCTATTTTGGCGGCAAGACCGACAAAGAACTGGAGCAGCTCATGAAGCGGATGGGCTTCAAATATGTCTGGATAAAGAGCCAGGACGGGCATCCCATCTTTCATTCGGCTCCGCCCAGTCCGCCCCAGGAACGGGAACTGGAATCTATTGCCCCGGTATTGCAGTTTCTTTGTGAATTTGCCGGGATGGAGGGCAGGGGAGCAAAGGAGGAAAGCATCGGCCGGGCAGAAGCCCGCCTGGGGACTTCCCTTCCGCTGCCATTGGCAGAGTTTTACCGCTATCTGCCAAGTAAGTTTTACAGTAGTTATAACGTAATCCGTCCTCTTTCCGGCCTGAAACAGACAAAGGACGGCAAGCTGAATTTTCTGGAAGAAAACCAGGCGGTGTATCACTGGGCAGCAGAATGGAACAGCCCATTTCTATACCGCCGTGCCAATGACGGCGTTTCCGGATGGGGCGCATATGGCATTCTGGACGGTTTCCTTGCGGCGGAATTTTTGTGGGCGCTGGCCTGTGATGAGACATTGGATCTGTTTCTTTGGGAGCTTCTGGATTTTGAACCGGCAATGCTGCTTGAGGGCGGGAAGCTGCATCCGCATCTGTCCCCCATTGCGGGCATTACAGACAGAATAGCTGCAGGCAATACCCGGACGCTTTATCAGGCTATGGACGGACAGGCTGTTGGGCTTTATGACAGCGAAGAATGTACCTTTTGGTTCGTGACAAAGGAGGAGGCGGTACAGGAACGGTTGGAAGCATTATTTGATGTTTGAAACAGGTAAGTTATTATGACAACAGCAGGAAAATATCCGGATATTTTGAGGCAGTAGGAACCGCGAGGAGACCGAAATTGACAGAAAAATTTTTAGTTTATATGGAAAATCAGGGCTGGTCAGCAGAGATGAATGAAAAGCAGGAATTCTGTCTGCCTGAGCCGATGAAAAGCAGGTATACCGGCTATCCGGAAAGCTGGATGAGATTTGTCTCGATTGTAAAAAGCATGGTGCGTAAAGATGAGAGAGCCTGGTTTTTATGTGGGGAAGATTATGATATGCAGGGAGACAAGGCCTGGCAGTGGAATGAGTGGGAACTGCTCAGCCTGGACGCAGCAGGGGATGATGCTGTATGGAAAGAGGAGATTCGGCAGTTCTGGGATGGACATCTGCCCTTTTTCCTGTCCCTGGAGGGCGGTTATGCTTATTATGCGTTCTCTTTGGAAGATGGTTCTGTAGTCCGTGACGCGGAGCCGGAATTTGAGGAATGTGAGACGGTGGCCGATTCCTTTGAGGATTTCATGGAAAAAGTGATGAGCGGCAGAATCCGGCTGTAAAGCGGGAATATGAAAGGAGAGAAACGATATGGGATTATTCGGTAAGAAGAAAGAAGACAAATCGGCTCAAGGTAAATCGGTACAGAAAACCGGGCAGAACACGGAACAAGAGCTGGCAGAAAAGCAGACAGGAGAGGAACAAGGACAAAACGAAAGGAAGGTATACATCCAGGGCGCCGGAGGAACCATCGTCACGAAGTCCATCCTGGACGGCACATCAAAGCTGAAATGGCTGTTCCGCCAGGAGGGCGGACATGGGAACGGATGGGTGGCATTCGGGGACAGGGACAGCCAGGAATACGTGGATGACGCCAACAACATGGCGATTGTGGATTTCAATACCCTGGCAAACATAGAGCCCACAGTGGTGAATGTGTTCTACATGCCCATGGGAAGCGACCTGGAATTCCGCTGCGACAAAACGGGGAAATATTTCGTGGACACAAGGACGGGGAAGGAAATCCGGGAGCCGGTGAAGCATCCGGCTCAGATCGCCTTTGAGAAGAACCTGAAATTCCTGAACCAGGATACCTACCCGCCAGCTTTTTTCCAGAGCCTGTTTACGGAAAGCCCGAAAATCAAGGTAGTCCGGGCGGGAGAAGCGGACTTCCCCACAGGGGAGGTGGTGCTGGCAGACCCCATTGCCTATCTGGGCAGCCAGTACGAGACAGTCCTGGACAGGAAAATTCCGGCCGGGAGCTACCCCGTGGAGCTGTCGGTCTGCCTTTCCCGGATCGCAGGCCTCAGAATCGCTGCCGCAAGGCTTCCGGTCAGCCCTCAGGCGGCTGTCCGGTATGAGATTGCCATGCCCAAAGGAAAGGAACCGGAAGATTTGGGAAAGCCGGGTATCTTTACCTTTTTCGGCGTGGATACGGGGCTTGCCTGTATTGCGGACGGGAAGGTCTCGGAGGAGAACCGTCTGTTCTTTGAAAAGTGGGAAAAAGAGAATCCGGGAAAGAACAAGTATACAGACTATTTTGCAGCCCTTTTCCAGGAAAGCTTCCAGGCGAATCCGGAATTCCAGAACCAGGGCGGGAGCTTTCTGGAATGGCGGCTGCCGGGGAGCGGCTTAAGGACAGTCCTGTTTTCCAGCGGCATGGGAGACGGCATCTACAGCGGCTACTGGGGGCTGGACGCAGAGGGGGAGATTGCCTGTCTGGTGGTGCTTTTCCTGAATCCGGCGTATTTCTGAGGGGAGACCATTCGGCTGTAAACCGAAGGATTGTTGGTTCGATCCCTACTCGGGGAGTTTGAAAAGCTTGTAAACATCAAGGTTTGTGGTGATAAGGAAGTAATTTCAGATTAGGAGGGATTACCCTATGAGGATAAGGCCATATATAGAGAGCAGAGATTATGAATATATAGAAAAATGGGTTGATAATGAAAAAATTCATGCCTTGTGGTGTGCTAACTTAATTCCATATCCGGTTACAAAGGAAAATCTTCATGCTTTCTTAGAAAAA
>OFFK01000206.1_pt1 | contig 51027 bp, 48 predicted proteins | sample 1521361 | NCBI WGS metagenome assembly OFFK01 (sample SAMEA3504096, study PRJEB24116) | mouse gut metagenome | biome: mouse gut; feature: mouse-associated habitat; material: faeces | place: Denmark | collected 2011 | reverse complement strand
GCCAGAGTGGAGGAATGGGCCGATGCCGAGGAAGCATCCGGCGCAGAGTCTGCCGCAGAAGCGTTAGATCCCTTCGTGATGGAATTTCTGGATGCCGACAGCTATGAGCAGCGGCTGAACATCCTGGCCGGCCTTCATCACAGGATCACGGATGGAATGATTACCACCATGGCCATCGCCTGTGACATAGAAATCGACGACGGGGATACCGAGGAGCGGTATGAGGCGCTCAAGACCTGTCTGCAGACCCTGGAGAGATACGAGTGCAACCGGCTGCGGTGAGCCCCGGCCTCTCCTCTGCGAAGCGATAAGCGCAGACGGTTTCAAGCGCGGCAGCATGGCGCGTGGAACCATGTGGCATGGAATCAGGAAAGGAGAGGCATATGGCAGTACATCTGGACAGGAAAATGGTGATAGGGGTCTCATCCAGGGCCCTCTTCGATCTGACCATAGAGAACGGTATCTTCGAGAGGGAGGGGCTGGAGGCGTACTGCAGCTACCAGGTGGAGCATGAGCAGGACATCCTAAAGCCCGGGCCTGGCTTCGGCCTGATCAAAGCATTGCTTAGGCTGAACGAATACGGGCAAGGGGAGGATCTGGTGGAGGTCATCATCATGTCCCGTAACAGCCCGGACAGCTCGCTTCGGGTCTTCAACTCCATCGCCCACTATGGCCTGGACATCACCCGCTCGGTGCTGGTGAGCGGAGCCTCACTGGCTCCCTACCTCACGGCCTTCCATACAGACCTGTTCCTATCCGCCTACGAGGACGATGTGCGCAGCGCCATAGACAGCGGCATCGCGGCGGGAATCATCTGCACGGAGCATAGGGCGCAGGGCACCCCGGCGCAGCCCCGGACAGCGGGCCATGGCGAGGCGGAGGGCCACCCGGAGACAGCAGGCAAGGCACAGGTGATACCCATGCAGGCAAGGACATATCCTGAAATCCGCATCGCCTTTGACGGGGACGCGGTGCTGTTCACGGACGAATCGGAGATGATTTTCAAGGAAAAGGGCTTAAGCGCCTTTGAGGAGAACGAGCGCAGCCGCGCCAGGGAGCCCCTTGCGGAGGGGCCCTTCGCGAAATTCCTGAAGAAGCTCTCCGACCTGCAGCGGGAGCTGGGGACGGAAAAGTCCCCCATCAGGACGGCGCTGGTGACCTCCCGGTGCGCCCCGGCCCACGAGCGCGTGCTGCGTACCATGCGGTCGTGGAACGTGCGGGTGGACGAGGCGTTCTTCCTGGGAGGGCTGGAGAAGCGGGACGTCCTGAAGGCCTTCGGGGCGCAGATATTTTTCGACGACCAGTCCATACATACCGCAAGCGCGGCCCAGTCCGTCCCGGCAGCCCGGGTGCCCTACGGCAGGGCAGAGGGAGCTGCCAGACATCGGGAGAAGGCTTAGACGAGACGGCAGCCCATCCGGCCAGGCAAAAGCCATGGTGCAGGTTGACAGGTGAAGTACGGACAAGGAGCGGAGATTTTCAGATGGAATATAGAGATATCACAAGGGGACGCTTCCTGGAGCGTCCCAATAGGTTCATCGCCCGGGTGGAGATTCAGGACGGGCAGGGCGGGGAACCGCAGGTGGAGACCGTCCATGTAAAGAATACCGGCAGGTGTCGGGAGCTGCTGCAGAAGGGGGCATGCGTCTACCTGGAGAAAAGCGGCAACCCCGCCCGCTCCACAGCCTACGACCTTGTGGCAGTGGAAAAGGGGGAGCGCCTGGTGAATATGGATTCCCAGGCCCCCAACCGGGCAGTGGAGGAATGGCTGCGGGGCGGCGGCTTCCGCCCGGATGTGACTTTGGTGAAGCCGGAGGCAGTATATGGAGGCTCCCGCTTCGACTTCTATATAGAGGCGGGAGGGGAGCGGATTTTCATGGAGGTCAAGGGCGTCACCCTGGAGGACAGAGGCATAGTGCGCTTCCCGGATGCCCCCTCGGAGAGGGCCGTGAAGCATGTGGAGGAGCTGGTGGCCGCAAAGGGGGCGGGCTACCGGGCTTTTGTGCTGTTTGTCGTCCAGATGGAGGATGTGCGGTACTTCACCCCCAACAGGGCCACCCATCCGGAATTTGCGGACGCCCTGTGCAAAGCGGCCCGGGCGGGGGTGGAGATCCTGGCCTTTGACTGTCTGGTGAGGCCGGACTCCATGACGTTGAACCGTCCTGTCCCAATCGCCCTGACGGATGGCGAAGCGCCCTGCATTAATGAAACATTTAGAAAAAACTTAGGAAAGAATAAGCTTGGAGCTATATGCATCCCCCTTCTAAAATGGTATGATAAGAGCAGACGGATTCTGCCCTGGAGGGAACTGCCCACGCCTTACCGCGTATGGGTGTCGGAGATCATGCTGCAGCAGACCAGGGTGGAGGCCGTGAAGCCCTATTTCGAGCGGTTCATGAAAGCGCTGCCGGATATCGGCGCCCTTGCGGAGGCGGAGGAGGAGACGCTTCTGAAGCTGTGGGAGGGACTGGGATATTACAATAGAGTCCGGAACCTCCAGAAGGCCGCGGCCCAGATACAGATGGCCTACGGCGGCCGCATGCCGGACACCTACGAGGCTCTGCTGACCTTAAGCGGAATCGGCAGCTATACGGCAGGGGCGATTGCCTCCATCGCGTTCCAGCGCCCTGTCCCGGCGGTGGACGGAAACGTCCTGCGGGTGGTGGCAAGGCTTGAACAGGACGGACGCTGCATCGACGATCCGAAGGTGAAGACATCGGTGGAGCAGGCCCTGAAGGAGATCATGCCCGAAGACCGCCCGGGGGACTTCAACCAGGCCATGATGGAGATAGGTGCCTGCGTCTGCCTCCCCAACGGCGCTCCTCTGTGCGGGGAATGCCCTCTGGCGGATCTGTGCGACAGCCGCAGGGCGGGCACTCAGCAGGACTATCCAAAGAGACAGGCCAAAAAGGCCAGGCAAGTGGAGGACAAGACTATCCTGATAGTCCGAAACGGCGACAAGGCGGCCATCAGGAAGCGCCAGGGCAGAGGGCTGTTGGCAGGCATGTACGAGTTCCCCTCCATGGAGGGCTTTCGCACTGCCGAGGAGGTGGCCGATTATCTAGCGGATAGCGGGCTGGAAGCCCTGGACATACAGCCCCTGGAGGACGCGAAGCATATCTTTACCCACAGGGAGTGGCATATGAAGGGGTACATGGTCAGCGTGGAGGGGACGCCGGTTCAGAAGTCCGGCCCTGCCAGGGACTGGATCTATATCGAACCGCAGCAGACAGAGGATAAATATCCGATTCCTTCAGCTTTTGGTGCATATACGAAATATTTGAGCATCAAACTGGGCAAGAATAGACATTAGAAAGAACATTCATAATGAAGAAAGAGCATTCATAGGAGGAAGAAGGACTGTGAAACTATTATCTGTAGCGATTCCATGCTATAATTCTGAAAACTACATGAGGAAATGTGTGGATTCTCTGCTGGTGGGCGGAGAGGACGTGGAGATCGTCATCGTGGACGACGGTTCCGTGAAGGACAGGACCGCGGAGATTGCGGACGAGTACCAGCGCAGATACCCCACCATCGTTAAGGCTGTCCACCAGGAGAACGGGGGCCATGGCGCTGCCGTCAACACGGGTATCCAAAACGCCACCGGCCTTTACTTCAAGGTGGTGGACAGCGACGACTGGGTGAAGAAGGAGGCCTACCTGCAGGTGCTGGACACCCTGCGGGAGATGGCAGGGGGGGCCCCTTCCCTGGATATGCTGGTCTGCAATTTCGTCTACGAGAAGGAGGGCGAGAAGCGCAAGAAGGTCATGCACTACCGCCATATCCTGCCGGAGGGCCGGATGGTGAGCTGGGACGACTGCCACCGTTTCATGAAGGGGCATTATATCCTGATGCACTCCGTGATCTTCCGGACGAAGCTGCTGAAGGAATGCGGCCTGCAGCTGCCGGAGCATACCTTCTATGTGGACAACCTCTACGTGTTCGAGCCCCTGCCCTTCGTGAAGAACATGTATTACCTGGACGTGAACCTGTACCGCTATTATATCGGCCGGGAAGACCAGTCGGTGAACGAGGAGGTCATGATATCCCGGATCGACCAGCAGCTTAAGGTCAACAGGATTATGATCGACTACCTTGTGGACAGGAAGCCGGAAATCATGAAGAACAAGCGCCTTTACCAGTATATGTTCAACTATCTGGAAATCATCACGACTGTGTCTTCCGTCCTGCTGATCCGCTCCGGCACAGAGGAGGGCCTGGAGAAGAAGAAGGAGCTCTGGAAGTACCTGAAATCAAAGGACAGGAAGCTGTTCCTGCGGATGCGCAACGGCCTGCTGGGCTATGCCATGAACCTGCCGGGCAGGGGAGGGCGGAAGATTTCCGTGGGCGGGTATAAGATCTGCCAGAAGATTTTTAAGTTCAACTGAAATCGAGGGTTTCGGTTGAAGGCTTTTGATAGAAGTCTTTCGGTTGAAGCCTTTTGGTTGAAGCCCTTTGATAGAAGCTTCTCGATAGAAGTCATTTGACTGAAGCCTTTCGATAGAAGCCTTTTGATAGAAGTCATTTGATAGAAGTCTTTTGGTTGAAGTCTTTTGACTAAAGCCTTTCGATTAAAGACTTATGATTGACGCATTGGATTAAAGGATATGAAAACTCCCGGAGCCGCCAGCCCCGGGAGCATTTTTATGGTTTTATGTACGCGGCCTCTTTACATGGAGACCCGCTTCTTCATCCTGCGCTGCGCCCATGCCGCCAGCACCAGATCCCTTCTGTACACCAGGATGTACATGACGGTTCCCAGCCCGAGGGCGGTGGCCACATCGAAGACGGAATGCTGCTTGATGAACACAGTGGACAATATGATGGCGAGGGCCAGGATGCCGGAGGCTATCCGGATGCCCTTCTTCTCCCGCAGCGCGCTGCAGCGCATGACGGCGAAATGAGCGCCCATGGAATTGTACACATGGATGCTGGGCCACAGGTTCGTGGGCGTGTCTACCTTCCACAGTACGGAGATGGCCTGCGTGAACACATTGTCCCGGGGCATCTCGTCAAGCCGCAGGTGATGGCCGTTGGGCCACAGCGTGGAGATGATCAGGAAGAGCGTCATGCCCGTGAACAGAAAGGTGCAGCAGCGGTAATATTCCTGTTTATTCTTAAAGAAGAGGAAGACCACTACCAACGACACATAGGCGAACCACAAAAGGTACGGGACGACGAACGCCTCACAGAAGGGGATATAATCGTCCATGCCCACATGGATGACCGTGTAGTCTCTTCTGTTGCGGCCCTCCAGCCACGCGAACCATGTCAGATAGATGACCATGTAGATTGCCAGGGGAACAGCATGCCTGTATTTCATGTACAGGCTCTTTATTTTTTCCATTTTTACAAGACCAGACCTTTCTTATATTTTGCTTATGTTGTTTACTAGTCAATATCTAGTATAGCTTGGTAAGATGAAAAATCAATGGGCTTTCTTGGTTTTTTAGTATTATTTAGAATTTCTTAAGGTTTGTTTCGCCTGAGAACATAGGGGCACGATTTTGTGGGTTTAATGGCTTGCTGCAACACTTTTGTCGGTTATAATAGATGAAAGGTTATTTGGAATCTTTTGGATAGAATGACATTAAGCTACCGGAAAAGGCAAAACGTAATGCTTTAGGTTCTATTTATGGCAAATTGCTTCGCGGCAGAATGAATTCCTGAATGTGTTAGATGTTTATGTCTACATTTTATGTCCGGTTATTATATAAAAAAGTTCGCCTTACTGGCATGTAAGGCGAACTTTTTTATTACTTTTATCATTTTATACCTATTGGGGCTATTCTGCAAGCTTAATTTCTTTTTTATTAATATTTACTAATTTTAATCCTGTTTTCCACGTCCTTTCTATATGTTTTTCAAAGAAATTTTAGTTAATTTACCTTATTTGGCGGTTGGTCGCGCTTCATGCGCTGCTTCCCGAAAGGGGGCCTGGATGCCGGAGAAGCTCCCAAAAAGTTCGCCTTACATGCCAGTAAGGCGAACGATTTGGAAATCGGTAAGATTTGCGGGGAATGTATTCCGGTATGTTCAGGTGGACATGCATTGCAGGCTTTTTCCTACGGCTTGTGTAGGATAGGGCCATTAATATCTATGTATAATGGCCTTGGAGCTGACTCGCTTGGCCGAAAGATAGACAGTTGCGACGGATATGGGGTGTAAAATGGCAGAAATGAATGGAATGGCTGGAACAGAATGCTACAGAAAGCAGAATCAGCTTTCTGCTGGTAAGCCGTACAATAGAAAGCAAGAGCAGCTTTCTATTGTCAAGTATTATGAGAAGATGCGGGAAATGGGGTGCTTTTCCCTGCAGGATGTCATTGATATGGTAGGGGAGCAGTCCGCAGTGAAATATCTGGTGAATGACTATCAGCGGAAAGGCTACATTGACCGGATACACCGTAACCTGTATACAGTGATGGATACAGAGACTGAGGAACCGGTGCTGACACGGTACCAGATTGGCAGCAGACTGTTTTCGGATGCATATATTTCCCATCGCAGTGCGTTTGAGGTGTGGGGATTTGCGCCGCAAGCAGGAAATGAGGTCTTTGTGGCGACAGAAACGCGATTTACGGATTTTCGGTATAATGGGGTCTTCTATCGCAGGGTGCTCCGGAGGGCAGGAGCTGACACGGAATGGATTTCAGGAACCATGGTGACAAGCCTGGAGCAAACAGTGGTGGATTGCATCCATAGTTTTGAGGGGATTGCCGGATTGGAACAAATTGTGGAATGTATTGTGCGGCTACCGCAGATGGATGCGGACAGGCTGCTGGCTAGTCTGGAGCGGTATGGGAATGGGTATCTGTATCAGAAGTGCGGGTATGTGCTGGAGCAGCTGCAGGATTATGTGAAGCTGCCAGAATCATTCTACCAGGAGTGCAGGGAGCACTGCGCTAGTACAGTTCGGTATATGCTGAAAGGGAAGGATGGGCTGATTTATCACAGAGGGTGGGGGATTTATGCGCCATCGATAGCCGGGCAGATGGAAAGAACAGATGTGTGAGCTTTGAAAAAACAACAGTTTAAGGGCTTTATGGATGGAAAACAGGTAACGCTTATACAGCATATAAACCAGATGATTTTTTAACCTCATGAAAAGCCTAAACCTCTTCGTTATTACACAGATGAAAATATATGGAGCGATATAATTCTACGAAAAGAATTCGTAGAAGAAGGGATGGTTTAAATCAATGGAATTTGAACATAAAGTTGACAAAGCATCTATCCCTACAATTAGCATTCTCAATGTAGATATCGCTGCAATTAATATGGATTGGTTAATAAGATTTACTGAGAAAAATGTGGAGCAACTCTCTGGTGATTATATCTGCGTTTCCAATGTACATACCACAGTGACCAGTTACGAGGATGAGAATTATTTAGCAGTACAGAACGGTGGTATTCTTGCAATCCCAGATGGAGGTCCATTATCATCCGTTGGACGAAAGCGTGGCGCAGAGAACATGTCACGGACACCTGGTCCTTCCTATATGGATGAGATTATGAGGATATCCGTTGCCCATGGCTGGAAGCATTACTTTTATGGGTCAACACATGAAACGTTGTATAAGCTGAGAAGAGAACTTGAAAATAAATATCCCGGTCTTCAAATTGTGGGAATGTACAGTCCACCTTTCCGACTGATGACTGATGAGGAGGATGCGGAGATTATAGCGGCCATGAATGAAGCTGATCCCGATTTCCTTTGGATTGGATTAGGAGCACCAAAACAGGAAAATTGGATGGTAGCGCATCAGGGGCGAGTGAAAGGGCTCATGGTTGGTGTCGGTGCAGCTTTTGACTATTTTGCTGGCAATATTAAGAGGGCACCCGGATGGATGCAGAAGGCAAATCTTGAATGGCTTTATAGACTGCTCCAAGATCCGAAGAGATTATATAAACGGTACTTTGTAACAAACAGCAAGTTTATTTGGAATGCTGTGATAAGAGGAAGATAGAATGGAATCTGAACACAAACAAAAGATACTTATGGTACATAACTATTATCAGATTCCCGGCGGAGAAGATACAGTTGTAGCTAACGAAAAAAGGCTACTGGAAGAACATGGGCATGAAGTTGTACTCTATACAAGACATAACAACGAACTAAAGAGTATGAGCAAATTTCTGAAGTTGAGTTTGCCATTTACAACAATTTTCAATCCAAGAACATATAGGGAAATTAAGAAGATTATTCGGAGAGAGAAAATTGAAATTGTCCATGTGCATAACACGCTGAATTTGATATCTCCCGCTGTTTATTATGCCGCTGTTAAATGTAGTGTTCCAGTTGTGCAGACCATTCATAATTTTCGATTTCTTTGTCCCGGAGCCACATTCTACCGAGATGGGCACATTTGTGAAGATTGCGTAAGTAAGGGATTGGGATGTGCCATAAAGCACAAGTGCTATAGAGGCAGCAGAGCCCAGACATTGGTATGTGTTGCCAGCACATGGATTCATAGACATACGAGAATTCTTGGGAAGATTAACTATATAGCATTGACAGAATTCAATAAAAAAAAGCTGTTGCAACTAAAGCAGATAAAATCTGATCGAGTGTTTGTGAAGCCGAACTTTACATTTGAAATAGAACCCGGAATCCGGGGGGTATGATGAATATTACCTCTTCATCGGAAGGATTGAAGAAATCAAGGGTGTAGAGATACTTTTAGAGGCATTCAAGGCAATGTTCAGTAAAGAGCACCTATCTAGAGCGGCAGCTATCATTGTACCTTTACAGTAGTATGAGACGTTCGGCATGATAATTGTTGAAACATACGCCGCAAATATACCCTTGATAGTTGGAGATATTGTTAACATAGCAATTCTGGTCGAGGATGTGGTGTCACCGGCGTGAAGTTTGAGTACAACAGCATAGAGACACTAATAACTGTTTTGGATAAGGTCGAAGGCAAAATGGACGAGAACGGTTATAGAAAATATATGAAGGAGTTCAGTCCTGAGGTAAATTACAAGTACTTCATGGCTGTGTATAAGGCAGTACAATGAGTTTTATTTATGTAGGACGATTGGATGAACTGAAAGGAGTTAGGACACTATTTGAGGCTTGGAAGGTGATGAAGGACAACGCACCGGAACTAAAGGTCTGTGGTACAGGGCCTTTAGAAGATTGGTGTAGGGAGTTTATTGATAAGCATTGCCTTATTATGGTATCTATGTTAGGAAATGTCCCAAATACAGAGGTCAGGAGATTGGTAGCTGACAGTAAAGCGTTGATTCTGCCAACACAGTGGTATGAGGGATTTCCAATGACGATTGTGGAGGCATATTCGGTTGGATGCCCGGTTGTTGGTAGCAACATTGGTAATGTGGGATGTTTGATTGAAGAGGGAGTGACAGGGTGGAAGGTTGATGCTGGAGATGCTGATAAACTTGCTAAAAGGATATTAAGTTTCAGTACTTGTGATAGAGATGAAATCCTGAAGATATACAAAGAAAAGTATTCGGATAGTCAAAGCCTTAACAGACTGCAGGCAATTTACTCAGTTTTAGTATAGATGGAGGTTTATGATGAAGATTGCTTTTTTTGTGCAGCATATGATAATAGGTGGAGTTGAAAAAAACCTTTTGCGGCTTTGCAATGCACTATTGTTAAAAGGACATGATATTTCTATATATGCAATAAAAGCATATGGCGAATTGATAGAACAAATACCGGAAAACGTTAAATTCTATGAGATACCAATGGAATCATCAGCTAGAAAGGTAATACCAGTAGGAGGAATTAAAATTGCTACGAAAAGATTGATGTCATGTCATAAGTATGGTCAAGCTATGGGTATGATTCTTCGTTACTTGAATAACAAAACAGGTTTCACTGAACTTTGTTATGATTTGAACAAAATTCCAAAACTAAGCGAGAAATACGACATAGCTGTCAATTATCACATTCATTCACCATTCTTGGTATGGTATTTGTCAGAACGCATTATTTCGATTAAAAAGTATACATGGATACATAATGACTTTAATACGACAAGGTACGATATAAGAAAACTTGATAGGTATCTAATTTGCATGGATTATTTCTTTGCGGTTGCAGAGAATCTAAGAAATGAATTTATTGAGATTTTTCCGAATTATGTGGATAAAACACAAGTTGCATTAAATTTGATTCCCTACGCAGAAATATTAAAAAAAGGAGACGAGTATCTACCGAAAGAGTATGCTGTTTTATCCCAAGAGTGTATAAAAATATTGACCGTAGGACGTTTGGAAGAACAAAAGGGATATGATATCGTCGTAGATGTTGCGGAGAAGTTAAAAGAAAAGGGAATAGTATTTAATTGGTGTATAATTGGAGAAGGTACCGAAAGAAAAAGAATAGAAAAAGATATTGAGAGAAAAGGATTGAGCAATTATATACAGTTGCTTGGTGTTAAAAGTAATCCATATCCATATTTTAAGTGCTGTGATATTTACGTCCAAACTTCAAGACATGAGGGTTATGCAACGACCGTAAGTGAAGCAAAAGTTTTTTGTAAACCTATTATTACTACGGATGTTTCTGGAGCGAAAGAACAAATCAGAACGGGGGAAAACGGATTCATTACATCATTTGATGCATTTGAAATAGCTGAATACGTTAACGGGCTCTGTGCAGATAGAATGCTCAGAGAAAAATTTAGCGAGACAATCAAGAATGAGTCGAATAAATCAGATGATTTGTGGTTATCATATTTTGAATAAGGGGTATGTATTTATATGTTGCTAAGTATTATTACTGTCTGTTTTAACGCAGAAAAGACCATAGAGAGAACATTTAAATCAGTATTGAATCAAACGTATAGAGCGTTTGAATACTTGATAATTGATGGAGATTCTAAAGACAAAACGATAGATATCATCAATAGGTGGAAAGAAAAATTCGCATCAACTGAGATAACATTTAAAGTAATCTCTGAAAAAGATAACGGCCTATATAATGCGATGAATAAAGGAGCCAGAAATGCAAATGGCGACTTCATATTATATTTAAATGCAGATGATGAGCTTGCATCGGATGATTCTATCGTAAACTTTATTGATAATCTAAAAAATTCGGATGATGTACTTTATGGTAATACAATCATTGTCGACAAAACGGAAAGTCAAGAAGCACGAAAAGCACTACCTGCAAATAAGATTACTAAACACCTACCATTTATCCCCCAATCAGCATTTGTTCGCACATCTGTTCAAAGGAAATTTCCGTTTAATGAGCAGTATAGAATTACGGCTGATTATGATTCCTTTTTGCGGATGTATTTAGCAGGTAAGAATTTCAGATATGTGGATTACTATTATTCGAAATTTTATGTAGGTGGAATAAGCAATGAAGATGAGTGGTTAACCTACAAGGAGGACATTAAAGTCAAGCATAATAACGGCATCTTAAATAAATACAGCCTTATTCAGCAAATAAAATATTTTAGAAGATATCTTAGTATTAGATATGGTGGAAAGTCATGAATATTGGAAATGCAATTAATAAGGGAATTGGTTCAATTAGGTTTCATTTTCATACCGTAATGAGGCGAAGAAAGATTCATTCTAGGGGAATAAAACAATACCTTGGGAAAGGAGCTCATTTAAGAGCTTCCGAAAATGGGAAAATTTTTTTGGGAAATAAGACCTATATATCTGATCGATCCTCTATTGGTGCACATATTGAGGGTACAATCAGAATTGGAGATAACAATTTTTTTAACTCAAATGTTAACATTGTATGCTTTAAAGGTATTACTATTGGTGACAATAATCTCTTTGCTCAAAATATTGTTGTTATAGACCAAATCCATAATTATAAAAACAAAGAAATGCCTATTTATAAACAAGGATATATTGCAAATAGAGTGGTAATAGGCTCTGATTGTTGGTTTTGTGCTAATGTTGTGATTTGCCCTGGGACTGAGATAGGGAATCATATAATAGTTTCAGCAAATTCGGTTGTAAAAGGAAAACTGGATAAACCTGGATTATATGCCGGGAATCCGGCAACATTAGTTAAGGAGCTGTAAGATGAAAATATCCATTATTACCATTACATATAACTCCAGTAGGACATTAAAAGATACTATCGACTCTGTTCTTAAACAGAGACATCGTCCATTACAATATATATTAGTGGACGGGAAATCAACCGATAATACACTTCAAATAGTACAAGACTATAAGAATTCTTTTGATAAGGCTGGGATAGAGTTAAAATGGATTAGTGAGCCGGATAAAGGGATATCGGATGCGTTTAATAAGGGAATAAAAATGTCAGATGGTAAATTGGTGGGGATTATTAATTCAGATGACAAACTAACTGATGAATCCTTGAATATTTTGGCTAGCAACTATGAAGATAATATTTCGGTCTATTATGGAAATTGCATCATTTTTAATGATTTAACAAAAGAAAAGTATGAAGCAATGCCAAGCTTTTCAAAAAACAAAAAGTTACTTCGAAAAGGGATGGCTTTGTTTCATCCATCTACGTTTATAGCGAAATCTGCATATGATAACTATGGTTTGTATGACGTTGGATATAAATATTGCATGGATAGAGATATTCTTCTAAGAATGTACTCAAAAGGTGCAAGGTTCAAGTACATAAATGAGTCCTTAGCAGCATATCGAGAGGGTGGAGTAAATCAACAAAATTATAAAAAATGTGCATTGGAGAATAGAAATATTTCGGTTCGATTTGGGATGAATCCGATTAAAGCAGATACCATAAGACTGTATTTTTTTATACATGATTTAGTTTGGAGAATTGTAAAGAAAGTGGGACTTGAAAAAGCCTTTCATAAAAGATTAATTGATTGAATTTGCTATGCATTCTTATCATGAAAGAACAATTGATGAAGACCTGCAGCACCAATTTATAGAGGAGCGATTTATGAGTACTAGTATAATTAAAAAAATAAGAACAGAGGAGTTAGCGAAGTGCTTGTCGCTTATAGTATTGCTTACTCCAACATTTATTATGCATTACAATATCAAACTATTAGTATATTTATATTTACCTATGGAAATTCTTTCAATACTTTATTTAGAAAAAAGCGACAAGTGGAAAATCAGTCATTGGAAATATTTATTATTTATAATAGTGCTTGAAATTGTTGTTATTGTATCTACATTTATGAATCAAAGAATATCATATTCTTACATATGTATGGTTATAGCTGAGATATATCTTGTTATACATATTATCAATAATATAAAATATGGGTTATCTAAGCTTATTATCGATTTTTCTTCCGCTTTTAGGGTGATATGGATTATAGATATTATTTCTGTGGTAATAAAGTTGCTCTTAAATACATATTCGAATAGTGAATTTGGGTTTGTGGGACACAAGAATTATCATGCATTTTTGTTTATATTAGTAATCGGCATTGAGATAATGGCAAATATTATTTGTGGCCATAAAGCAATTGATGGGCATGTTGTGATTATTTCTGTTATTAATATTATTGTAGAATTTATAGTATCATCTTTTAGTGGGGTTGTGTCGATACTTGTACTAATTTTGCTGTGTTTTTTCACTAAAAATAGATTGAAAATATTAAATCTATCAAACATCTTTATTGGATTATTGATTTTGAATTATATTTTGATATTCACTATTTCAAATTCAAATCTTTTGCGGAATCTGCTAGAATTTATGGGGCGTGACATAGGTATGTCTGGTAGAAGACAAATGTGGAAACTTGCTATTAGTCTTATTGAAACACAACCATTTAGGGGATATGGGTTTTCCGCACCTGTTACTATATGGAGTGTTGTGGCTAATGAATTCGTACAAAACCATTGTCATAATTTTTTCCTGAATATTGCATTATCAGGTGGGATATTTTATTTTTTTATTATTTGTACCTACGTTTTTGCTGTAGCCCATAAAATAAATAAGGGTGGTAATATATTAATATTAAAGGTTCTAACATATACCATTGGATGTTATTTATTGCTGGGAACATCGGAGATTGTAGTGAATGTGATGCCAGTTTTTTTCCCACTTATGACTTTGGGGTATTATTCAAAAAATTTGGAAAATTTTAGGATTGTGGCACAATGAGTAGCATTAGAAATTATTTATTGGGATATGAGAAAATTTGGCAGCATATCAGGTGGGTAAAAAGGAAAGCTGATGCTGTATTATCTGATAAGCAACATTACTTTAGAATTAAAAGAAAAACGCATCAAGACTTTATTGATGCAGAGAGAGTTATTTATGAAAGGATTGATGAAATTACCGAATCGATTGACCATTACGCACAGTTGGGTATTTCTTATAATGTTGATATGAATAATCTGGAAACTGTTCATCAGTCACAATTAGAAATGTATAGTAATATGGGCGATCAAATGGGCAAAGTGTTCAGTTTTAGGGGAGAAATTTATAGAGGAATAGTGAAGGAGTCGGAAGAAGATTTCTGGAGACTATGGGAAAGTGGCGTTCTACAGGGACTGGCAGAACAGAATATTATTCCTGAAGTGAAAATTGCTGATTTCAAGACCGAAGAATTCTCGCTGGTTCTTCACGTTGAAAAAATATATATACAAAAAAATACCTTATGGAGTTATGCAATGGTGTTGGATGCGTGTATCCTTATAGGAATCTTGTATTCTGTGCTGCGAAAGTATGATTTGACTCTTTGCGATGGACATCTTAATAATGTTACTTTTGACAAAGGAAACCCTATTTTTTTTGATATAGGTTCCATCATTCCTAAACGTCCTACTGGAGCTATGGAAGAATTAACTTTCGGAGGCTTATACAGGCTACTGTTTGGTGTTCTTGGAAATTGTATGCTATATAGACTCCCAAGTCATGATACCGAAAACAATAACATTTATGCTTTGCCGCGCTTCTATAATCAATATACCAGGGATTATAGATATTGTTTAAGCAAGTTCAAGAAGTTGATGCTATTTAGGAGTGGCGTCAGAGCCTATTGGATTGCACATAAGTTGTTTGACCTGTTCGATGTGAAACCTGAATATATCAAAGCTCTATTCGAGAACAGAGAGAGCAATAATGAGTATGATGATCTAGAAGGCTTTTATGATTTGATTGATTGGGATAAGATTCAAGGAAAGTCAATTATAGATACTGGAGGAGCGTATCCTATTTTAATAAAAGCTCTACAAGATAAACGTTCATTTAAGTTTATTATTTTTGCAGACTTCATCGAAAAAAGGCTAGATAGTATTTATAAGAAGTTCTCTTTTGATGAAAAAGTATCATTTGGCCTTATTAACTATATGTATCTGCATTCAAACAAGCAAATTAATCAGCTGAAATCAGACGTAGTTTTTTGCGTGAATCCTTGCCTGAATACAGGATCTTTTCAAGGGAATAATATACAATCTATAGCGTATGCACTAAATCGCATAGGGGAAAAATATGTAATAGTCCTTATTAATTTAGACAAAGATCAGGAGATTAATGGTAATTATGAAGAATTTATTAATTCATTGTGTACCTATTATGAGATTGAAATAAGGAACATGAAAAGCAATCGATGTATCATAGGCAGAAGGAAACAGTATGGAGTTTAAAAGGATATTTGGCTCAGTAATGATTAAGTATAGGAATATGCCAATGGCTACAAAAGCATCGCTATGGTATGTGGTCTGTAATGTGTTGCAAAAGGGCATTGTTTTATTGTCCACACCTATTTTCACTAGATTGATGTCCACATCAGAGTTTGGTATCTATACTATATATCAATCGTGGTATTCAATTTTGGTGATTTTCACATCTTTAGGACTGTACAATAGCATCTATAATAATGTATTGACAAAATATCCGGAATCTAGTGCCAAAGCGACATCTTCGATGTTGGGGTTGTCAGCAAGCATCACTAGCATCCTTGGAATCATCTTTTTACTAACATACCAGATATGGGAAATTTTGACTGGTCTTTCAGCAGAACTTATTGGTGTAATGTTTTTGCAAATGCTATTTGAACCGGCAATATATTTCTGGATGACAAGGCAGAGATATGAATTTAAGTACAAGGGAGTAGTTGCATTAACCTTATTAAATGTCATAAGTTCAACAGGTTTTGGGATTCTTCTGGTTTTGTTTTCAAGCGAAAAGGGGAATTCCAGGGTTTATGCATATGCAGGTACGCAGGTTGTTATTGGGATTATTCTCTTTGTTATATGCTTTTGCAAAGGTAGAACTTTTTTCTCTAAAAGGTTTTGGAAATATTCATTGGAATTTTGTATTCCTTTGATTCCGCATTATTTATCTTTTAGTGTACTTAGTCAAGCCGATAGAATAATGATCGGGAAGATGGTAGGAAAGAGTGAAGCCGCAATATATGGCATTGCATACAGTATTGCAATGCTGATGCAGATTATAACAAATGCTGTTTCAAATTCATTTGGGCCATATACATATCAATCTATAAAGGCACGAAAGTTTGATTCCTTAAGGAAAACATCATCGATGCTTTTGATTGCAATGGGATTGGGCTGCTGTTTGGTTATGTTGTTTTCTCCAGAGATGCTTCACATCTTTGCATCAAAAGAATACATGGATGCTATTTATATCATGCCTGCAGTGGTGGCATCGACATATTTTATGTTTTTGTATCCATTGTTTTCAATAATTGAGTTTTACTTTGAAAAGCCTAAGTTTATCATGATTGCATCATCAGTTGGTGCGATGCTTAATATATTATTGAATTATTTACTGATTCCTGTTTATGGATATTATGCCGCAGGATTTACAACACTAGCTTGTTATGTATTGTTTGCTTTTGCACATTATTCATTTTATAAAAGGATACTAGAAGAGAAAAACGATGAAATAGAAAATATTTATAATACAAGGATTATCACGTTTATATCTATTGGAGTGATTACCGCTGCTGTGTTGTCGATGTGGTTGTATCAGTGGCTTATGGTCAGGTATCTGTTGATTGCTATAATAGTAATTATTGGAATTATTAAACACAAGTCGTTAATTAATCGGCTCAAGCTGATAAGAAATAAGGAGGATAAATAAATGAAAATTCCAGTTTACCAGCCCTCTCTTTCGGGAAATGAGAAAAAATATGTGGATGATTGTATTGATTCTAGATGGATTTCTTCTAAAGGGAAATATAATGATTTGTTTGCTGAAAAATTTGGGGAGTATATAGGCATGAAATATGGAACTACAGTTTCTAATGGAACATTAGCGTTGCATCTTGCATTGATGGCTTTGGGAATTGGATTGGGAGACGAGGTCATTGTTCCATCATTTACATACATTGCTTCTGCAAATGCAGTCAAATATACTGGCGCAGAAGTTGTCTTTGCTGATTCAAATGAGAATAGTTGGCAATTAGATTCAGATGATATTGAACATCGTATCACAGAAAGAACCAGGGCTATTATGCCAGTCCATTTGTATGGCCATCCATGTGATATGGATGCAATTATGGCGATTGCTAGGAAACATCGTTTGTTTGTGATTGAAGATTGTGCCGAAGCAATCGGTTCAGAATATAAAGGAAAGATGGTTGGTTCATTTGGAGATATTGCCGCTTTTAGCTTTTTTGGAAACAAAACAATTACTTGCGGAGAGGGGGGAATGGTATTAACAAATGATAAAACCCTGTATGAAAGAGCCGTCCACCTTAAGGGACAAGGCTTGGCGGTACATAGAGAGTATTGGCACGATATCATTGGGTACAACTATAGAATGACAAATATTGCTGCGGCGATTGGCATGGCACAATTGGAACAGGTGAATTCTTTCATTGACAGGAAGATTGAAATTGCTGATATGTATATAAAACTGCTCAAAGGCTTGCCAATAAAAGTACAGGAGCCTGTTGGTGATGTAAAACATACTTATTGGATGGTATCTATAACTTGTGAACAAATAGAAGACAGAGATAAATTGAGGGATTTTCTAAGAAATGAAGGAATTGAAACAAGACCTACGTTTTATCCAATCCATACTATGCCAATGTATTCAGAGAAGTATCAAAAGTTACCGGTTGCTGAAAAACTAGGCTGGTCTGGAATGAATCTGCCCAGTTATCCGGGTTTGAAAGATGATGAAGTTAAATATGTTTGTGACAGCATTAAAAAATATTTTGCTGGAAAATAAGAGCGGAGATGTTTATGGAGAAGATACGTCTAATTGGTTGTGGTGGTCATGCGCGTAGTGTGGCTGATGCATTCTTGGGGAGGTTTCCCGATGCAAGCTTGAGGTTTTATGATGTTTATGCCGAAGATGGCGAAACAATACTTTTGGGGGGGTATTGCGCATATGCGTTGCATCACATAAATGAGGAAGAAGACGATATTCCTATCTTTATTGCGATAGGGGATAACCAAGAGAGAAAAGAATACGCAAGTAAATATTGCAATGAGCATAACCTGATTTCTGTAATTTCTATAAGTTCGATGGTAAGTAGATTTTCAAGAATCGGGTACGAAAATTTCATGGGCAACATGGCGTATGTAGGGCCTGGTGCGAACATTGGAAATTTCAATATTATTAACACATCAGCGGTTGTCGAACATGAGGTTCAGGTTGGAGATTTTACTCACATTAGTGTAAACACAACTGTTTGCGGCCGCAGTAGAATTGGGTCAAATGTATTTCTTGGAGCTGGTTCCACAGTAATTGATAAAATTATGATTTGTGACAATGTGGTAGTCGGTGCCAATTCGGTAGTTGTCAATGATATTGATGTACCTGGTGTTTATGTTGGGAATCCTGCAAGAATAATCAAAAGATATGATTAGAAGTGCGTATTTATTTTCTCTCTTATTGAGGAGAGGAGATTTTATTATGAACGTTATTCTGTGTGGGTATCATTGGACAGGCTGTAATGCGTTAGAGTGGCTTTTAGAAAAGAAACACAATGTTTTTATTTATACACATAAGACACAAAATTCAGTTGCAGATCTTGAAGGATTATGTATAAAGAAAAAAGTGCCATATTCCTTAGAAAAGATTTCAGCTGAAAATCTTCCGTTTTTACCTGATGTCATTTGTTCTATTTATTACCGCTACATTATTGCTGACAGTGTAATAAATATTGTTAAAGGAAAAATATTCAATCTTCACCCCGCTTTATTGCCGAAATACAGAGGATGCAGCAGCCTTACTTGGGCGATAATAAATGGCGAAAATCAATGTGGTTACACGTTTCACTATATTGATACTGGCTGCGATACAGGCAATATAATCATTCAAAAATCTGTCAAGATTGAAGATTATGATACTCAACTTACGTTGTATCATAAAGTCATGTTTGAGGCAATGTCTATGTTTCCATATGCTTTCCAGAGTGTTATTGAGGGAGATGAAGGTGTTAAGCAAGCTGGTGAAGGGTCTTACTATAAAAGAGGATGTCCACTGAATGGAAATATAACAGATGAAATGGATGAAGAATTGCAGGAACGATTTGTGCGCGCAATGATATATCCTCCTTACCCAGCTGCAAAGTATAAAGGACATGTTATAGAAACGTTCAAAGAACTAAAAGATTTAAAAAGCATGTAATATATTTATGTTGAGGTGTTTTAATAATGAATCAAATACGAATCGGGATTACAGCGAAAAACTTTTATCTTTGGGATGGAGGTATAGACTTTATTGCTACCATTGCACAGGGTATCGAAAATGATGCTTCAGCAAGCACATATCTTTTATTAAAGGATGATAGTTTCTTCTTGAAGATAGCGAAAATGATGAAAATTGTGTTGAAAAATAAGTTTTCAATTACCAGAATACAATCCGAAATAAAGAACTATCACTTGAGATATGATAGGCTGATAAGCGTTTTCCAGGAGTGTTCCCCAAATACTGAGATTCTCTGGTACAAAGGTAATTATTACGATGATAATCGCAGGATAATGGATTGTCTTTGCAAATATGCAATTGATATTCTGATGCCACATAACGGCTATTTTATTGGAGATATAAGGGTTCCGTGGGTTGGATATATGTATGACTTTCAGCATGAATATTTGCCAGAATTGTTCAGTAAGAATGATATAAAGACAAGGAGGGAAGAGCTTAGAGTGAGGCTAGAAAATACAAAATACATTATCGTTAACGCAAAAGATGTTAAAAATGATATTAAGAAATTCTATCCAGAGAATGACAGCACCATTTTTGTGTTGCCGTTTGCACCATTTCAAAAACCTAAATTTTCTGGTAATAGTAATTTGCTATTATATAATTTACCAAATAGATATTTCATGATTTCTAATCAGTTTTGGTGTCATAAAAACCATTTAGTTGCATTTGATGCTTTGGAAAAATTGTACAATGATGGTTACAATGATATTCACATTGTTTGTTCAGGCAAATTAGAAGATTCTCGAAACCCAGAATACATAAATATGCTAAGAAATAGAGTAAAAGAGATGAATTGCCAACAGAATATTCATTTTCTTGGATACATACCAAAGCCAGATCAAATTGCGATTATGAGAAATGCGATAGGATTGATTCAGCCGACCTTATTTGAAGGTGGACCAGGCGGCGGGGCAGTTTATAATGCGTTATGCCTTGGTATAACATGTTTGATTTCTGATATAAAAGTTAATCGTGAAATCACTGGATATGATAATGTGTATTTTTTTGATCCCAATAATTCATCGGAATTGGCAACACTTATGTTAGGTCATAGTTTGGATTATAGATTACCTGATGAACTTGTCGAAAGAAAAATAGAAGAAAACAAACGATTTTATAGTGAGAGCTTAATTAATTTTGCAAAGAAAATCGTCCAAGATTTTCAGACAGCGAAGTAGATGATGAATCGATAAAAAGAATGTGGTCTGCTTCGGCAATCCTTGACTAAGATAACTTGCAAGGCAAGAAAACTTAAGAGGCGTAAGGTGAAAACTGAATGAAACAGATATAAATCCCCCAGCAGAGCTGGGGAGATGCAAGTGGCGAAAAACGGAGTACCAGAAGAAAAACCCCCGTTGTATAATAGGTGCAGGTTTGGCAAACCGCACAAAATACAACGGAGGCATATCCATGGACAATCAAAAAGGAGAGTCCTAAAAGCAACTACAAAAGAAGCCGCTTTTAAGCGGCCACCAGTAACAAAATGAACATGGTTTGTCAGGCCGCCTATGGGCGGAAACGCAATAGGCCCATGGAGTGAGCAATTCCAGAGCACCGGCAGAACTGGCGGCCGTGATTTTCTTGCTTTCAGATTGATGGGAGGTATGGATATGTGCAGAAAGAAAATATATCACATCTTACATATATTGATAATTATTGGACTTGTGCTTTTTTTCGGGTCAGTTGCATTTTACCTATATATTAATTGGACATCAAAACCGTATCCGATAGAAAATGAAACGGTTAGAGCATATCTTAAGCATACCGATGATAAAACAATCGCGGTTTATGTAGATGGTGAATATCAGAAAAATGATTTTCCCGACCCAATTATAGTTAAATCACCTATAGATGGGTTATTGGAAATCTCATCTTCTTATGCATTTGAAGACTGTATTAAATATGCATGCACAGAAGGATCTAATTGTATCTTTAATTTGACACCTGATACTCGCTATTATTATCGTGTTAAATCTGATGAAAATGGAGAAATTGTAAAAAAGGGCTCTTTTGCTGTTAGCGACTCTATAAGGATGCTATATATTGATGGAATTTTCAATGTTCGTGATATCGGAGGATGGGATACTTCTAATGGACAAATCGACTGGGGAATGATATATCGCGGCAGTGAATTGGATGGTGATCACGGCATAGCAATAACGGAACAAGGGATGCAGGCATTTATAGATGCTGGGATTAAGGGTGAAGTAGATTTAAGATCCGATGCGGAAATGAATAATGCCACATATCCAGTTCGAGAATATATAGATTACTCAAGGCTTCCAGTCATGGCATATGTCGAAGGTATTTTAGATTTTGAATCATATGGTAAGGTTTATCGATATATATTTGATTGCGTGTTAAATGATAAGCCAGTCTATATTCACTGTTGGGGTGGATGCGATCGTACCGGAACAGTTATAGCCTTGCTGGAAGGTATTCTTGGTGTTTCAAAAGAGGATATTGTGAAGGATTATGAATTGTCTTCATTTTCTATTTTTGGCATAAGAGAGTATGGAGAAGGTACGGAAGGTGTTGCGTTTAAAGAAATGATAGATTACATTGAGAAAAATTATGAAGGGGATAGCTTCCAACACAAATGTATGAATTATTTCTATGACCTTGGATTTACAGAAGATGAAATAAAGCATTTTTGTAGCAAAATGATTGAACAAAATTAGTACCTTTACTTGAGAGTTGAAAGTTTTTACTACTAAGAAGCCAGACAATCCCACGGTTCTTCTGGCGCTTCCGGTAGTCCCTGAATTATCTGCGTTATGCATAATTCGGGCTTTTTCCCTAAAAGGCGGAAAAAATGCTTCCGGAAATAATGCAGAAGTGTCGCCTCAGAGACCCTTCCCCTGGACTGTGTCCTCTGGTAGCGGATCTGGCCGGAACTTACCTTCCCGGCAAAGTGGATGGAAATGCTCTGTAGAATCCCCATCGCAATGCAGGACAGTGCCATATGCACCTCAATGGCACGGACAGCTTCCAGCACTTTCTGGCATGGCTCTTCACCTTCCACCTGCTCCATGGGCGTAGGCTCCCCTTTCTTCTGGTAATAGCTCAGCTTTGGCATGTACTTTGACCAGAAGTGATAGCAGAATGCCCCAACCTGCTGCTTCAGTTCACGGAATGTACATTCAATCCGGAACCTGTAGCTGTAGAGCCGGATAATGGACAGCGGGTCCAGCGCCAGGCTGGTGCTGGCCAGGATGCTTTGGATCCCGTCCATCTCTACCAGTACGAACCGCAGCTCCTGGTACAGTTTCTGGCCCCACAGCAGATCAGTGCAGTAATAACGGATTCTCTCCTTTTTGCCATAGAGCTCCATCTGCGTCTCCTGGAACTGCCCTTCATAAGAGAGACAGCTCCTTCAGGTGGACAGCGGCCCCCTTTTCGGGCGGCCGTCCCCTCCCGGGCTTGCGGGGGCCGGGCTTCTGGTATGCAGTGCAGGGCTTTCTCGCTTTTGTGACGATCTCCATACGTACGCTTCCGCTGTCATTGAGGGCCTTCAGCTTCTCAAGGGCTGGCACTGTAAGGAAATACCTGTCCAGCAGGAGCAGGGAGTCCCCAAAGGCAGAGGCGGCATGGCAGGCATCCTCCACCATCTGGACTACATGGGAAGCAGCCGAAACACATGCCCCTTTCCATTCCCTGGCAGCCTGAAGCCCGTCATGGAGCCGGATGTCCAAAGGGATGCATGCCCAGCAGCGGGCACTTCCGGCCAGGATTCCAAGGCCGCCGAACATATGGCCGTGGATGGGTTCCGGCTCCGCGGAATTCTCCGATTCCTGGAAAAGCTTCTTTACACCTGGCATGCGGCGCCCTTCCTTGGACTGCTTTACGCCGTCGCCCACAAGGACATGGAGGCCCCCTTCTTTATAAAGGGGCGCATACTGCTTTACCGCAGAGGACCAGCGTTTCCGAATCTCCTCCAGCGACCAGGAGGATGCCCTGAAGAAATGCAGCATGGAACCGTAACAGCCAGGATGGAGCGCAAGGTCACGGATTATGGGTGTGACCCCAAGCTTATCGGAACGGAGCATAAGTCCTATGGTTATGGGCACGAACCAACGGAAAGCATCTTTGCGGGAAAAACAGGTTTCAAAATGGCATAGAATGTTTTCAATAAAATTTTGCATAATGTATGGTCATCCACCAGAAAGTATCGTAAACTCATACAGTGAATAGCACTTCTGGTTGGATGGTATCTCTTTCTTTGTGGTGATTAAAGAATACCATAATCCATACTATAAGCGCTATTCTTTTATTGAAAACTTTCAACTCTCAAGTCCTCATAATGCCCCTAAAGAAATAATCTCAAGCACATCATCGCGAATACGATACACCAGTCGGTTTACATCATCAATCCACCGTAATGATGTCATGTTCGATACCCTTACCTGCATTGAGCGTTTCCACGCCTCTGCGCAACTGTGCTATATTGCTATCAGAATAAAAGGGATCGACAGACACTTCAAACGGAATTCGCTTTTCCCTCGTCATCTTCTTTGCAAATATTGTAATTGCAGTAGTCATGTTCATTCCAAGCTCCTGGCATACCTGTTCCATGTTCTTTTTCAATTCTTCATCCATACGAATATTCACCAATGTCTGCGCCATAATAATGCTCCTTCTTTATTTTACGCATACTTTAACATATAGTAAAGACAATGTCGATATGATATCTTTACACTTTAATGCCGTTCCGGAAACAAAACTGTGACAACTGAATAAAGGCTTTACACCTTCCTAAAGGGCTATTATAATAGAAGTACCAGATACACATAGACAGCACTTTAGAAAGCGGGGTGACCATATGACTGAGAAAGAAATGATGCAGCGAAACATTGAGGAATTCTCCAGATTGCAAAGCTATATGATTTTGGCCACTGAAAAGGACTCAGAAATCTACAAAGCGATGAAAGTCAGATATACAGAACTAAAAGTTATCCTGACGACATCAGGGGTAAATCTGACTGAATTGGACAGAATCAAAGAGTAGGTCGCCTGAACAATTAAATGGCGGCCACAAAACAAGGTGTAAAGTCTTTATTGAGCCATCAAAATGATTCGGAAGCTTTACACCTTTTTTGATTGCAGACATTCATATGGTTTTGCTTTATCCCACAACCCTCAAAGCATTCCTCTCACACCCAACACAAATCCAATCACTCCGCCGCGTAACCTCCCCATCCGTATGCACCCAAAGTGGCTGCGAAGTCTCGATAGTGACCTTCCCCGCCCGATAAGCCGTAATCCCCCGGAACCGATAATGCTTCCCATAAAAAGCCGTAGGCAGCGCGAGCAGAATAAACAGCTTCGACAGATCCCCCACCGCGCACAGATTCAGCACCCCGTCATCGTCCACCGCATCCGGGGCGAACATGAACCCGCCGCCCTCGAACCTGTGGACCATGCACGCGGTAAAAAGCATATTCCCGATATCCACAGGCGCGCCGCCCTCCAAAGTAAGCTTCCCCGACACCGCCTTCGAGGCAAAAAGCTGCCGCAGCGCCACGCCCAGATAGGTCAGCTTCCCCAGCCCCAGCCTGTTCATGGTGTCCTTAATCTTAGAATGCATAGCCTCCTGGCAGACGGCGGCGTCAAACCCAATCCCGCAGCTCACCGCAAAGCGGCGCGTCTCCCCGTCCGCATAGGAGAGCACCCCCAGATCCATGGAGCGGACTCTGCCCGAGTGCAGTATCACATCAAGGGCCTCCAGCGGCTTCCTGGGCAGCTTCAAATCCCTGGCCAGGTCGTTGCTGGAACCGGTGGGGATGTAGCCCAGTACCGCCCGGCGGGGATCGTCCATCCCCTGGAGAGCCTCGTTCACGGTTCCGTCGCCACCCAATATAATAAGGAAAACATCCCCCGGTTCACGGCGGAACAGATCGGCCACGATGGAGACGGTGTCACCGGCCTTCTCCGAAAAATGAGGGCAGTAGGCGACATTTTCCCTTTGCAGCGAGGGCTCTACCTGCTCCTTCCATATTTTCTGCCCCCTGCCGGAGCGGGAGGCGGGATTGACAATCACATGATACATGGGGAATCCTCGTCTTTCGTACAGGCTTTTGCTTTTATGCCCTTCATTTTATCAGCAGAGGGCCCTTTCGTAAACCCATTTTGTAAATTTTTGTTTGCAAACTGTATATTCTATGATATAATACGTGCTAAATATCCGGATGAGACCGCAATTCCGTAGATGTAAATCTTTGCAGAGCGGGCCTGTGGGATGCCGGGGAGCCGCATAGACGCGGAGGGACTTTGATGCCGCCGCGCAGTGACTGTATGAAGGAGGAGTGGGAATGTATTCGTTAGATGAAGTGAGAGTCGTCGATTCTGAAATCGCCCAGGCCATCGTGGACGAACAGGCCAGGCAGAACAGCCATATCGAACTGATTGCCTCTGAGAACTGGGTGAGCAAGGCTGTGATGGCGGCCATGGGAAGCCCTTTGACCAATAAATACGCGGAAGGATACCCGGGAAAGAGATACTATGGCGGCTGCGAGTGCGTGGACGTAGTGGAGCGCCTTGCCATAGAGCGGGCCAAAGAGCTGTTCGGCTGCGAGTACGCCAATGTGCAGCCCCATTCCGGCGCTCAGGCCAATATGGCGGTGCAGTTCGCTGTCTGCAAGCCCGGGGATACCATCATGGGCATGAACCTGGATCACGGCGGGCATCTGACCCACGGCAGCCCGGTGAACATGTCCGGGAAATATTTCAAAATCGTCCCTTACGGCGTAGACGACAACGGCTTCATCGACTATGACAGGCTGCGCGAGATTGCCCTGGAGGCGAAGCCGAAGATGATTATTGCTGGAGCGTCCGCCTATGCGCGCACCATCGATTTCAAGAAGTTCCGTGAGGTGGCGGATGAAGTGGGAGCATTCCTGATGGTGGATATGGCACATATCGCGGGCCTGGTGGCGGCAGGGCTCCATCCCAGCCCCATTCCTTACGCCGATGTGACTACCACCACGACCCACAAGACCCTGCGCGGGCCCAGAGGCGGCATGATTCTCTCCAGCAATGCCGTGAACGAGAAGTATAATTTCAACAAGGCCATCTTCCCCGGCATCCAGGGCGGCCCGCTGATGCACGTCATCGCGGCCAAGGCGGTCTGCTTCAGGGAGGCGCTGGGCGATGAGTTCAAGACCTATCAGAAAGGCATCATAGACAATGCCCAGGCTCTGTGCAAAGGTCTGATGGAGAGAGGGATCAAAATCGTATCCGGCGGCACGGACAACCATCTGATGCTGGTGGATCTGACGAATTTCGGCCTTACCGGCAAGGCTGTGGAGAAGCTCCTGGACAAGGCGCACATCACCTGCAACAAGAATACCATCCCCAATGACCCGCAGTCTCCCTTCGTGACCAGCGGCGTCCGCCTGGGAACCCCGGCCGTCACCTCCAGAGGCATGAATACAGAGGATATGGACAAAATAGCAGAGGCCATCGCGCTGGTGGTGAAGGGCGGAGAGGAGCGGATTCCGGCAGCTCGGGAAATCGTGCGGGCCTTGACGGACAAATATCCCCTGGAGTAAGCTGCCATGGGGCTGTCAGCCCGAGAGAAAGCCTGGAAAGAGGAGAAGAGGAACGATGATAAAAATAGCAGTGCTGGGATACGGGACCGTGGGCAGCGGTGTTGTGGAGGTCGTTGCGCGCAACGCGAAGCTGCTCCGTGAACGGGCCGGCGAGGAAATCTATATCAAGTACATCCTGGATCTCAGGGATTTCCCCGGAGACCCTTATGAGGACAGAGTCATACATGATTTCGGAACGATTCTGAACGACCCGGAGATAAGCATCCTGTGCGAGGTCATGGGGGGCGTGGGCGCGGCGTATCAGTTCACGAAGCAGGCGCTGGAGGCAGGAAAGAGCGTGTGCACCTCCAACAAGGAGCTGGTGGCGAAGCACGGGGCCGAGTTCCTGGCCATCGCGAAGAGGATGAGGTGCAACTATATGTTCGAGGCCAGCGTGGCGGGCGGCATCCCCATCATCCGTACCATCAACAGCGCGCTGGCGGCGGACAGGGTGGAGGCGGTGACAGGCATCCTGAACGGCACCACCAACTTCATCCTGACCAAGATGGAAAAGGAAGGGGCGGACTACGGGGAGGTGCTGAAGCAGGCCCAGGAGCTGGGCTATGCGGAGCGCAACCCCGAGGCAGATGTGGAGGGGCTTGACGCAGGGCGCAAGATAGCCATACTGGCGGATATGCTCACCGGGAAGAACGTGGCCCCGGACAGGGTCATGACAGAGGGAATCACGAAGATATCCACGGCCGATTTCGCCTTTGCCAGGGCGGCGGACATGACGATCAAGCTTCTGGCCAGGTGCAGGGTCTTTGAGGACGGAAGCGTGAGCGCGATGGTGGCGCCTTTCATGCTTCCTGTGGAGCATCCCCTGGGAAGGGTGGACGATGTGTTCAACGGCGTACAGGTCACCTGCAGCATGCTGGGCGATGCCATGTTCGGAGGACAGGGCGCGGGCAAGCTTCCCACTGCCAGCGCGGTTGCTGCGGACGTGATGGACTGCGCCATGCATCCGGGCAGGACCGTGATGCACGGCTGGTCGTCGGAGGAGGCGGATGTTGTCGATGTGTCGCAGACGAAGAACCGGTTCTTCGTCCGGGCGAAGGCTTCGGGGCGGAAATGTCTGGAGGAAAGCTTTGCGGGATGCAGCTTCCTGCCGGAACAGGGCGGAGACGAGCTGGGGCTGTTCGTCCCGGCCATGAGGGAAAGCGAGTTCTTCGCGAAGTGCGCTGCGCTTGGGGACGTGGTTCTCAACAGGATACGCCTTGTGTGAGCAGGAGACGGAAACAGGAATAGTCTCTCGGAATCTTTGGAGGCGGAATCCGGCATTTGAGTCGGACAGCACCTGGAACAGTGGGGGAATCGGCTCAGAGGAGCTTTAGAAAACCGCGTAATATGCGGCCTGGAGATTCCGAGAGGATATAGGAAGGACAGGGAGGAATGGAAGAGAATGTCTAAGGTGGTAAAATTTGGAGGAAGCTCCCTGGCGAGCGCCGAACAGTTCCGGAAGGTGGGAGACATTGTCCGCAGCGATGCGGAGAGGAGATATGTGGTGCCCTCCGCGCCGGGGAAGCGCTTCGACAAGGACAGCAAGGTGACGGATATGCTGTACGCCTGCTATGAGCTGGCGGAGGCCGGCAAGGATTTCAGGGAGGCGCTTGAGGCCATCCGGGCCAGGTATCGGGAGATTGTCAGCGGACTGGAGCTGTCGGTGGATCTGGACGGGGAGTTCGGCATCATAGAGAAGAATTTCCAGGCAAAGGCGGGCAGGGACTATGCGGCGTCCCGGGGCGAGTACCTGAACGGCATCATCATGGCGGCCTATCTGGATTTCGAGTTCGTGGACGCGGCGGAGGTCATCCGGTTCGATGGGAACGGAAGCTTCAACGCGGAGGAGACGAACAGGGTGCTGGCGGAGAGGCTTGGGGTATGCAGGTACGCGGTCATCCCCGGCTTCTACGGCGCGAAGCCGGACGGGGAGGTGAAGACCTTCTCCAGAGGCGGGTCGGACATCACCGGCTCCATTGTGGCCAAGGCTGTCCTGGCGGACGTATACGAGAACTGGACGGATGTGTCGGGCTTTTTCGTGACGGATCCCAGGATCATCGAGAATGCCAGGGGAATCGATGTGATTACATACAGGGAGCTGCGGGAGCTCTCCTACATGGGGGCGGGCGTCCTCCACGAGGAATCCATCTTCCCGGTGCGCCAGGAGAACATCCCCATCAATATCCGCAACACCAACTCCCCGGATGACAACGGGACGTGGATCGTGGGCAGCACCTGCCAGAAGTCGAAATATGTCATCACCGGCATCGCCGGGAAAAAGGGCTTCTGCAGCATCAATATCGAGAAGGACAAGATGAACTCCGAGATTGGCTTCGGCAGGAAGGTCCTGCAGACCTTTGAGGAGAACGGCATCTCCTTTGAGCATGTGCCCTCGGGAATCGACACCATGACGGTCTTCGTCCATCAGGACGAATTCATGCACAAGGAGCAGAAGGTGGTGGCCAGCCTGTACCGCACGGCGAAGCCGGATACCATCGAGATAGAGTCGGATCTGGCCCTGATTGCGGTAGTGGGGCGGGGCATGAAGGCCACGAGAGGGACGGCGGGCCGGATTTTTTCCGCGCTCTCCCATGCCAATGTGAACGTGAAGATGATCGACCAGGGCTCCTCGGAGCTGAACATCATCATCGGCGTGGCCAATGACGATTTCGAGACGGCCATTAAGGCAATTTATGATATTTTTGTGCTGACCAATCTATAAATTTTATGAGATTTGTAGAAATATCTGGAAAATCTGCGCAATGTGTTGACAGATGGGAAGAGAGGCAATATAATAAAGATGTCATCCTTCCATTGATGTACAGAAGAACTGAATTGCAGAAGGCTTTTATGTGCGAAAGAAACGAAATACAGAGGATGAAGTGGGAGAAAGCGAAGGAAATGGACGCAAGTTCATTTCCTTTCCTGATGTATGACCTTATAAAACCTGTAAGAGGGTACATATATTTGTAAGAGGGGCAGATGGACAGCAGAGAACAGCAGGACAGACGGGAAGCAAGGAGAAAAAAGAGGCTCAGGAGCCAGATTATGGTATATACGGTATTTCTGCTTGTGATTCTGGCGCTGGGTACGGGAATCGGATATGGCGTGTACGCCCTGATGGAGAACAGAAAGGCATCGGAGGAGAAGGAGCAGGACAATCAGGAGCTGATTGAGGAGATGCTGGCCACAGAGGAAAACCTTCCATCCATAGAACCTACGCCGGATCCCACTCCGGAGCCTACGCCGGAGGTGGTGGAGCCTACCCGGGAGGAGAGGCTGGACGCATATGTGGATGAACGGATTGCGCAGATGCCCCTGGAGGACAAGGTGGCGGGGCTGTTCGTGGTAAGGCCGGAGGCGATTACAGGGGTAGGGACCGCGGTACAGGCCGGAGACGGCACTAGGCAGGCGCTGGAGGCGAACCCTGTAGGAGGGCTCATCTATTTCGACCAGAACATACAGTCGGAGGCTCAGCTTAAGGAGATGCTGGAGAATACGGCCCGGTACGCGAAATATCCCCTGTTCCTGGCGGTGGACGAAGAGGGCGGCACAGTCTCCAGAATAGGCTCCTCCATCGGCCCGAAGACGGACAGCGCCGAAGCCATCGGGGAGACCGGGAATCCTGAGAATGCCTATCAGGCAGGGGCGGCCATGGGGACTGCGCTGTACGGACTGGGATTCAACGTTGACTTCGCGCCGGTGGCTGATTTGGCCAATGTGGAGGGCAGCATCATGGAAGGGCGGGCCTATGGCTCCGATGTGTCCGTGGTGTCCAGCTTTGTGAACGCCATGGTGCGGGGGCTTCAGGAGCAGAAGGTATCAGCCTGCCTGAAGCATTTTCCGGGCATGGGCAGCGCCACGGAGGACACCCATGACGGAAAGGTATCCACCGACAGGACCGCGGAGCAGTTCTGGGCGGAGGAGCTGGCCGTGTTCCAGGCGGGGATCAATGAGGGCGCGGACATGGTGATGGTCAGCCATATGGCCGCGCCTGCGCTTACGGGCGACAATGAGCCCAGCATCTTCTCCCGGACGCTGGTGACCGGCATCCTGCGGGAGCAGATGGGCTTCCAGGGAGTGATTATCACGGATGCCCTGGACATGGGGGCCATCTCCCAGTATTACGCCGCGGACGAAGCTTCCATCATGGCTGTGCTTGCAGGCTGCGACATGCTCCTGATGCCGGAGGATTATGAAAAAGCATACACGGGCGTACTGGAAGCCGTCAGGAGCGGTAATATTGACGAGGAGCGCATCAATGACTCCCTGCGGCGGATATACCGCATCAAATACGCTGACATGGTACAGTGACAGCGGCCAGAAAGCTGGAGGGTAGTATCTTGGAAGAAAAGGAAATTTCACAGGCCGTCATCGGACGCCTGCCCAGATATTTCCGCTATCTGGGAGAGCTTAAGGATGACGGCGTGGAGCGGATATCGTCCCAGGACTTAAGCGCGCTGATGAAGGTGACGGCTTCCCAGATCCGGCAGGATCTCAACAATTTCGGAGGCTTCGGCCAGCAGGGCTACGGCTACAATGTGGAGTATCTCTACGATGAGATCGGGAAGATTCTGGGGCTGGACAGACAGCATAAGTTCGTCATCATCGGCGCGGGGAACCTGGGGCGCGCGCTGGGCAATTACATCAATTTCGAGAGGCGGGGCTTCATCTTCCGGGGGATGTTCGACCAGAATCCGGATCTGGTGGGCAGCCAGGTGCGGGGGGTCAGGGTCATGCCCATGGAGGAGCTGGAGCGGTTCATCCAGGAGAACGACATCGACATCGCCGTGCTGACCATCCCCAAGACCAGTGCGGTGCCCGTGGCGGAGCGTCTTGCGAAGACGGACATCCGGGCCATCTGGAATTTCGCCCATGTGGACTTGAACCTGCCGGAGCGGATTCAGGTGGAGAATGTCCATCTGTCGGACAGCCTGATGAAGCTGTCTTATAATATCAGCAGGTATCAGATGGAGGAAGGTCAGGATGGCAGGCTGACATTGGGAGGTGTATAGAGGGCTATGAAGCATGAGGAGGACGGAAGCCGGCGCGAGCTTTTCGTGCAGGCGCTGGAGGGGAAGCGCATACCGGTTCTGACGCTGGACAATAAATGGTATCAGCTTCTGGACGAAGAGGCCAGGAAGGATGTGGCCCAGCTGGAGGGGGAGCTGAACGGGCTTCTCAAGCAGCAGGGAAAGCTGAACAACGAGGTAAAGGAGATCAAGCGGCTGAAGAAGCGCCTGATGGAGGAAATCGTGTCCCTGATGGGGGAAGAGGAGCAGGGCGAGGACTCGGAGAATGCTCAGAAATCGGAGCAGAACAGGCGCCTGGTGGAAGAATGCAATGAGAAGCTGGAGGCCTGCCAGGATCAGCTTTTGGATCTGCCCAGGGAGATTGAGCGGGCGAATTTCCAGCTTATGCTGGCCACCATGGACTGCTGCTACGACAGCATGGCGGAAAACAGCGCGGTGATACGGGAAACCGAAGAATGGGTGGCGGAAATCCGTGTAGAACTGAAGAAGCGCCTGGTCAGGAAGCAGGAGCTGGAGCGGCATAACCATGCCATCTACAACTATATGCACGATGTGTTCGGGGCCGAGGTGGTGGATATCTTCGACATGCACCACAATCTGGACAGCCAGGACATGTGACACGGCAGAGAAAGAGACTTGGGAAAGGGACGGACTGATTGCGGCAGAAGGGGCAACAGTCTGTTTTTGGTGCATGGGAAATGAGATATCTGGTATCGGCGTCTGAGATGAGGGAATATGACAGCAATACCATAGAAAGGATCGGGATACCGGCATGCGTCCTGATGGAACGGGCTGCGTTGGCGGCGGTGGAGGCCATCGAGGAGTTCTGCGCCGGGGGAGGCAGGGCGATGCCTGTGCTGGTCATGGCCGGAATGGGGAACAATGGCGGCGACGGGCTGGCGGTGGCCAGGCTTTTGTGCGAGAAGGGCTACCGGGTGGAGGTATGGACGGTAGGGGACAGGGAGCGGGCTTCCGGGCAGTGGAAGCAGCAGATGGGGATTCTGGAGAACTATCCCGTGGAATACAGTCGGCAGCCACGGCGGCGGGAGTATGGGGTTTTGGTGGATGCCTTGTTCGGCGTGGGGCTGTCCAGAGCGGTGGAAGGCTCATACGCGGAGGCCATAGAGGCATTCCGGGGCCTTTCGGGCTGGCGGCTCTCCATCGACATGCCCAGCGGCATAGACACGGACACGGGAGAAGTCCTGGGCTGCGCCGTGGCGGCGGATCTGACGGTGACCTTTGGCTTCTGCAAGAGAGGGCTGGCGCTGTATCCGGGATGCGAATATGCCGGGGAAGTGAGGACCGCGGACATCGGCATCTCCGGGAGGAGCTTCTTCGGGAGAAAGCCCGGGATGTATGCCTATGACGAGGATGTCTCTGCCCTTCTGCCGAAGCGCGAAGGCGGAGGGAACAAAGCCACCTTCGGGAAAGTATTGCTGGCGGCGGGCAGCGTGAACATGGCAGGAGCCGCGGTGCTGGCGGCACGGGCCGCATACCGGGCGGGGGCGGGCATGGTGAAGGTCATCACCCCGCCTGAGAACCGGATTATCCTGCAGCAGGCCGTGCCGGAGGCGCTTCTGGGAACCTGCGACGACCTGGAAGCAGGGCTGGAATGGGCGGACGTGGCAGCCGTGGGGCCTGGGCTTGGGAAAAGCCAGGAGGCGCTGCGGTGTCTGGAGCAGACGGTCCGGCAGGGCGGAAAGCCGCTGCTGGTGGACGCGGACGGGCTGAACCTCCTCTCGGAGCAGCCGGAGCTTCAGGCGCTTCTGGCCGAACAGGGGCGGCAGGGGCGCACCATTGTGCTGACGCCCCATGTGGGGGAGCTGGCCAGGCTCCTGGGCTGCTCCATCCCGGAATGCAAGAGGGATCTGCCTGCCGCGGGCGGCGCTCTGGCGGCAAGGCTGAAGGCGGTGGTGGCGGCAAAGGACGCGCGCACCTTCCTCTGTCAGGAGGGGCACGGAACCTGCGTGAACTTAAACGGGAACAGCGGCATGGCCACGGCGGGGAGCGGGGACGTGCTGGCCGGAACCATAGCGGCGCTGCTGGCCCAGGGCATGGAGGGCTTTGAGGCCGCCGCCGTGGGCGCGTATGTCCATGGCAGGGCGGGAGACCTGGTGACGGCGCGGATCGGCCCCTATGCCTGCACGGCAGGGGATATGGCGGAAGCCGTTGCCTGCCTGACCGGTGGGGAAGACCGGAAGCTGTCCTGAAAAGACGCGGGGGCCCCTTCCCTTCCCGGCAGGGAGCGCGGCGGCCACGGCGGCCCGTGGGCTGCGGCAGGGAGGCGGCGGAGGCGGACAGGGAAAATGCTGAGAGACAGATGGAAACTTTTCGCGGATTTCCCCATATGATAAAGGGGGAGGGGTGGCCACGATGATTTATACGGAAAATGGCAGAATCGTCCAAATCGTCTGAATAGCCCGTCAGAATATGGCAATACTATCCTACAAATACAGGAAGTGCTGATTCCCGCCAGAGCAGACGGCGGGGATGGATTTGGAGGAAGAATGAGACGAGGAGATGTATATTATGCGGATTTGAGGCCGGTGATCGGTTCGGAGCAGGGAGGGATCAGGCCGGTGCTGATCGTACAGAATGACGTGGGCAACAAGCACAGCCCTACGGTCATCTGCGCCGCGATCACCTCTAAGATGAACAAGGCGAAGCTGCCTACCCATATCGAGCTGAATTCCGCGGTGTACGACATGGATAAGGATTCCGTGGTCCTGCTGGAGCAGCTGCGCACGATCGACAAGAAGCGACTGAAAGATAAGGTATGCCACCTGGACGGAGAAATCATGCGGAGAGTGGACAGGGCCCTGATGGTCAGCCTGGAGCTGGATACATAGAGAAGGGCGACGGATGCGGGTTCTTGACGGGCGCAACCCGGTTCTTGACGAACGCAAGCAATCCTTGACGAACGCAACCCGGTTCTTGACGAACCGGCTGATAAATGGTATATTTTACCACAGAGAAAAAACTTTTTTGGAGGAAAGGATCAAAATGGACGACGGTGGACCTACTGCCAGTATTATCTTTTACGGAGTATTTCTGTTGATTGACATGTTCTTCTACGGATTCGGTGCGGCGGTGAAATCTCTGAACGAGAAAGAGATTGAAAGGAGGGCCGAGGAGAACAGGGAAGGCGGGCGTTCCCGGGACAGAAAGGCGATCAGGCTCCTGGCCATCATCGGCAATCCTGCGGAGTATGAAAATACCGTGCAGCTGATTACGACGCTGATCAATATCCTCATCGGCACGGTGCATCTGAGACTGTTGCTGAAGAGCCTGTCGGGAGGTCTGCAGCACCTGACGGAGAGGCAGCTGCATCTGGAGGGGAATCCGGCGGGCATCATCGTGGCAGCGGCGTGGGCGCTGTCCGCGTTCCTGCTTCTGTACATAACACTTACGCTGGGTGTCCTGCTGCCCAAGAGGCTGGGGGCCAGGGCACCGGAAAAGTGGGCGTATGCCTGCGTCACGCCCATATACTTCGTGACGAAGCTCCTCTCCCCGTTCATCGGGCTGGTGAATCTGACCACCAGCGGGATACTGCGCCTGTTCGGCATAAAGGGGAAGGTGAACGAGTCTGATGTCACAGAGGAGGAAATCATCCACATGGTCAACGAGGGCCATGAGCAGGGCCTGATCCAGGCCAGCGAGGCGGAGATGATTTCCAATATCTTCGAATTCGGGGACAAGGAAGCCCAGGACATCATGACCCACAGGAAGAACATCGTCGCCATCAGCGCGGACACGCTTCTGGAGGATGCCATCACCTTCATGATGGAAGGGAAGAACAGCCGCTATCCGGTCTATGAGGAGAACATCGACAATATCATCGGGATCCTGCATCTGAAGGACGCCATGCGCTTCCATAAGGGAGCGGGGAAGCTGAGCCGTCCCCTGAAGGAGCTGGAGGATCTGATGCGCGATCCGGTCTTCGTCCCCCAGACCAAGAACATCGATGAGCTCTTCCGGCAGATGCAGGCCGGGAAGCAGCAGATGGTCATCGTAGTGGACGAATACGGCCAGACGGATGGGCTGGTGGCCATGGAGGACATCCTGGAGGAAATCGTGGGCAATATCCTGGACGAGTACGATGAAATCACGGAGCATATCGAGGAAAAGGGAGAAGACGAATATGTCATCGACGGAAGGACGCCCCTGGAGGAGCTGGAGGAACGATTCGGCATCCCCTTTGAGGACGAGGAGTTCGACACGCTTAACGGCTTCCTGATTTCCAGGCTGGACAGGATACCGGAACCGGACGAGGAGTTCGATGTGGATTACGGAGGCTTCAATTTCAAGATCCTCAGCGTGGAGCGGAATATGATTCAGAGCGTGCTGGTCAGGAGGCTGCCGGAGGAGGATTCAGCGCTTGAAGAAAGCGATGAAAAATGATATGATAGTACATGGCCGGGGACGAGGCCGAAATAGAAGATAAAATCAGGATAAAAGGAGAGAATATATGTCAGGACATTCAAAATTCGCCAACATAAAGCACAAGAAGGAGAAGAACGATGCCGCGAAAGGCAAGATTTTCACCATCATCGGCAGGGAGATCGCTGTGGCGGTGAAGGAGGGCGGCCCGGATCCGAACAATAATTTCAAGCTCGCCACCGTAGTGGCCAAGGCAAAGGCCAACAACATGCCCAATGACACGATTGAGAGGGGCATCAAGAAGGCCGCCGGGGACGTGGGCAATGTGAACTACGAGTATGTCACCTATGAGGGCTACGGGCCCAACGGCATCGCGATCATCGTAGACGCGCTGACCGACAATAAGAACCGCACGGCTGCCAATGTGCGCAGCGCCTTCACCAAGGGCCAGGGCAACATCGGCACGCCCGGCTGCGTCTCTTTCATGTTCGACAAGAAGGGCCAGATCATCATCGATAAGGAAGAGTGCGAGATGGAAGCGGACGACCTGATGATGACGGCGCTGGATGCCGGTGCGGAGGATTTTAATGAGGAGGAGGACAGCTTCGAGGTGCTGACGGATCCGGAAAGCTTCGAGGAGGTGCGGAAGACCCTGGAGGATCAGGGAATCCCCATGATGAGCGCAGAGGTCACCATGATTCCGCAGAACTATGTGGCGCTGACGGACGAGGGCGCGGTGAAGAGCCTACAGAGGATACTGGACCTCCTGGACGATGACGATGATGTGCAGGCGGTGTACCATAACTGGGATGAATAAGACAAACGGTACTTCGTGAGGAACTTGACGCTCCGGAGGAGACTGCATTCCGGAGCGGGAAGGCCGGAGGAAAGGGATATATATGGACAGGTTGGCTATCGTAGTTCCCTGCTATAACGAGGAAGAGGTGCTGAAGCTGGCTTCCAAGGCGCTGCGGGACGTACTGGAGGATTTGGTTCAGAAGGGGAAGGTTGCAGAGGACAGCTTCATCCTGTTCGTGAACGACGGCAGCAGGGACCGCACATGGGAGCTGATTGAGGAAGAGCATGCCGCTTATCCTGTCAGAGTACGGGGCGTGAAGCTTGCCGGAAATGTGGGGCATCAGTTCGCGCTGACGGCAGGCCTGGTCACCGCCAAGGATATGAGCGATGTGACCATTTCCATCGATGCGGACCTGCAGGACGACGTAGATGTCATCGAGGAGATGGTGGACAAGTTCCACGCCGGAAACGATATCGTGTACGGAGTCAGGAAGGAGCGCAGGACAGATACATTCTTCAAGCGCACCTCCGCACAGGCTTTCTATAAGCTGATGCACCTCATGGGGGTGAAGACCGTATATAACCACGCGGATTTCCGGCTGATGTCCCGGCGGGCGGTGGAGGAGTTCTCCAAATATAAGGAGACGAACCTGTTCCTGCGGGGGATGATGCCCCTGATTGGCTACCGGACGGACAGCGTGTACTATGACCGCAAGGAGCGGGCGGCAGGGGAATCCAAATACCCCCTCAAGAAGATGCTGGCGCTGGCCTTCAACGGCATCTCGTCCTTCAGCGTGAAGCCGATCAGCCTGATACTGAGCCTGGGCCTGTTCGTCATCTTCATATCGGTCATCATGCTGATCTACGCGCTGTTCTCTTATTTCTCCGGGCATGTGGTGCCAGGGTGGACCTCCCTGATCGTCTCCGTCTGGTTCCTGGGAGGGCTGCAGCTCTTGGCCATCGGCATGGTGGGCCTGTACATCGGGAAGATATACATGGAGGTAAAGCAGAGGCCCCGCTACAATATTGAAAAGATTCTGTCCGGGGAGGAGCTTCCCTCCGGACAGGACGGATCGACCAGGGGAGAAGACCGGTAGAATCGGAAAGGGAATGATGAGCTGGAAGAAGAACGCGATTAGTTATCTGATATGGTTCCTGTATACGATCATGACCGGAACGGTGCTGCTGGCCCTGGCCACGGAAGCCGGAAAAGCCGCCGGGCTCGAGGACTATACGGGCATCCTCATCATGGCGGCATCTGTGGCCGTGGCAGGCGTGGCGGCTTTTTTGCTGCACCGGTTTGCGGTGAGCCGTGCGTCCTTTGCGGAGGAGAAGGGAGTGCATCTCACAGTGCTGGGTGCGCTGCTTGCAATGGGGATGCTGGCAGCCGGGTTCCTCCTCAGGCTGCAGGGCGCTGGCGGCGTGGATTGTTCTTCTTCTGCATACTATGAGGCGGCAAGGGTGACTGAGGGGCAGAGCATCCCCCAGTCGGTGCACGGTGCCGTCTACTTTTATGTCTGGCTCCTGCACGGTGTATTCCGTCTGCTGGGCAATTACGCGTCTGCCGGGATCTGGGTACAGATCGTGCTGCAGCTCGCCGCCTCCTTCCTTCTGTTCCTTGTGGTTAGGAAGCTGGCGGGCTTCATGGCCGGGCTGGTGGTGCTGGGCTTTTGCATGTGCGCGCCTTACATGGTGGCCAGTTGCCTGGTATTGTCGCCGGATATGCTGTACTTTTTCCTCCTGACGGTGGCCGTGTCCCTGATGACAGTGGGGTACGGCGACAGAAAAACGGGGGAGGAGAGGGAAGCCCGGGGGCTGAATCCGGCTGCAGGCTTTTTTGCGGGCGCTGCTGCGGCGCTGTGCTGTTATGTGGACATCCTGGGAATCTTGCTGCTGCTGGTGGCGTTTGGCGGGATTTTCCGCTACAGGGAGGATGTGGTGGCACCGGGGCGGAAAGCCGCGGCGGCTCTGCTATGCGCGGCGGGAGCGATACTGGGCTTTGGCGCCTGCATCCTTCTGGACGCCGCCTTCAGCGGGAAGGCTGTCCCAAGGGTGGCCGCGGCATGGCTTTCCCTGTACCGGCCATCGGGATTTCAGCTGCCGGCCGGGGTGGGCGTGTCCGGTTCCGTGGCGGAGAGCTGCCTGCTGTTCGGAATCATGGCTCTTGGCATATTCAGCTTCTGGTTCGACAAAAGGAAGGAGCGGATTTCGCTGGCGGCGCTGGCTGCCTGGGGCATCATGGCTGCTGGCTGCTTCGGAATCTTCACGGATGAGATGCCGGGATTCTTTTTCCTGTACCTGGGCCTGGTCTTGCTGGCGGGCATGGGGTTCGGGCAATGCTTTTACGCGGAGCCCGCAGCGCGGGAGAGGAAGGAGCCCGCGGCGGCAGAGCAGCCGGACTGGGAGATCCTGATGGAAGCCAGGGACGGGGCGGAAGCGGGGCAGGCGCGAAGCTGGCCGGAACCGGAGAGAGCGGAATCCGGCCAGCCGGGACAGAAGCAGCCTGCGGAAGCCGCTCAGGAGGCTGCACAGGCAGACAGACAGGTACGGTTCCTGGAGAATCCCCTGCCCCTGCCGAAGAAGCATGTGAAGCGGGTGATGGATTATTCCCTGCCCTCCGGGGCGCAGGATGACGACTTCGATTATCCGGTGGCGGAGGGGGATGATTTTGATGTTTAGTGGGCGGCGTTCGGCGTATGTGGAATGCCGTACAGAATACAGGGGCGGGTGACGGGCATCATTCGCCCTGTGCCGTTTTCCGGTACTGCTGGGGCGAAAGGCCGGTTTCCCGCTTAAAGATGGCGGAAAACTGCGCTGAATTGGAGAAGCCGCAGCGGTAGGCGATGTCCGTGCAGCTGACGCTCCCCTCTGTCAACATGACTTTCGCGGCCTGGATGCGCCTGCGGATCAGAAACTGCTGAGGGGAGAGGCCTGTGATATCCTTGAAATAGTGCTGGAAATAGTCGTATGAGAAATTCAGTTGTCCGGCAAGATTTTTAAACAGAATCTTGCTGTGATAGTTGTCGGATATATAATTGATGATATATTCGAAGTTTTTGCTCTGCTTCCGTGTCCGTCCGGTATCGTCCAGACGTTGTATTGTGATGAACAGTTCGTTCAGTTTGAGTTCTATCATTTCCTTGTAAGAGATATCCTGCTGGATGGTCTCCTGGAAAATATCTTTGACAATCCGGTATATAGTTTCCTGTTTATCGGCGAATATCCCGGTGGGCAGCTTTTCTGCTGTCTGAATACGCACAAAAATCAATTCACAATCAGCATAGTGCTGTTCGTCATGTTCCACATAGGGCGGAATCAGGATGAACGTATTGGATGAAAAGGTATGTCTCTCACCACTGATTTGTGTAATTCCATTGCCATATCGGTAATAAATCAGTTCATATTGCGCATGCTGTTCCATGGGGACATGGAGTCCGCTTTTATGGGAACAGGAAATAGCAGTTACTAATTGAAGGTTTTTCATAGATTTCTCCTATTTTTCATCATGTAGAAAGCCTGTTTTATCTGTTGAAAGGAAAAATATTTTCCTTTTTGTGAAAATGAAGTTAAAAACTCTAAAATCATTCCCCTTTTTGTTAATCATATACTATGGGAATGAAATTTGCAAGTAAATATTGGTTGCAATATACAACCAATTAATATAAAAACAGAACCAACATGCTATATTTTAGCTGTGCATGTGGTTGTATAATCGAGATATCTCCATTGCACTACAATATTGAAGAAGAGGGAAATAGATTATGGGAACGAAGAATATAATCATTGACACGGATATGGGACCCGACTGTGACGATGTGGGAGCATTGGCCATGCTGAATATCTATGCCAATCAGGGCTTATGCCGTATCCTTGGGGTATCGCACTGTACATCGAATCCCTATGGAGCGGGGACCATAGATGTCATCAACCGCTACTATGGGCGGCCGGACGTAGCGATAGGCACTTATTATGGGGAGGGATTCCTGACAGACGAAATCTGTATGAGGTACAACCGCTTCATCACGACGCATTTCCCCAACCGCTACCAGTCAGAGCAGCCGCAGGAAGCAGTGGGCATGTACCGCAGCATTCTGGCGGCGCAGCCGGACGGGAGCGTGGAAGTCATCGGCATAGGCCCCATGAACAATCTATCTAATCTGCTGAATTCAGGAGCCGATCGATTTTCGGATTTGGATGGCAGAGAGTTGGTGAGGAGGAAGGTGTCAAGGCTGACGATGATGGCCGGAGCTTTCCGATGTTCCTCCAAGGCGGTGGCAGACAGGGCGGAACGGATCGGCAATGGCAAAATAGAGGATATGGCGGAATTCAATGTGGCCTGCGATATCCCGGCGGCGCAGAACGTGGCCGCAAACTGGCCGACGCCCAAAGCTTACCTTGGCTTTGAGGCAGGGCTGATCATGACAGGCAAAAGCCTTATGGTCCTGGCACCGGAGAACCATCCTGTGCGTTTGGCCTATAAGCTGCATGGACTTTCCGAGAGCGGGGAGCGCTATAGCTGGGATTTGCTGACGGTGGAATACGCGGTGGTGGAGGGCTGCCGCCATTTCAGGGAATCGTCCCGGGGATATGTGCGGTTCGACGACATGGGCAGAACGATATGGAGACTGGATGAAGGGGGAACGGATTGCTTTTTGGAGCTTGCCCTGGCGGAGGAACGTATCATAGAGGACATCAATGCCCTGCTTATCACACCGCCCCGACAGACATGCCGGATGGCGGCTGCACAGTGAAGACAAGGATATTGCAGATGGGGCAAGGGCTCAACTGTTTTATCAATAGACTGCTGACAGACATAGCATATAAGCGAAGGAGGAAGAAGGATGAAGAGGAAAGTTTTGGGTAATCTTGTGGCAATCGTGCTTGTGGCCGGAATGTTGGCCGGATGCGGCGGCAGCCCTGCTTCTGAGAGCAGTGTTGAGGGCAGTTCCGGGGGAGCGGAGGGCACACAGGATACCGGGGAGGGCGAGGAGAGCACGGCGGAAGATGCGACAGACCTCTCGGGGCTTTCGTTCGGGCCCTATGGGTGGCCGGTGGCTGCGGATTTGGATTACAGCCAGCCCTACAATAAGAGATTCGACGGTATGGAATTTACGAGGATTGTCAATACAGGAGCCGCCGAGCTGCCTGAGGGGATGGATGTGGATAATAATTCGTTCACCTGGCTCTTCGAATCCGTGACCGGCATGAAGCCGAAGGCAATGTGGGAGGCCAGCGGAGACGCCTATTCCCAGAAGCAGAACCAGGCAATCGCCAGCGGCGAGATTCCGGATTTGATGAAAGTCGGCATGAACCAATATTATATGTTGGTGAAATCAGGCCTGGTTGCCGATCTGACAGATGAACTGCGCAGCGGCAACCATCCCACCATCCAGAGCATGTACGAAGCTGGTGGCGGTGCGGCCCTTGATATTCTGGAAGTGGATGGCCGGATATACGGAATACCACATGTGAATGCACAGTTTGACGGTTCTCCGCTGATCTGGATCCGCAAGGACTGGATGGAGAAGCTGAATCTGGAGGCCCCAAAGAGTCTGGCGGATTTGGAGATGATTGCCAAGGCTTTCATGGAAGAGGATCCTGACGGAAACGGACAGAAGGATACTTACGGCATTCCCATCCGGACAAGCTTCAACGCATCCTATGGCGGGGACGGCAATGTATGCGACATCTTCCTGAATGTAGGGGGAGCCGCACCCGGAATCTGGCAGAAAGAAGAGGACGGCTCTGTGATTTACGGCTCTCTGATGGATGGGGCGAAGGAGGCGCTGACCCTCCTGAACAGTTGGTATGAGCAGGGAATCATTCCCGCAGACTTTGCTACCTGGGATGGGGATGCTCTGAATCAGGCGCTTGGAGACGATAAGGCGGGCATAGTGTTCTCGCCCTGGTGGGGAACGTGGAGCGCCATGAACAACAATATCAATCTGAACAACAGTTCGGAGTGGGCCGCTTATATGCTTCCGGAGGAGGAAGGCGGGGAAATTCGTTCCGCAGCGGGTAATCCGGTGACAAGCATATTCGTGGTGCGCAAGGATTTCGAAGATCCGTCTGCCTTTGTATACGCATATGATATGTGGTGTTCCGCAGGCCATATCCCGAACTATGAAGGATATGTGGAGGTCAACAATGCCTATAACATCATGAATGAGAGCGTTCCGGGGAATGCCTATATGCTGCCCATTGAGACGATTTTAAATAAGGTGGTCGGCACTGGTGAAATGACCGAGGAGAGCCAGGTAAAGGAATACTGCAAGAGTGAAGCGGGCGTTGCGCTGGACTGGGTCGTGGAAGGTGCTTTCAAGGGAAAGGCGGTATATGATGCCCTGCAGGCGGGCGGGAATGCCAGGGAGGCTGTCTTTGAGGGCATAGACGCCACCACCACTTACCAGCAGTACATGCAATGGTGGGAGGGGCCCAGCGCCCTGGTAAGCGGAGATCCCATACCTGTTACCACAGTATTCCAGGGCAGTACCGAAGGCATGGAGCTGTATGGCAGTTTTCTGGGGACGCTGGAGAATGAGGCATATGTAAATATGATTATGGGCAATACGGACGGCATGTCTATCTCAGACTATTTCGATGCGTTTGTGGAATCTTATCTGGAGCAGGGAGGCGAAGCCATTACGGCAGAGGTTCAGGAAATCATTGGCGGATGACGAAGGGGCCATTGCCTGACCGGTGGGGTTGACCGGATGCCGAGCCATGGAGAGCTGTGGCCCGGCATCCCCTTGCTTTCTATTGTGTGTCTCAGGGTAATCAGGAGGAAAAATGGATAAAAAACGCAAAAAGCTTAGAATATCGGACAAGCTGCACTATTGGCTCATGGTCCTGCCCGCAGTGGTTCTGGTATTCCTGTTCAATACAAGGACCTGGCCGGGCATTCTGGCGGCCTTTCAGGATTTTATCCCGGTCAGGGGATGGTATGGCTCCAAATGGGTGGGGCTCCGCAATTTCAGGATTTTCTTCATGCAGCCCAACTGCTGGCAGATCATCCAGAATACATTGGTGATGGCCATTGGCAAGATTGTGGGAGTCCAGTTCCTTGCGATTGTATTCGCTCTGATGATAAATGAAGTGCGTAATTCCAAGTTGAAGAGATTCATACAGACATTCACCTATCTGCCGCATTTCATATCCTGGGTCATATTTGCCACGATTCTGCGGTCGATTCTGGGAACGGACGGGCTGATGAACCAGATACTGGCGAACCTCGGCAGAGAGAGCTATTCCTTCCTGGGCACACCGTCCATCTTCCAGCCCCTGATGATCGTCACGGAGATGCTGAAGGAATTCGGCTGGAGCGCCATCATCTATTTGTCGGCATTGACAGGCATCGACCCGGGGCTCTATGAGGCGGCGGAGATAGACGGGGCTACCAGGTGGAGGCAGACTGTCCATGTGACACTACCCGGCATCCGGTACATCATCGTGCTGAATGGAGTGTTGAGCCTGGGAGGCATCTTGAACGGCGGCTTTGACCAGATTTTCAATATGTACAATACGCTTGTCATGTCCACGGCGGACATCATTGACACCTGGGTGTACCGTCAGGGAATCCTTTCCCTGAACTATGGCGTGGGTACGGCAGTGGGCCTGTTCAAGAGCGCGATAGCCATGGTACTGACAGTATTTGCCTACTGGGCGGCTGACAGATTTGCCGATTACAAGATTTTCTGAGGAAGGAGGGGTATTCGGAATATGAAGAAGAAAATGACGGTAAGCCATATTATTATAGTAGTCGTGCTGATATTGATGGCGCTGATATGCCTGTATCCCATGTGGTATACCCTTATCTGCTCCGTCAGCGACAGGGCTTATGTGGAAGGCGGCAGGGTCTGGCTGGTGCCGAAGGGCCTGAATCTGGCTTCCTACAGGCGGATTCTGAAAGATGATACCTTCTTTGCCTCTTTCTTCGTCTCTGTGAAGCGGGTAACCGTGGGATGTACATTGAACCTGCTGCTCCTGGTGCTGACAGCGTATCCCCTGTGCCTTCCCCAGAGGCGGTTCCCGGCGGGGAAATATCTGAAATGGTTCTTCATGGCGAACATGCTCTTTTCCGGCGGGATGATTCCGGCCTATGTGCTGATGCGGCAGTATGGCCTGTTCGATTCCTTCTGGTCCATGATACTGCCCGGCGCGGTGCCTCTCTGGAACATGATTCTGATGATTAATTTTTTCCGCAATGTCCCTTATGAGCTGAACGAGTCTGCTACAATCGACGGGGCCAATCCCTGGCAGACGCTGTTCCGGATTTATGTGCCATTGAGCGTTCCGTCCCTGGCATGCCTGCTGCTGTTCCAGTTCGTGGGGCACTGGAACTCCTATTTTGACGGCCTGATCTACATCAACGACACTGCCAAACAGCCCCTACAGACTTATATCTACCAGCTCTCGGTGCGAATCGACTTCTCCACCATGCGCACGGACGAGATACTGACTCTGCTGCAGACCTCGGACAAGACGCTGCAGTCGGCCAAGGTCTTCGTGGCCATGATACCGATTCTGGTGGTATATCCCTTTATTCAGAAATACTTTACGGCAGGTATGACTCTTGGGGCGGTGAAAGGATGACGGACAATGTTGACAGGACAAAAAGATGGCAGGGCTTGCGCCGGCGTAATGTTGAATGAGGTGGCGTTTCCGAATTTTTCTATCATTATGCGGCAGGCGGGCATGGACTTCCTGATACTGGACGGTGAACATGGCGGTTTTGACTATACGGGTATGGCGGGGCTTATTATGGTGGCCAGGTTGTCAGGGATTCCGATTGTGGTCAGGCTGCCGGATAATGGCCGCAGGGACATTACCAAGGCGATGGATATGGGAGCGGACGGGCTGCTGCTGCCCATGACAGATTCCGCGGAGGAGATCAGGGAGGTAGTAAGATATGCCAAATATGCTCCATTGGGCCAGCGGGGCATCTCTACCAACAGGGGACATACATTTTATGATCCGGGCTGTCTGGAGGATTACATGGGGCAGGCCAATGGAGAGAACATGATATTCGCACAGATAGAGACAAGGCGGGGCGTGGAGAATATAGACGAGATACTGGGGGTAGACGGAGTGGATGGCATTTTTATAGGACCTAACGATCTATCCTGTGATTTGGGCTGCCTGGGTGAGAGAGGAAAGGAACCGGTGCTGGAGGCCATAAGGACAGCCGGAAGGGCGGCGGCAAAATCCGGGAAAAGGGCGGGCATCATTACAGAAAAGGATGCTTTTCTGGAAGAGGCCGGAAAATGCGGGTTTGATTTATTCTGTTGCGGGAGCGAGATTTCCTTTTGGAAGAAAGCGGGACGGGACATATCGGAGAGAATCCACAGGATGGGTGCAGAGAAAGAGGGAGAGAAGGAGGGCATATGACAAGGATTCAGTTGGTGCATCGGAATTCATTGAGTTGCGAAGCCATTGTGAGAAGGATGCCGAACGGGGAATTGCTGATGGTGTCTCAGTGTGATGGGCCTATAGAGCCGCATCCGGATAATAGGGTGTATTATTGGCACAGCAGGGATGACGGCGCGTCCTGGGAAGGCCCGGTGCGGCTGTGGCCTGAGGATGGCCGGGCGGTGTATCAGACGGAGGTAAGTGTAAGGGGGGAGGAAGTAACGGTATATGTGACATTGCACAATGGAATGTTCTGGGACTGGGACTGTGTCATGTTGAGAAGCACAGATAGCGGTCATACATGGGAGATGGCAGGATATCCGCCGTGTTTCAGACAGTTTGTATTCCATCGGGGGATGATTGAGACTTCGGATGGAGGAATTGTCATGGCGTATCAGAGATACCCTGTGACCGAGGAACAGAATCGGACAGGCAGGGCGGAAGGAGGCGGAATCTATAAGAGATGGGATATGATAACACATAATGAAAACGGTATTACACGAAGCGACGACAATGGTAAGACCTGGAATTCATATCCGGTCATAACGCTTCAGCATGACAGGATATGGCACTGGGGAGAGCCGACGGTATGTGAACTGAGGGATGGGAGGCTGGCCATGCTGGTAAGGGTGAACGGAAGCGGGTATCTGACGAGAAGCGATTCGTCGGATGGGGGCAGGACATGGTGTGAACCTTATAGAACAGATATTCCCAATCCGGGGAATAAGGTGAAGCTGATCGGGATGCCGGACGGAAAAATCGCACTGCTGCATACGCCGACTATCCGGAAGATGAGGCTGACGGATCGCCATCCGCTGGAGATATGGATTTCCGATGACGATATGAGGACCTGGGGGTATAAGAGGACATTGATAGATATGCCGGGCGCAATTTCTTATCCGGATGGTTTTTGCAGCGAGGATGGAAAGCATGTCTGTCTGTCGATAGAATTCAATCGGCATGATGTATACTACATCGACCATGAAGTGGAGTAGCCGGTCGCCTGGACAATGCGGATGGCAGGAAGAACAGCGCATGCGGCGGCGCGCAGAATCGGGGAGGGCAGATGGGATATTTTGCATTGGATATCGGAAGCAGCTTCATAAAATATGCAGTCCTGGACATAGAGAACCGACAAATTCGTGGCAAGGGAAAGACTGCGATGCCATCTCCCGTATCGGGCCGGGCGACAAGGTATGAGATCCGGGCAGAAGAGATATGGAATATCGTGGAAATGTTGACGGAGCAGATTTTGCGAAAAGAAAAAGTCCTGGATGGGATTCTGCTCTGCACCCAGATGCAGGGGTTTGTCATACTGAATGAAAATTCTGAGGCCGTGACATCCTATATATCCTGGCAGGATAATCGCTGTCTGGAATGCCATGACGGGAAGACATGGCTGCAGGAGATGGAGGATATGGGCTGCGACAGGCTGATGGAGCATTCGGGGGTACGGCTGCGTGCCGGGCTGGGCATGTGCAATTTGTATGTAACGCTCCGGGAGATTCAAGGAGGTGCGGAAGGGCGCTGGTTCTGCACGCTCGGTTCCTATATCATCAGGAAAATGACAGGGAACCATATCTGTCATATTACCAATGGGGCGGCCACCGGACTGGCGGCCATTGTAGAAAGACAGTGGAACCATCCGCTCATAGAGAAGATAGGAGCGGGGGGACTGCGCTTTCCGGAGTTGGCTCTGGAGATGGAATGCTGCGGCTATTATGAGAGTGAGGGGAATAGGATTCCGGTCTATCCGGATATAGGGGATCACCAGGCCTGTGTGCTGGGAAGCATGGTCCGGCCGGAACAGGATGTCAATATCAACATTGGCACGGCAGGGCTTTTGGGGATAGTGACAGATGCGTACCGGCAGGGCGAGGGAGAAGTACGGCCGTATTTTGGAAATCAGTACCTGAATACAGTGAGAGGGCTTTGCGGCGGCAGGGATTTGGAGTGCATCTCCGGTTTCATCAAGGATTCTGTGGAAGCGGTCACCGGCCAAAAGGTACGGCCGAAGGAGATTTGGGATGTAATCGGCAGAATACCGGAAAGGGAGGGGAGCGATGCGCTGGAGATAGAGCCGGAATTCCATCAGGGAGGTAGAATCGCCGGAATCAAGCAAGAGAATTTCACGCTGAATTCCCTGTTGGACGCGGTTTACAGGCAAATGGGCAGACAGTATCACAGAGCATTGATGTCTGTGCTCCCCACAGGAAATCGGGTGAGCCGTATCCTTTATTCCGGCGGGGCTGCCACCTCGAACCAGGGACTGATGATGCGCATTGCAGAGGAGACAGGCTGTAGATGGCAGAGGGCATTGATGGAGGATGAATCCCTTCTTGGATTGTACAGGATGGCGCTGCTCATAAGCGGCAGGTGCAAAACTATGGAAGAGACTTCGGCCCTTGCCCAAAATATCGAGATTGTCAAGGAAATATCGGGCCTGACTTAAGAACCCGGTATTTTTAATATTCCCTATTCCCAAAACCAGCAGCCTGATATATAATGGGCTGAGCGGCAGATGGGAGCCCATTACTTATTAGGAATGCGAGGATAATCCGATGCAAAAGAAAAATCCGGGAGCGCTGATTGACAGGAAAGAGTTCTACAGGAATCTGGCGAGGCTGGCCCTGCCAATCGCCCTCCAGAGCCTGATGCTGGCGGCAGTGGCAGCGGGGGACGCGCTGATGCTGGGGAAGGTGGCCCAGGATGAGATGACCGCGGTCTCCCTGGCCACCCAGATCCAGTTCGTCCAGAATATGTTCCTGAGTGCGGTGACGGGGGCGGGAGCCATCCTGGGGGCCCAGTATTGGGGGAAGGGGGACAGGCGCACCCTGGAGGATGTCTTCAACATGATGCTGCGGCTTTGCGGCCTGGTGTCCGTGATGTTCTTCCTGGCCTGCGAGCTGATGCCGGAGCTGCTCATGCATATCTTCACCCATGACGCGGCTCTGATCGCCATCGGCAGCGCCTATCTGCGCGTGGCGGGCTGGTCGTATCTGCTGACGGGCATCTCCCAGTGCTATCTGACCGTGATGAAGGTGTCGGACCATGTGAAGCCCGGGGCCCTCATCAGTTGCTGCGCGGTAGTCCTGAACATAGTCCTGAACGCGGTGTTCATATTCGGGCTGCTGGGAGCGCCCAGGATGCAGGCCAGGGGAGCGGCGCTTGCCACCACAATTTCCCGGGTGGTGGAGCTGGGGCTGTGCCTGATGATGACTACGGGTTCGCCGTATATCCGCCCGGTCTTTGGCAGGTTCCTGAAGCAGCCCAGGGAACTGAAATCCGATTTCGCCAGGCAGTGCCTGCCTCTTCTGGGCGGGTGTTTATGCTGGGGCATAGGATTCACCTCCTACACCGCGATCATGGGGCATATGGGGACAGACGCCGCAGCGGCCAATTCCGTGGCGGCGGTGGTCCGGGATCTGATATGCTGCATGTGCAACGGCATCGGCAGCGCCGCCGGGATCATGGTGGGGAACGAACTGGGAGCGGGACGTCTTGACCGGGGCAAGGCATACGGAATAAAACTCAGGAACCTTTCTTTTGCCATCGGATTTCTGTCTGCCGCGCTGGTGCTTGCGGCGACTCCGCTGATGGTGAAAATGGTGATTCTCACGGATCAGGCCCGGGAATATCTCACGGGAATGATGGTGATTATGTCCGTCTACATGATCGGACGCTGCGTCAATACGGTTACCATCAACGGGGTGCTGGACGGAGGAGGCGATACCTTATTTGACATGTACAGTCTGATTGTCTGCATGTGGTTGATCGCCATTCCCCTGGCGATGGCCGGGGCATTTTTACTGCACTGGTCGCCCCTGGTGGTTTATGCCTGTACCTGCCTGGACGAGGTGGGGAAAATTCCCTGGGTGATGCTTCGTTTCGGAAAGTATAAGTGGGTGCAGGATCTGACAAGGTAATTTTATGGCGGCTCCTAAAGGATGGCGGAGCAAGGACGAGGAGGAAGTATGAGACAGTATGAATGTTTTGAGTTGACATTTACGGGGCCGGAGCCGGAAGGCTCCTGGGCACAGGCAGAACTGAGGGCGGAGTTTGTCTGTGAAGGGAAGGCCCGGAAGGTGGACGGATTTTATGCGGGCAGCGGTCTCTACAAAGTGCGTTTCTACCCGGACAGAGCGGGTGTTTATAGCTGGAAGGTCACAGGGGCCGTCGCCGCCGAGGGGGAGGAAATATGCCG